>Ga0233439_10005646_pt1 | contig 11517 bp, 12 predicted proteins | sample SI_123_September_6_FD_182713 | JGI IMG/M metagenome (GOLD analysis project Ga0233439, IMG submission 182713) | Seawater microbial communities from Saanich Inlet, British Columbia, Canada - SI_123_September2016_100_MG | ecosystem: Environmental > Aquatic > Marine > Inlet | place: Canada: British... | reverse complement strand
AGGGTCGGGGAACAGCACAAAAACCCGATCCAGGCTGGCTTGGGTCAAACGACCGAGAACCAGACGGGCATCATCCATCAAAATCCTGATATTTTCGATTTTTTCCCCATCAATCTTTGCCAGCAAGGATGCCACGCCATTGATGAACGGCTCACATCCGATAAATCCGATATCTGGGTGATTGATGGCCTGGCGCGCAAGATGTTCCCCGCCGCCGAACCCAACTTCGAACCAAACAGCATCCGGGGCATTCGGAAAACACCCCGAAGGTTCAATATGTGGATCACCCGATTGATCCGCATCCGGCAAATCTAGCGAAAGTTTGGGCAACAAATCACGCAACAGCCGTTTGCGCAAGGGGCGCAATGGACGGCCTTGGCGGCGTCCGTAAAGAACGCGTTTCCGATCAGATGGTTTTTTAGACGCGGTCATTTTTCCGGCCCCGGCTAATGATCAACCCAAAATATGCCGCGATTAAGTCAGGGCGGATTTCAGGGCCTCGGTCAGATCAACCTTTTCCCAGGAAAAGCCGCCATCTGCTTCTGGTTCGCGGCCAAAATGCCCATAAGACGATGTCCGGGTATAAATCGGCTTGTCCAATGCCAAATGGTCACGGATGCCCCGGGGGGTCAGGTCCATGACTTCACCAAGGGCGGCTGCCAATTTTGATTCATCCACGCGCCCGGTGCCCTGGGTGTTGACGTAAACCGATAACGGTTTGGCAACGCCAATGGCATAAGAAATCTGGATGATGCACCGTTCTGCCAAATCTGCGGCAATCACGTTCTTGGCCAAATAGCGCGCGGCATAGGCCGCTGAACGATCGACCTTGCTTGGGTCTTTCCCTGAAAATGCGCCGCCGCCATGGGGGGATGACCCACCATAGGTATCAACGATAATCTTGCGCCCTGTCAGGCCACAATCGCTGTCAGGACCACCAATGACAAACCGTCCGGTGGGATTGACATAAAATTCATCTTCATCACACATCCAGCCATCGGGCAGGATATTTTCAACATGGGGGCGAACAATGTCGCGGACCTGGGCCTGATCCAGACCTTCATCGTGCTGGGTTGAGACAACGACGGAGGTTGCCCGCACAGGCATGTTGTTTTCATAAAGCATGGTAATTTGGCTTTTGGAATCAGGACCCAATCCGGTGATCGCACCAGAATGGCGCGCATCTGCCATGGATTTTAGAATCGCATGGGAATAATGAATCGGTGCCGGCATCAACACATCGGTTTCACGGCACGCATAGCCAAACATGATGCCCTGATCCCCGGCCCCTTCAGACTTGTTGCCGCTGGCATCAACCCCTGCGGCAATATCCGTAGACTGGGCATGGATAATGACTTCCACTTCGGCATTTTTCCAATGAAACCCGTCTTGTTCGTACCCAATATCCCGGATACAGGTCCTGGCGATCTCTTCAAAGGTTTCCTTGCTTGTTTCCGGCCCACGGATTTCGCCGGCCATGACCACCCGGTTCGTTGTCACCAACGTTTCGGCACCAACCCGGGACTGGGGATCAAGGGCCATGTAATGGTCAACAACGGCATCGGAAATACGATCCGATACCTTGTCGGGATGCCCTTCGGAAACTGATTCACTGGTAAAGAGATAATTGCTCGACGCCACGAGACCCTCCGCTGGTTTATCTAGGACCAATTTAAATCATGCTTCTGATTTCATCGTCAGAAACGCGGGCGCACAAATTTGCGCTCAAGGCCCCCTTGTGGCGGTCTTTGTGACAATCCAGAGGGGGACCGTCAAGCGGATTCCGTTTTTTATGGTATCTGGTATTTTATCTTGATCAGAACAACGCCTGTTCAGGCAGGACAATCAAATAGACTGATCAGGTCGACTCACCCATAGAGCGCACCAGTGCCAGCACCTTGCGGCGCTGCTTTTCATCACTGATCTGATAATAAGCCCGGAGCAAGGTCACCGTTTCCCGACTGGCCATTGGATCGGTAGCAAATGCGGAGGGGGCGCCTTCAGACAGCCCCGATGCCTTTTTCCGTATCCCGGCAACGGCAGGCGGCATGCCTTCATAGAAAAAGTTGATGGGCACATCCAGAATTTGGCTTAAGGCAAACAGGCGGCTGGCGCCTATGCGATTGGTGCCGCGTTCATATTTTTGAACCTGCTGAAAGGTTAGGCCCAAAGCATCGCCCAGTTTTTCCTGGCTCATTCCCAGCAATCCCCGGCGCAAACGAACCCTTGCCCCAACATAGACATCTATTTCGTTGGGACGGCCTTTGGTCCCCCGTTTGGGGGGAGGCGTGGCTTTTTTAACTGCTTTGACCATGTGATGTTTCTTCTTGTGTAAAAGTGCAAATTCAACAACCGGCACGCTAACACGACTAAATCGGTCAACCGCAAACTAACCATAAAGTAATGGTTCTTAATCCTCAACAGGCAAATTTGGGAAGCGCTAATTTTTCCTTGTTTTTAGCCCAATTTACAACTTAAACGGGCCTGTAAATGCGAAGTTGCATTCTATAAAACAACAAAACCAACGCGAGCAGTATAGCAAAAGATATATTCCCTGTCTTCGAAAAAATTGTCCTTTGCGCCAAACTTGGCGGCAGCGCCACATCAAGAACGCCGCCGACACCGAGCGGCAAACTGCCCAATAGGTGCCCATAGGCATCATAGACAGCGGAAATGCCGGTGTTGGCGGCCCGCACCATGGGAAGCCCCTCTTCCACGGCACGCATCCTGGCGGCTGCCAAATGTTGGTATGGACCCGATGAACGTCCGAACCAGGCATCGTTGGTCACGTTAAGCAGCCACCGGGGCCGGGGACCCGATAGGTCAGACGATGCTGTGACACGCCCCGGGAAAATGGCTTCATAACAAACCAGCGGGGAAAAAGGTGCCAAGCCCGGCAAAGAAAGCGTGCGCGGCCCAGGACCTGCCGTAAAATCGGTGCGACCTGCCGTAATCTTGTTCAGGGGCAGATAACGGCCAAGGGGCACATATTCACCAAAAGGCACCAGATGATGCTTGTCGTAGGTAGCGATGATGCCCTTGGCATTCAGGGCCACAAGGCTGTTACGAACCCGAAATGGTTTAATGCCCGGTGGCGTTGTGCGGACGGCACCGGTAATCAGCAGCCCATTTTTGGGCACCCCCATCATCAACGTCCTGATCTGGCGATCGCTGCCATTCAAAGTAAACGGCACGGCCGTTTCGGGCCAAATTACCACGTCCGGGGCCTGACCCGGTACCGGACCGGGGCTGTGCGTTAGACGTAAATATTTTTCAAAATGCGCGCGGCCAAGATTACGCTGCCATTTCAAGCGCTGATCAATGTTCGCCTGTACAATGCGTAGTCGGGTTTTGGGGAACGCTGCTGGCTCGGATATAATGGGTGTCTGACCTAAACGCACCGCACCGCCACCAATCAAAAGCCCGAACACGACAAGCCCAAAAAGAACCGGGGTAAAACGGGCCCGTATGCCGCCATCATGCGCCCGCTCGCCAGAGCTAAGCGTAGACGGCAGGGCTGCAAGAAAGACAACAACAAGACTCAACCCATAACTGCCAATCACGGACACGCTTTGAATCCAAAGTGGCGAAAACGCAAACGCGGTCGCGATAAGATTCCAGGAAAACCCGGTCAGAATGGTGCCCCGCACCCATTCCATAACGGCCCAGGACAGTGCCAAAATAACAACGCGCCCAAAACCCTGAGGGGCCCGGAAAGCTGCCATTGCAGCAAGGGCCGGGAACAGGGCAAACCCAAGAGAAAGCCCCGCCACGGCAAAGGGTGCCAAAATGCCGTATTGGGCAGCATCAACCAAAAGCGCATTGGTAATCCAGTAAAGGCCACAAACAAAATGGCCAAAGCCAAACCACCATCCAGCGAAAAAGGCGTCGCGCTTTGTGGCACTGCCATCAATCAGCCACACCAGCCCGGTCAAGGAAACAAACAATGCAGGCACCAGATAAACCGGTGGCAACGCCAGAACCGCAAACCCACCGAGCAAGACCGCCACAAGACCCCGGTGCCAACCGACAATGGATTGGAGGTGCCGGGCCATGCCTTCAACGGCAGAGATCATCAAGCTTTTCCAGAATCGCTGGGCAGATTGCGAAGCCGTAGCCGTTTTATCCGGCGAGGGTCAGCCTCAATGACTTCAAAGACGATGCCGGAAGAATGCCTGATGACCTCTCCCCTGCTGGGCACCCGGTCAACCAGCGTAAAGACAAGACCCCCAAGGGTCTCAATGTCTTCTTCGCGTTCATCATCGGTCAACACGGCACCGACCTGTTTTTCAAATGTCTCCAGGTCCGTCCGGGCATCGGCGATCATGGAACCATCGGGGCGGGTGATCATGGCCACATCATCAACATCATGTTCGTCCTGAATATCGCCGACAATTTCCTCGACCAGGTCTTCAATGGTCACCAGACCATCGGCACCCCCGAATTCATCCACCACCAGTGCCAGGTGGACCCGCGCCAGACGCATTTGCAAAAGAAGATCCAGAACCCGCATGGTCGGCGACACGAACAAAACCTTGCGCATGACGCTGGACATATCAAACCCATCACGGTTTCCGGTATACGCCAGAATATCCTTGATATGGACCATGCCCAAAATATCATCCAGCGTTTCCCGATATACGGGAACGCGGGAATGGGCGGCATCGGTCATGACCCTGATCAGATCATCAAGAGACGCGCCTGCTTCAACGGCGACAATTTCAGCCCGCGCCACCATGACATCGGCGGCATTGATATCGCGCAGTTTAAAAACATTCTCGATCAACAGGCTTTCATCTGCATTGATGGGCGTGTCTACATCAGCATGTTCTTCGATGAGCTCTTCTAGGGCGTCACGGATTGATGCATCGCCATTACGTGACCAGCGCAATCGTTGGCGCGCCCAGGCGACAAATCTATGAAATATATTAGAATGCCTGATTTCGGCCCCGTTCTCACGGGGCAGGCCAGAACCAGCGTTTTCAGTCATCTTCCTCTTTTCCATCCGGGCCAAGGTCACCCTGATCAATTTCACGTCGCACGTAAGGATCAGAAACCCCGATCTCTGACAGCACCGCCACCTCCAGATGCGCCATGATTTGGGCATCGTCGTCATCGATGTGATCATACCCTAAAAGATGCAGGACACCATGGACAACAAGATGAGAAAGATGATCCCCAAAAGAGAGTCCGCCGTCCTGTGCTTCTCTGGCCGTTGTTTCAAAGGCCACAACAACGTCGCCCAAAAGCCGGGGGGCGCCTTCAGGGGTTTGTTCTGAATCATCCCCATTTTCAAATGCCAAAACATTGGTTGGGGCATCAAGGGAACGGTAATCCCGGTTCAGGGTCTGAATGAAAGCATCATCAACCAAAACAATACTGAGCTCGCCATTTGCTATTTCGCAAGTTTTAAGGGCCGCACGGGCGGCGCGAATAACTTCGGCGCAAATATCCGCATCCGCATCGGTCCAGGCACCGGCATTAATTGCCACATCAATTTCAACATCAGAAGTCAAATCAGACATTGCAGCTCAGCTGTCCTGATCAGAATTCTGTGTTTGCATCCGTTTTGCCTTTGCCTGATTGCGGCGGCTTTCGACTTTTTCATAGGCCTGCACGACCTTGGTCACTAAAGGATGGCGCACCATATCGCGATCCGAAAAACGGATAAATTCCACCCCTTCGACGCCGCTCAATGCTTCCACGGCATCATCCAGACCAGACCGGGAACCCAAAGGCAGATCAACCTGACTGAGGTCTCCCGTCACGACCATGCGCGAGCCTTCACCAAGGCGGGTCAGACACATTTTCATCTGAACGCTGGTGGTGTTCTGGGCCTCATCAAGAATAATAAAAGCATGCGCCAACGTGCGCCCCCGCATGAAGGCCAGAGGGGCAACTTCGATGTCACCATTTTCAAGTCTTTTCACAACCTGATCACCGGGCAGCATATCGTAAAGCGCATCGTAGAGCGGGCGCAAATAGGGATCGACTTTTTCGCGCAGATCACCCGGCAAAAAACCGAGCCTTTCGCCCGCTTCGACAGCGGGGCGGGAAAGAATAATTCTGTCCACCTCTCCGGCCTGCAGCATGGACACCGCAACGGCCACCGCAAGATAGGTCTTGCCCGTGCCCGCTGGCCCAAGCCCCAGAACCAGTTCATGGGTATTCATGGCTTCAATATAGGCGGCCTGGGTTGGCGTGCGGGCAATAATATGTCGGCGTTGCGTTCCAAGGCCTGAGCCCCCTGAGCCCCCGCCTTTTGTGGTTCCCGGAAGCTGCAATTGATCCACCGCCGCCAGACGAACAACGGCGTCCACCTCTCCTTGATCGGGGTTGCCGCCCTTTTTGATCCGGTCATAAAGAACCATCAAGGCATCCCTTGCCGCCTGCTTTCTGGAATAGGCCCCCGTTATCGCAACGGCATTGCCCCGTGCATTAATGGCAACATCCAGTTCGTTTTCGATCCGGGAAAGATTGCGATCATGATCGCCAAATAAAAGCGTCAATGCGGCGTTGTCATCAAACTGAACCATCAGGGGTTTATCTGGGGATGAAACATCTCCCCGACTATTTAATTTTTTTGTTCCAAGGTTTTGTTTGGGTTTGGCCGCCGATCTAGAACTGGCTGATTTAGAGCCCGGTTTTCTAGAGGCTTTTTCCACATTTCTTTTCGTGGTTTTTTTTGTGGTTTTTTTATCTGTCGGGCGGCTCATGCGTCCACCTGCAATGGATGATCGGCCGGGTTATTGTTCGCTGGATCATCAACCAAAGCGCCCTTCAAACTATTGGGACGGCTTTCCGTTATCGTGACATTGCGAATGGTGCCAAACAGGTCTGACACGATCCGATCAACATCTGATCCATCGTCTGGCGTAACCGACACATTAACGGCCTGAAGATAGGGGCTTCGCCCAGCCACCTGGCCTTGATAGCGCCCGGGTCGATCAAACAGAACCGGGAATGTTTTTCCAACGCAGGCTGCATTGAAAGCGCTGCTTTGATCGCCAAGAATTTTTTGCAATCGAGCCAGCCGTTCTGCTTTCACAGGCTCTGGCACCTGATCATCAAGGCTGGCCGCCGGGGTGCCGGGCCGGGCACTGTATTTAAAGGAATACGCTTGGGCATAACCAACCTTTTCCACCAGATCGAGGGTTGCTTTAAAATCATCATCGGTTTCACCGGGAAAGCCAACAATAAAATCTGAGGAAAGGGCAATGTCGGGAAGGGCATCTCGCAGCTTTGCAACAATATCAAAATATTCATCCACGCCATAACCGCGGTTCATTGCCGTTAAAATTCTATCGGAACCCGATTGAACCGGCAGATGTAGATAGGGCATCAGGGTCTTGATCTCACGATGGGCATTGATCAGATCATCATCCATATCCCGGGGATGGGACGTGGTGTAACGGATACGCGCAAGCCCTTTTAATTCTGCGAGAGACCGGATCAAACGACCAAAGCCCCATTCTTGATTGGACCCATCTGATGCGATCCCGTGATAGGCATTTACGTTTTGTCCAAGCAGGGTGATCTCGACTGCACCCGCAGCAATCAAGGTGCGGGCTTCATCCAGAATGTCTGACACCGGACGGGAATATTCTGTCCCCCGGGTGTAGGGCACGACACAAAAAGTACAGAATTTATCGCAGCCTTCCTGAACCGATAAAAAGGCGGCGCTTGTGCCCTGATTTCCGGGTTTCGAGCCTGATTCTTTTGATCGTGTAACGGGCAGGGAATCAAATTTGGGTTCTTCGGGAAACTCCGTTTCCACCACCCGGGTACCCGCCGCCGCCCGGGTCACCATGTCACCTAAACGATGATAGGTCTGGGGACCAAAAACAAGATCAACATAAGGGGCGCGGCGAACCATTTCTTCGCCTTCTGCCTGGGCGACACACCCGCCAACACCGATCAACATGGATCGGCCCGCTTCCTGGGCATTTTCTTTTAACGCACGCAATCGGCCCAGTTCGGAATAGATTTTTTCAGCGGCTTTTTCCCGAATATGACAGGTGTTTAAAATGATCAGATCCGCACCCTCCGGGGCCTCGGTCAATTCATAATCCGCGGGCGCCAAAACATCCGCCATACGACCCGAATCGTAGACGTTCATCTGACATCCATAGGTTTTGATAAATAGCTTCTTTGTCAAATCCGCGTTTTACCGCTTTTGGCGGGTATCCTGATGACGAGGCGTGGAAACAGGCCGTTTTGCATCTGGTGCTTTCAGGCTGACTTTCTAAGTAACATTTGCCTCCGAAGAGTCAAGCAATGTGGCGCCTTCGTTGGCCCCATCAAGCCCTTTGGCCACTGTCTGATGGCAATATTCTGCCAACGCTTTGCGCGAAGGGGCCCCCTCTATCAGGCCTTCAATGGTGACCGGGTCGTGGAACCATATTTCGGCATGAATATGTCCGATGCCCAAAACCGTCCAAAGATGGGGCATCAGGGGCATATCCCCATACCAGGCAACCAGTGCCCGCCAATCGAATTTCATGGGCCGGCCATCAATTTGGGTATAGGCGATGGTAAACGGCTGCACCAACAGCGGTTCGTCCTCAATCCGGCGTTCTGCGACCGCAAACAGGGCACTTTTAAAGGGCAAAACCCGGGTGCCATCATTCGAGGTGCCCTCTGGAAACAGGATCAGCCTGTCGCCTGCCTGCAAACGGGCGCCTATTTCATCCCGCTGATCAGCGGCGCGCACTGCGCGGCGCTCTATAAAAACGGTCCGTTGTAACTTTGCCAACCATCCAAACACTGGCCAATTGGCAATCTCAGACTTGGCAACAAACGATCCCATGATGACGGAACCCAAAATCGGAATATCCAGATAACTGGTATGATTGCCAACAAACAATACCGGGCGAATATCTGTGCGTGTGCCATGCACGGCGACATCAATGCCCAAAATTTTCATGCAAAGTTTGTGATAAAAGATCGGAAGGCGGCGGGAAAAACGCAATCCCCCGATCACGCTCAGCACTTGGAACGGCAACAACAGAATTGTCACCATCACATAAGCCAATAGCCTGATTACAGCCCTTAAAATTGATCCTTTAGGAATCATGCACCCCCTGCATTACGGCTTACATCCCCGGCTTTGCCCTCTTCCGCACCCTCGTCCACCAAGCGAGCGGTCCGTTCAAAATGGCGGAAATATTTTTTGGTCACCAGATTTGTTTTTACAACAATGCAGACATCGGTGGTGTTGAACTGTTCATCCACGACCGCGCCATCCCCGATGAAGCCACCCAGCCTGAGGTACCCCTTGATCAACGGGGGCAAGCTTGCCATGACGCGGCGCGCATTCATCGATTCTGGCTTAACCATGTCCATGTTGATGTGGCGTTCGGCACGGGCACGGGGTCGATACGGTTTGGGGGCCAAATGGAAATGATAGAGATACGATAGGGGTTCAGCCAACGCCTGAATATCCGTGCCTGGAAGCGACGCACAGCCAAACATAATCTCGATATCATAATGAAATACATATGCCGCAATGCCTTCCCACAAAAGTTGCATGGCGGGCCGGGTTCTGTGTTCAGGGGCAACACAACTGCGACCCAATTCAAGGATTTCGCCTTTAAGGGCTGTAATGTTGGCAATATCAAATTCTGTGGCGCTGTAAAATTGGCCCAGCTTTTCAGCGACTGGGCGACGGATCAGCCTGTAGGTCCCAACAACCATCCCTTCCGCGTTGGAACTGCCGGAATGATCAATAACAAGAAGGTGGTCACATAAGGGATCAAAATCATCGAAATCCCTTTCTTCCCGAACCATGTCATCGCTGGGATGGGCCGTCATTTCCCCGTAAAAAACACGATAGCGCAGATTTTGGGAGGCCCTGATTTCTGCCTCATTCCGTGCAAGGCGTACCTCTAGGTCACCGGCGCGCAAGACGCCCGAATATGGCCCTTTAACAGCCGTACGTTTGCTTTCTGCTTCTCTTTGTGATTCTGTGGTCAAGACGATGCCCTCCTGAAACCTGCGCCCAAATGCAACACGGCATCTATTTCTGGGCAGGTGGGGAATGATCTATTGTTTTACGGGCTTGGGAACGCAGAAAAGTTCCATCCGGTGTCCCACCAACTCAAGGCCCAATTCTTCGGCCACGCTACGCTGCAAAGATTCTATTTCTTCACTGTGAAATTCCAGAACCTCGCCGGTACGCACATTAATGACATGGTCATGGTGATCGCTTGCACGGGCTTCATAGCGGGAACGCCCATCGCCGAAATCATGGCGTTGTAAAATATTGGCTTCTTCAAACAACCGAACCGTACGGTAAACCGTTGCGATGGAAATACGGGAATCGATCTCTGACGAGCGGCGATGAACCTCTTCCACATCTGGATGATCTTCAGCCTCAGACAACACCCGAGCAATAACCCGCCGCTGCTCGGTCATTTTCATGCCTTTGGCGATACAGATTTTTTCTAATGACGACATAATAACACTGCCGTGCGGCTCCTATACTGTGTGGCTCAGAACACCTGCTCGTGAGCATCCTACATCAGGTGTGTTACCACACCCTTGAAGAAATTGGGATTCACAATATTGAAATCCCGATTCTTTTTCAGAATCAGTCCTATGCCTTGCCCGCTCGTTTGGTCCCAAGGCCAATTTCTTTAGCCAGAGAAGAGCGCTGGAGCGCATAATTCGGGGCGACCATGGGATAATCATTAGGCAACCCCCATCGTTCCCGGTATTCATCGGGGGTCATATTGTAAGACGTCTTGAGATGTCGCTTCAGCATCTTCAGCTTGCGGCCATCTTCAAGACAAACGATGTAATCGGGTGTCACAGACCGTTTCACCGGCACGGCCGGTTGGGGTCTATCCACATGAAACAGGGGGGCACTTTCGATATTGGCCAAAGTGGCATAAACTTGGCGGATCAGTTCCGGCAATTCATTAATCGCCACGGCATTATTTGCCACATGAGAAGAGACTATTTCTGTGGTAAGTAATAGAATATCGTTTGATTCTGAAGATTCAGACATTGAATTCTTCCTATAGTTGGCTTTTTTGAACGCTATACAACAGCAATACCGAAATATATATTTGAGAATTTCATCAATCAATACTTATTTTAAGAAATATGGCTGAACATTTACTTGATATTACCACTGACGTCTGTCCCTTGACGTTCGTCAAAACCAAACTGTTAATCGAACGCATGGCGCCCGGTGACATTGCCGTGGTGCAATTGCGGGGGCAAGAACCCCTCGATAACGTCCCCCGGTCTGTGCGCGAACACGGCCATGAGGTCATTTCCCTGGCCCCAAAAGACCCCAAAGCAACATCCCCCGAAGACGATCATATCCTGACCCTGCGCAAGGCCCGGGCCTGAAAGGCCGAACGAAAAGGGGGCCTGACCGAACTAAAGAGTGCGCCTAATCTGAAAGATTTGCCGCAAAGGTCAGGGCCGCCATGGCCGGGCCATTGTCGCGGTGATAATACCCAGGCCGACGCCCTATGGGGCCAAAGCCCCGCTTTTTATAAAGCC
>Ga0233439_10005640_pt1 | contig 11528 bp, 8 predicted proteins | sample SI_123_September_6_FD_182713 | JGI IMG/M metagenome (GOLD analysis project Ga0233439, IMG submission 182713) | Seawater microbial communities from Saanich Inlet, British Columbia, Canada - SI_123_September2016_100_MG | ecosystem: Environmental > Aquatic > Marine > Inlet | place: Canada: British... | reverse complement strand
CAGATAATACGCAGGTACTTTCTTTAGGGTATAATGGTAATGCCAAGGGAATGTCAAACGTACCTCAATCTGATGTACCTGGTTGTAGTGGTTTGCTGCACGCTGAGATAAATGCTTTATTAAAGTTAGATTTCAATAATCCAAAAGACAAAGTTATGTATTTAACGTTAAGTCCTTGCGAAAATTGTGCTATGGCTGTAATTAATAGTGGTGTAAAAGAAGTTGTATATAAAGAAGAGTATAGAGATAAGACAGGTATTAATTTATTGAAAGGTTCTGGGATAAAAGTTAGAAAGATTAATATATAGTTTATACGAAGTTAGGTTTTATTGTGGCAACAAAAAGTTTAAAAGAGCATTACGGATATTTGTTTGAGGAAGAAAACAAGAAAAAGACAATATTGTTTACCAACAATTTCAGCATTGCTTCTGATGAAGATGCTGTTTCTATTATTTTAGCTTTTGATGTTTTGAATTCTTTTTTAAACAATGATAATAAAACAATGTTACAGCATGCTTTCCAAGGTGACAAGGTAAAAGGAAATACTGGTATTAATATAAATACAGGTAGGGAGATTAAGTTTGATAAACTATCAAGCCCGTCTGGATTGAATTTAGATAATCCTGTTAAGTTTGCTAATAACGAAAAAGATGAAGTCAACAGCACAAACAATATTAAAAATTTTACTATTTTAGCAAATCAAGCAATAGAGAATTTTAAGTCTAAAGGTTTTACAAGTATTGTACTAGAACAAAACAATAAAAAAAAGATTAAAAGAGCTCAATTCAATTTAGCAGCAAATAGATTTTTTGATGACAAGCTAAAATCTATTATTAATCACAAAAATCAAAAAATAAACTTAAACAATCTTGTTGACTACTTTAGAAAAAATATTGACAATTTTTACAAGCCTACTGTTAAAAAAGAACAAGGCGAAAAATAAATCAAAATCAAATAAGTACCTTTTCATTTTTATTTAAACAAAATTTATAGTAATGTAATAATATATAGAATAAATAGAAAAAAAATATTACGAGGTGTATTAATGGATAGCAGTAAAATATCGCTCAAAGAAGGCTTTAACTTTTTATTCGAAGAAGAAACTGGCGCACAAAGTGAACAAACTAAAAGAAAAAAAAGAAAGTCTATTACTCTTGATTCTAGATTTAGTCAAATTGCAACTCCTATAGATCTCAATGCTAGAGATGCAGTAGCAGCGTTTGTATTGTGTGATATAGTTTTTTCTGGCATCGATAACGAAGAACCATTATTGTTTAGGAAATACAAGTCGCTTGATAATGAAGATGAAACAGGTGGAAGTGGAAAGAAGATAAAAATATCTAGTATTATACGTGATCTTAAACTGCTAAATCATAAAATCCTTTTTAAGGATTACAAGGACAAAGTTTCAGCTTCAGGACAACAAAAATTAAAAATACTCGCAAAATTGTACGCGTTTTCTGCTGTTGCGCTTAGAAAAGCAAAGAAAAAAACTATAATTCTAGAAAGTGAGGATGTTGGCATAAAATATTCCTCTTATAAAAACCTCTTAATAAGGTTGACACCCTTCATCAATCAGGACGTGATCAATGTTAATAAAATTGCTGATCTTGTTAAATCACTCGTTGATGGTAATCAATTAATATCCTCCGGTTTCGATGATGTTAACTTTGAAGATAACAATGTAGAAAACAAAAACGTAACAAACAGTATTGATGACTTTTTTAAGAGTTATTTAGAAGCCTACATGAAACCTGATAATTTTAATAAACGTAGCACTACATTGTTTAATAGTAAAGATGAAGAAGGTAAAAAGGAATACCTTAAAAGAAGAAAAAAAAGCTTTTGGACTAACACCTTTGGAGGTGTGAATAAATATAATAAAATCCTAACAGCAATTTCTAACAATAAGTTTGATTTAGTTAAGTTTATTTTAAGAGGGCTTTCATATAGAAAAGGATCTTCTAATATTCTCGACGCAAAAATTGGCGAGTTGTATAAAATTCTTTTTAGTAAAAACGTAAGTAAAGATGATTTAACTAAGATTTTTAACATTGCTTCTAAGTATGCTAAAGCAATGTTGCTTCCTGGCGCTGATAAGACGGAAGGATCTAGCGATTATACTTCTGCCTATAACGAAATTAAACATATACTTGAAAGTTCTAGTGTTAACATTTTAGGTAATTCTTTAGATTCACAATCGGAAGAAGAAGCTGAATCAGAGATAGTTGATATTGAAATTGAACAACCTGTAGCTGCAGCAGAAACTGAAGAAGAAGAAGAAGAATCTGATAAAGAAGATTTGTCAGAGCCATTCAAAGAAGCTGGTGAAGAAGCAGAAGAAAAGGGTGACAAAGATGAAGTTGATCATATTATATTTGATTCATTTCACTCAAACGCGTTTGGTGAATCAAATCCGATTATAAATGGAATTTCCGTAATCGCGCTAAATTTAAAATATGACAGTAGTTTCAATATACCAGCAATGTCTGATTATAATGAATTTAAAAAAATATCGTTGCAATCATTAAAATATCTATGTGATAATGGGCATTTAAAAGATAACGCAGATAAAAATATAAGTTTCCTTATAGCTGCGCGGCGTTTTACAAAGATATCTGCAGAATATAATTCTGATATTGGTAAAATTATATTAGCTGAAAATGTTTCGCAAGACACAAAACTTAACATAAAAATATCTAAATTAAATTTAAACAAATTTGTGAATGAAATACCCTCAGATCTGGATAATATGTCTAGTATTTGCAATTTTTTGCAAATTTTTAATCATACTGATAAAGTTTTCGACAGTTACTTTAATCATGATCAAATGGGTACTATATTAACATCAGTAAAATTAAAAGAAATTGTTGCAAATATAAATTCAGGTAAAGCTACACTTGATACGGGTAATGCTCAATTATCTAATGAAAATACAACTGCGGTTGTAAAGATTAAGTTGGATGATGGGACGACTGTAGTGCAAATGGACTACAATGAGCTGACTTCAGAAGTAGAATTAACAGCAGCTAACGGTGATAGCGCAACTATACCGGTTGCGCCAGAAATGAGCGCTGTTTCTGGAGCTGATACTATTGTTACACAACTTATAGATGACACAGCATTTGATACAACATTGTCAGATGATACTCAAGTTGACGCGGAAAGTAATAGAGCTAGTTATGAGGCAGCACATCAAAACAAAGACAGTATAATTGAAAGTATTACTTCTTCAAAAGAATTTAATAATATTAGAGCAAATTTCGTTTCTGGAGAAAGCAAAACTTCTTTTGAATCTAATTTAAAAGAAGTTTTAACTGGTGATATTATCAATAATATCAAGAGTGGAAAAGATATTGCAATAATTCAGGTTCCTTTGTCAAAAATGATGATGAACTATCAAATTTCAACAGGCCCTATTAAAAGTATAATGAAAAATATTTTAAAAAAGGATGAAGAAGATTTAAGTGCTATTGTTAAATTATCTATGTTTGGTTCCACTAAGAAATTATATCAGAATCAATTTGATTTGCAGTTAAGTAATGTGGTAAGGGCAGCTTTTGAGCAAAACGTATATGGTAATACTTCATTTGAAGTAAGTGAAAGCCTTTTAAGAGAAGGATTTTTAACAGGCATAAAGAACTTATCTTCAGATTTAGCACAAGGACTTAAAAATTTATGGGCAGGAAAAGATGCTGTTGAAAAGGTAAAAATGGTAACAGCATTTGGCGGATTAGTAGCAACAGGGTTTAGCGCAGCGCCAGTTGCAGCTGGCTTATATACAGTGTCTGCTGCATTAGGGCTTGGAAGAAGATTTGCAAAAGAAGTGCCAAAAGAGAAAGCAGCGCGAAAAGACTGGTTCCCAGAAGGACAGACAATATTAAAGATGATTCTTGAAGACAAAGAATCAGATAAATTTATTGCTTCTCTTGTTAAGACAAACATAATAAATACTATAATAAAATTAATTAATCCAGAATATAAGTTTCACTCATTAACGGCAAATCCTAAAAAACTTCAACCTATTGTTGAAGAATTTGTTGAGCAGAAAGAAACATATAAAGCGTTAACTGATGACCAAAAAAATCTCTTTAAGGAGTATAGCAAGAGAGTACATGAAATAATAAGCGACTTACCTTGGGCAGACTATGGAGGAAATTCTCAACACGGAGAATTTGCGATTGTTAGTCCTATGCACATTAACAGATTAATAAATAGACTTTTCCTTACAGAAGGTGGTATCAAGTTTTTGAACTACACAACATTTCAAGAGGGTCATAAAGAGGAAAATCGACAAGTCGAAAGTGAAATTTATGATAAATTATATAAATATTTAGATGAAATAAACATATCCAAAATCTATGCTAGTCGCTTAAGACAAGTCGTAAAAAAGAGATCATCATTAGTTAAAGGTAATATTTCTAATTGGTTTAAAGATAGAGTATCGCCGAAGTGGAAAACAACAGTATATGCTGAATTTTCTTCTAAAATTGTAAAAGAAGTCTTAAACGTTGACCAATCATTTATGCCTAAAAAGTCATCTAGTTTAAAAGATAAGGTTGGAGCGTATGCTTCTAGTCTAGGTAAAGAAAGAAGTGATGAAAATTATCTTGGTTATTCTTTAGAAGAGCTGTTATTTGAAAACATTATTTTTGAAAATTCAAATATTTTCTTTGATGAAGAAGAGAAAGCTAAAACAAGAGAAGAAATAGACGATGAATCTGTTAGAGATACTGAATCAACTGCTGAAGATCTTCTTACAGGTATATCACCGTCTATTTCATTTTTAACTATGCAATTAGAAAAAGAAAATTTATATCAATCTCTTGTAGTTAGAGATTATCTACCTTATACAACTACTGAACTTAAGACTCAAGTGACTCAAGCAAGAGATTATGTTGATTCTGCTCAAGAAGCTGTAAAATTGCAAAGTTCTATGCCTAAACAAGATTTTGTTAATAGATGGTATGAGCTGGAACCAAACGATGCAGGAGAAGGTCAAGAAATTATATCTTGGTGGTATAGTACAAAGAAGTATGCTGGAACGCCTAAGCAGCTCCATCTAGCTTATCGCAATACAACTACAGGCGAAATTAAAATGATTGGTGGCGCAGAAGAGGCTGATGATTTTGGGTGGTCTGAAGTTTTAGAAGAAAACGGTCTAAAGATAGATGGAACAAATGGTGTTGTAGAATTACCTAATTGTGATGCAAAGTTAGTTGATTTAAATGATGATAGTGTTATTAGTGAATTTATGACAGACTTAAAGAGTAATTTAGTTGGATCATATCACGAACAAATACTAAAAACATCAGAACCAATGACAGTTGAAGAATATATTGACAAGACACAGGAAAAATTCACTGGTTCTGAGAGCGGTTTGCATCTTGTATTGCCTAATGATAAGTCACCTGATATGTTGGAAAAAATTGCTTTGACATCCGCAAAAAATGAGCAATTTATGCTAATGAAGATCAAAGCCGGAATGAAGGCAGGCAAATTAACTGGTGAAGTTCCTCCTGAACTATTAAGCGGTACAAAAAAAGGTTTAGTAGAATTCAACCTTTCAGAAAAAATGTTAAAAAAAGCTGGCATAAATGAAAAAACTTTAGATAAATTTGAAGAATATCGATATAGACTTGAACAAGCAAGAATAGATTATATGCAAAGTGAAGGTGAAGGTCCAGTTTCTTTAGAAAGAATGTTTGTGCAAGCTTACAGGGAAACAGTTGGTACGCTACCTGTAGAACAGAAAGAAGAACTAGTGTCAGCAATTGTTAAAGTTAAAGGTGAAGCTGCAAATGCTGGTTTGAATTTAGCAGTTAATAATGTGTCTCATGAAGAAGTAGTCGAAATTGAAGTTACTAAATACAAAGAAATTGAAAGAGAAATACAAATACCTTTAGATAAATCTAGTGAGCTTGGTCGTGCTTTAGAAAAGTTTTATAATTTCTCTAGTATTTTAAGAACAGCAAACATGGTTACATCAATTGGTACATTATTATGGAAAAGAGGAATTGATCATGCATTGTTTCAAAAACACTTTATGGAAAACATTCGCTTAGATGATGCAATAATCTCAGATATAGTCTCTGTTATAGTGGGTTATGAACCAATATTTACAAATAGCAGCACTACTTATAATGGGCAGAGTATTGTTTCAGATATGTATGAAAATCCAGCAACTTCAGATATACAAAGTGCTGCTGAAGATGTTGTGACCTCTGGTGTTAGAGAAAACAACTTGGTTTATGAAACTGATTTAAGTAGCTATTTATTTGAGAATAAATTAGTTACAAAGTCTAGAAAAAGTTCTAAAATAAGTAACAATAACGTTTCTTACAGCGAAGAGATTAACGAACATAATGAACTTAAAGATTTATTTAAAAAATTATTTTAATTAAGCGAAAAAAAATGAACAAAAAACAACTTATAAATTTATTAAAAGAAGAATATGACAAGCGTTTAGACGATTTTTCTAATTTGGAAGAAGTTACTGTTGAGTATGAAGGTCACGTGATTTTGGGTGCAGAATTAAAGCTCAAGTCTGTTAATGGTGATTTATATACAGTAGTTGATGGTGAAGTTATTCTTAATGATGCAGGCAAAAAATGTTTAAAGCTAAAAAGAGAGCAGGATAATGTTTTAAAAAGTGAAAACGTTAATGAGTCTGAGGAAAATCCTAGAACCGGCGCTGCTATACATAAGAGGACTAATAAAGACAAAGTTTCTGTTAAGATAGATGTTGATTCATCTATAGATACTTTAGAAGATACTGAGTTAGGTGATGGAATATTCTTAGTTCCGTTTGAAGACCTTAAGACAATGTTTACACTTTAAAGGAAGTATAGAATGAGTGATATTAAAAAATTAATAAATGAAGCTATTGATGAAGCGTTGAATAGTAGCGATAGTAATAAAGAAGTAATTAGCGAAGCTTACGTAACTCAAGCTGCCAAGTTTAATTTAAACACAGAATTGTTATCTTCAAAAACGAAAGCAGAGCATCAAAAATTATTAGAGGGTTATTCTAAAAAACTTAATGAGATCTCAGCAAAGTTAGATGGGTGTGATAAGAGTGGAGCAAATCTAAATCATTCAGAGTTTAGAAGTCTAAAGGTTGATGAGGCGTATAATCATAATGCAGCATTTTTGCACGGTCTTTATTTTGAAAACATAAGTGATTTAAACAGTCAAATTAATATGAACTCTTTGTCTTATATGAAGATTACTAGAGACTTCGGCACATTTGATGCTTGGCAAGAAGACTTCGTCGCGTGTTGTCTCTCAGCTAGGAATGGATGGGCAGTAACGTTTTATAATCCATATTTGAAAAGATATATTAACACAGTTATAGATTTACACAGCAGTAACGTAATGATTGGTATGATACCTGTGATTGTTATTGATTGTTGGGAGCATAGTTATTATAGAGATTATATGACAAATAGAAAAGCTTACGTCTTCGGTATGATGAAAGAGCTTGACTGGAATGTTATTGAAGATCGCATTAAAAAGTCAGAAAAACTAAGCAAGATTTTGTAAAGGAAGTATTATGAGTAGAGCTTACGGCAAAAAAATATATGATGTCTTAAAGGAAAACAAGTTAAAGAGTCTTGATATTCTTCTTGAACAAGACGAAGAAGAAGATGAAGTGAAAAGTAGTGATGCGTCTGATGATAGTGATGCGTCTGATGATAGCGAGAAAATTGATAGTGTTATTGACGATGCGCTAGGCGATGAACCGTCTGAAGATTCTGAATCGTCAAGTGATGAAGAAGACAATCAGGATGCCGGTGAAGATGATGTAGCTGAGTTAACTAAAGCAGAACTCGACCAGCGTGTAAAAGAAATTGAAAACCTCACTGACTTTATTCTAAATAATACTACTAACCCTGAACAAGATATTGAAAGTAAAATGCAGCTTGGGTTTGCTCAAGCTTCGGGAATTGGCGAAATAACAGCAGAAACTACAAATATTGTAAATTCATTTAAAACTCTGTTTACAGAAGATGCTGAAGGTTTGAGTAAACTTACAAAATCAATGGATAATTTAGACACAGCACTAAAAAATAGTTCAGAAACGCTATCTGTTATTGAAAAAGGTGTGAATATAAATATGGATGAGTATGTTGATTTTGCAATTAATCAATATCAAAACTTTGATAGCTTATTTCCGAAATGGGAAATTGTTAAAAAAGCAGCGTTAAATGTTATTGCATCTAAGAGTGGAAAAAATGCAAAAACAAATATGGCTGAATTTGAAAAACTTTATTCAGAAAAGCTAAGTAAACTGTATGATATTGAAAGTGAGTCACATCATATTTCGTCTAATAAGTCATATGTTGCAGCAGGTGCTTTAAAACAAGGCTAAGATACTATGAGTAATCAATCGTCACAAATTAATAAACAAATCAAGAAAATAATCAATAATAAAACTGTGCATATAGAATTGCCAGGAGAAGTTCATAAGAGATTAAGAGCGCAGTTATTTGTTAATGAAATTTCGATGCAACAATTTTTTAAACTGGTATCAGAGAAGATTGTTGAAGGTGACAATTATCTTTTAAGTTTAGTTGAAGATCGTGTTAATCTAATAAAAGAAAATAAAATTAATAAATTAAAAGAGATTAATCCGAAAGATTTATATGATGTTATTGAAAAAAATTCACCACTTAGTTAATAACAATATTAACGAAACAATTAAATTTATTAAAGATATAAAAGAAATAAAAAATAAAATCAAGTTCTTAGAAGAAGAGATAAAAGAAAAAGACTGCCAGATATTAGAACTTGAAAAAAACAGTATAAAAAACACTAAGGATGTAAGCATTTTAGCTGGTGATATCATTGTATTATCAAATTTTGCCAAAGAATTATGGGTGTTATGGGAAGATTTAGATTTAGACGAATTTGATCTTTTTGATTTAAAGGCAAAGAAAGAAAAGAAAAAGAATAATTATCATTAAATAGCATATAGGATTTTTATTTATGAAAATTAACAAAAAAGTTAAAGACAAAATTCAAGAACTTTTATTTGAGTTTCGTTTAGGCACAGAAGATATGGCTCCGGGTAATCATATAAAATACGGTATGTACGACAGACCTGGTCCAGATACTCCTGGAAGCGCTGAAATGACTGGTTTTTCTAAAGAGTCTGAAGTGGATATAATTAAACCTAGCGAAATAAGTCCTGTACAGTTGCATTCAGTCAAACAAAATATTGACAAGATACCTGATAATGTGATTGAGTTAAAAAATACAATAAACCATATTTTGTCTAAAATAGGTAATAATGAAATGTCACAGGCAGATATAGTCAAAATATACGATACACTTTTAGACGTAGTTGGTGAGGATTAAAAAGAATGAAATTAAAAGAAAAATCTTATAATGTTAAAAAATTATTAGAATATAAAAGTAATAGTTATAAAAGGAAGTACTTTATACTTTCTAACTTGTTCGATACTGACGTTTCAAACTCTGAACGTTTGAACGAGGAACTAGATTGTTATGTAAATTCTTTAAACTATTCAAATGGAACTTACCCTGATGAAACTGATTTGCTTAACTTCTTCAAGGAATGTCTACAATTATCTAACAGTAAAGACAGACTAGTAGAGTCAAAAATTAAATTTATTAAAAAGTACAATGATTTAAGAAATCCTTCTAATAAAAAAGACATTGATTCTTTAATAAATGAATCTCTTGATAATATTAATTTTTCTAATAAAAGTATTGATAAAAAACTTTGCAATTTATTGAAAGAAAGTATTAAGTACAAAAAGTCTATCCTTGTTGAGTCAGAATACATAGCAAAATTTATAAATGAAAATGAAGAAGAAATCCCTACAGATGAAGATTTGCAGAGTATTGAGCTTAAAGACTTAGAAGATGAGACGCAAGATCAAGACGAAGTAACAGATGAAAACAAGGCAGCGTCCTTTAAAGAAAAAATAATCAACATATTTGGACCAATCACAGGCGGGCTTGATCCTGCAAAAATGAACAAACAAAAAATGGCTAGAATATGGAATTTTGGTAGTCAAGAAATGTATAAGCCGGGGCAAAAAGGTCCTGTAAGGGATGCATTCACAGAATTCGAATTTTTCGTTGGAAAGAAACTTGATACGTTTACAAGATTCGAAGACAGCGGTTTATCGACTTTAGCGCAACGTAAAGTTTGGATAGCAACAACTATTGATTTTTGTTTAAAGATGCAGAAACAAGCAGGATATCTTTTAGGGGTTTCTAGTGAAGAAAAAGCGAGGTTGTCAAAGGGACTAGATTCGTCAGCCAAAAGTGACATAAAGAAAGCTTTACAAAGCCAAACAGGAAGTCAAGGTTTTGGAAAGTCTCTCTCAGATGAGGAAATACGAAGCGTATATAACGACTTACACGAATATCTTGTTAGAGGAAACTATGATCCAGAGAGTTCAACAATAACTGAAAAGGGGTTGTTTAAGATTTTAGCAAGAGCTTCAGCAGGAAGAAGTGACAGTATTTCTGACTTTAAGCGAACGCTAGAGTTTATGTACCCATTATCAGACACAAGAGCAGAATTTGATAAAGTTGAAAAGATGAGTGATGAAGAGCTTCAAAAGTTAAGACAACAAAATATTGAATTTGATAAAAGATTTGAAGATGACGATGACGTTGAGTTAGATATAGAAGAAAAAATAGAAGTAGATGTTATTGATGTTGATAAGGTAACAAGTATTAACAATTCTCCAGAAGCTATGACAGCTAGTGATGCTGCGGAATTTTTCAAAGAAGTTGGCGAAGATATGAAAAGGCTCAAGACCTTGATTGGAAAGTCAACAGGCAAAGCTAACCCAGATATATTTAGCGAATTCCAGACAGACTCAAAAGGCAACATACTGCCTGATATCAAACAAATACCTGACACCATACCTTCAGAAGATCTCACTGATTCTGAAGTTAAAGAAATAGAAGATATTCTTGTTAAACTTGATAAAAAAGAAAGAATAACTATTCTTAACTACGACAAAAGAGGTGATGTATATAATGATTTAATAGACAAATCAGTATCAGTTGATGAATATCTTTCATATATGAAAAGCTTCAAGCTGGATTCTGTTGATGAGCCTATGAAGTGGAGAGATATTTCAAGATCTTCTTACGGAAAGTTTAGAGACACAGCAGGTGCTAGACAATATGGAGTTAAAGCGTGGATGAAAGAACTATTCTATTCTAGCAACTCAGATGAAAAAGCAAATATTTATGCTAATCTTGCAGAGCGATGGTTTGAAAGATTAATAGTTCTTGATCTTGTAGATGACAAATCTTTTACAAGGATGGCTAGCAAAACAGGAAATAATAAGGATGAAAAGATAATTCCTTATAATGTACTGAAAGATTTGGAAGCTAAAGGTAAGTATAAACGTTCTAACAAATTAAAAGACGTGTCAGATATGCTTGAAATTGTAAATGCATATACAACTAATCCTAAGTATGTCAAGAGGTATTTTGATTATAATAGAGACGATAATCTTGAACTCGCTGTT
>Ga0233439_10005631_pt1 | contig 11541 bp, 15 predicted proteins | sample SI_123_September_6_FD_182713 | JGI IMG/M metagenome (GOLD analysis project Ga0233439, IMG submission 182713) | Seawater microbial communities from Saanich Inlet, British Columbia, Canada - SI_123_September2016_100_MG | ecosystem: Environmental > Aquatic > Marine > Inlet | place: Canada: British... | reverse complement strand
TTCAAACAGTCACAAGCCTGAACAGCTTTAGTTGTTTCCACTGCAAACTCAGGCTGCTCCCATAGTTTAACTGGATAAAACAGGGGTTTCCTAAACCCTAGCTCCGCGTTCGAGTCGCGGTGGGAGCACCAAGTTAAATCAGTAACTTGTAAGTACTTATACAATCCTTGTTTTGGCTTTGGTGTCCATATAGGTGTCCATCGTTCCAGATGAACCTTGTTTTAGATCGAGCCATTTCATAGCCTTCATTTCTTCCTCTGTTACCAAATTGTAGCGTTGAAATGCAATATCTGTTTTGTGTCCAGACGCTTCTTTGATGGTAAAGTGATCATTCCCTGCAAGACGAAGATTGTTGATTGCACAATGCCGAAGATCGTGGAAAGTAAAGTCAACTATTCCTGCGGCTATGACAGCTTTGTTATAAGCTTTCCGGTTAAACCTTCTACTCTGGCCAAAAACATATCCACCGTTAATCGGTCGAGGCATACCCTGTAAATATTCAAAAATACGTGGATGCAAAGGAATCACCCTGCCCGTTTTGTTTTTTGTACGGTGTCCGCCAAGTCTAATAAAACCCGTTTTGAGATCTATCTCCTCCCAAGTGAGATCCAAAATTTCACCTTGTCTCATCGGTAGATAGTACGCAATCAAAACAAGCCCTTTTAATGATGCAGTGCAATGCAGATACAGAGACTCAAACTCATCTTGACTCAATACCCTTTCTCGGACATTGTTTTCTTCTAGGAGTTTTATTCGTCCTATTGGGTTTATTTCAATTTTTGCATGTTCAAGAGCTTTATTCAACATTGCTCTCAAGTTTGAAACATCCCTATTTACTGTAGAAGGCTTAACGGCTCGTCTCTTACGTTTAGAAATTTCTGTAAGCCTCTTTTTTCTGAATAATTCAAGACGGTTTTTTGACAATTGACTTACTGTAATATCTCCTATGCCTTCTACGCAAATTCTGAGGCATTTTTTAATACTCGAAAAACTTCTTCTTTGCTTTACTTCTGATAAATCAAGATACCATTCTCTCAAACTTCCTAGAGTAATAATAGTATTCTTATTTTTGCGGATAGTCCTTCCTTCAGCTTTTGCCGTCTGGACTTCTCGGAAACGATTCTCAGCAGCTTGTTTACTCCTACCAATCCGTTCTCTGGTCCGTTTGCCCTCCAAATAGTACTCTATCCAATAATTCTTGGAACCTACCTTCTGGACATTGTGACCACATTTACATATTTTTCTTTTAAGTCCACCTCTTAACTTGCAGGCAGGACACTCGACCAATATTCCCATATTCACTCCTTATGTACTAGCAGGTTTATTATTCCCTGAATGCTATCATTCACTTGACCCAGCAGTTCCTTCAACTCTTCATATCGTGTTTGCAGATCTAGCAATCCTCTAGGTTTTTCTGGTGTACGTCGAAGCACCTCTGAAATTAAACGTCTTTGGCGTTGCTTGAGTAACAACGTTGCCCTAAATTCAGAAAGCTCACCTTCTTCTAATTCCAAAGCTTTGGAATTAATATCCATTTGATCCCACTCATCATGCTCTTGTGCAACCCAAGCTACTGTTGACACAAAAGACATAGTTAAACGTGAATGATTTCTGCCCTTAACATTTTTTCGATACAATTCCAGAATCACAGTCTCTTCGTCATCAAGCACTTCCTCAAGAATTTCTCCCCTTCTCGTAACCAACCAATTCATGTTCACTTGTGGGAATGCTTCCTTTATTTTGACTAGTGTGTCAAAACGAGGTTGGTTATCTCCAGCAGACAACTTATCAACTAAACCACGACCTAGATCGGTCTTCCTACAAAAATCAGCTGTTGAGAGTAGTCCAAGCTTGTTGATCAGTATTTTTACCCAATTATTTTCGTTTGCCATAAATCACATCTAGATTACAACTTTTATATATATAAATGTTATATCTTTATCTTAAGTTATTTATCATTTAGATTTAATAATGATGCAGATAGAGTGCTATTCTGTATTAGATTTTATACCTAATAGTAGGTATGTCAAGCTAAACTTTAATAACAAATGGAGATTTCTATGACAAAACACATAAAAACCCTAGAAGAATTGAAGAATTCAACTCTAATCCCCGTAATGCTTGTTCCAGAAAGGATCCCCGTATCTCTAGCAACGGTGAGAGCATGGATTTTTCAGGGCAAATTACCCGTTGTAAGGATCGGTAGATTGGTTTTTATTCGAAAGAAGGTACTTGAGGAGATTGAAATGGGAGGATTTGAAGCCGTTTCTGGTGAACACATTTCTTGACCCCCCCCCTCTTACTATTTAAGGGGGTGATTGTGACTAAGGTAATTGAATGCAAATCAAACTATCCAACTATGGAGATTAAAATGGACAAATTAGAACAAAAAAATAATAAGCCCAAAAATAGTTTAATTAGATTGAGTGAAGTTATGAGACGAACTGGTTACGGCAGGACTTCTATATATCGAAAAATGGAAGATGGATCATTCCCTAAAAGTCTGAAATTGGGAGGTCCTCCCAAAGATCCTAATGAATTTGACAGTAGAGCGGTTGCCTGGATTGAGGATGAAGTCGATCAATGGGTTGAAGACAGAATTGATGAACGTCATTCCGTTTAGTATATAGGCATATTTAGGTTTGAGTTCAGTCAGCTATGGGGGGAATACCCCCCTGCCCTCTTTAACCGTGGGGTGTCATATGACAGAGCTCACACCTCTCCTGAAAAAAAATTTTAAATTTTTAAAATTTAGATTTAAGAACAGAAACTCTTTAAAACAAAAAGGCCCATGCAATCGGAGAGGAAAACACAGGCCAAATCTGAAACAACAACCAAGTAAAGTTTCAGCTACTATTATCAGTTTAATAAACTGATAATGCAAGCTAAAACGTTATTTTGGTAGTGTTTAAAATAAAGGATATATTATGAATACACTACTTGATAACTGGGACTTGTTTTGCTCAAAGTTAAAGCAAGTTAAACGAAATAATAATAGCATTGTCGCCCTTTGCCCTTCGCATAATGACAAAAATCCAAGTCTTACTGCATCCTGTAATAGTGAAAAAATCTTAGTTAAGTGTCAGGCAGGATGCACCTTTAAAGAAATTACCTCTGCTTTGGAAATGGAGCAAAGTCAATTCTTTTCCCCCAAAAAAAAGATCCCCCAAAAAATAATTGAAGCTGTCTATCGATATGAGGATAAAGACGGTGATCATGTAATGGATGTGGTTAGATTTAAGCCAAAAGAGTTCAGGCCAAAAAGGCCTGATGGCAAATCGACATTGGATGGTGTCACAAGAGTGCCTTATCGTTTACCACAGATGTTAGCTGGAATAAAAGAAGGTAGGGACATTCTTATTCTTGAAGGCGAAAAAGACTGCGACAATGCTGAAAAGATTGGATTGGTAGCAACAACTTTTGTAGGAGGTACCGGGAAATGGCGTGAAGAGTATTCAAAATGGTTCCAAGAGGCAAAAGTGATATGTTTACCTGACAATGACGATGCGGGACGAAAAGGGATGCGTTTAATTGCTTCTGAGATAGTAAAGGTTGCTGAGTCTGTAAGTTGGTTAGAACTTCCAGACATTCCTGCAAAAGGAGACTTGTCAGACTGGATAAAAATTGGAGGAAACGATATTAATAAATTTAATTCTCTCGTTGAACAGAGTTCTTCAATTTGGAAAAGTGAGTTGGTAAAGAATGATGATAATGGACAACTATTGGAAGAACTAAATCAAAAATTTGCTATTGTTCCTACTGGCAACAAGTTCACAATCGTGAATGAAACAGAAAATGAAACTATGTTTTTAGCTCCTTCGGATTTTAGATTAGCCCTGCAAAACAGATTTGTAACAGACAATTCCGGAAAATTCCCAAAACAAGTCCAAGCATCTTCATGGTGGCTCAAGCATCCTGAACGAAGGGAATATAAGAGTGTCGATTTTCTTCCAATTGCAGAAACGCCTTATGGAGTATTTAACATGTGGAAAGGTTTTGCAGTAAAGCCTAAAGGAGGACTGGAAGACATTCCACTTTTTCATGAATTAATAGACGAGGTAATTTGCTCTGGTAACGAACAATGGGCATTATATTTGTGGGGCTGGCTTGCACATATGGTTCAGTGTCCAGAAGAAAAGCCCGGTGTAGCTATTGTTTTGAGGTCAGATGCTCAAGGTGTAGGCAAATCTCGTTTTGCTGAGTATGTTGGATCACTACTTGGGAGGCACTTTCGAACAGTTACACATGGCCGACACATTCATGGCAACTTCAACAGTCATCTTAAAGATACTCTTATGCTGTTTGGTGATGAAGCCGTTTGGGGAGGTGACAGGAGTACAGAGTCAATTCTGAAACAATTGATTACCGAGCCAAATATGATAATCGAGATGAAGGGGAAAGATGTTTTTGAAGTTAGAAGTTATCTCAGGCTCATGCTGGCAACAAATTCAGAATGGGCGGCCCCAGTATCTCTAACAGATCGTAGATACTTCGTTTTGAATGTTGCAAATTCCAGAAAAAATGATCATGAATTCTTTAAACAATTGATCTATGAGCAAAATAATGGAGGGAGTGAATCACTGCTGCAAGCACTTATAGATTTTGATCTAAGTGAATTTGAAGTTCGTAGTATCCCTGAGACACCTGCAAGGCTAGAGCAGAAATTTTTGTCAATGGAACCGATTGAAAAATGGTGGCTTGAAATTCTAACTAATGAAGATTTTTTAATAGGAGGAAAGATACTAAATTTTGACGAGAACAATAGAGCGGCTAAATCCGACCTGCTTTACAGCTTTAACGAACATACGAAAGCATACAAACCCAATCACAGGAATTGGGAAGCTAGAAGATTATGCTCCCAGTTCAAAAAACTAGTTCCCTTCGCTATGGATAAACGTAGAGGCAGTGGTCCAAGAGAATATGAATTTCCTTCACTCAATGAGTGCAAATTGTTTTTTGCAGAAAAGTACTCACTGGACAGTGATGTGTTCGAAATTAACTAATTGTACAATTGCTCCACGTCCAGCCAATGTATGTGGAGCATCATGAGGCCAGTATTTAACTTGGTTTACAGAGAAAATCCACTTGCTCCACGTTGTTTTTAAATTCCTACAGAATATTACAAATACACTAATACTCTACTAGTAATATCTTATTATTATAATATTAAAAAATAAGTGGAGTAGTGGAGCAATGTGGAGCCTGCCAGTGTTTAACTGGTCTTGAGCTGCTCCACATTGTTTTTAGAAGTGGAGCATAGTGGAGCAGTTATTTTGCACCCCACTAATCCTTCAAAGTAAGACACCCTCAAACTATGCCCCCTCAAACCCAAAACAATATACTTATATTCAAAAACAATTTATACTCCACTGTATGAATCATTCCCTATTTTAACTGTGCTTATTCTTTCCCTCATCAATTAATAATTTTTGATCAAAACTTAAGGCTTGTGACTATTGAAAAAAAGACTTTCATTCCGCTTGTTAACTATCACTCTCATACTTATCGCTGCAAACATGCTGCTGGTGAAGTAGTTGAATTTGTAACAGCCGCATTGAAGGCGGGTTTAAAAATCTTCGGGGTCTCAGACCACTGTCCATTTCCTGACGACCGCTGGCTTAATGTACGAATGCCGTACGAAGAATTGGACGATTACGTAGAGGCTGTTCTTGCTGCAAAAATTTCAGTTCCTCAAGTACGTGTTTTGCTAGGTATGGAATGTGAGTATGTTAAGGAATATAAGAATTACCTAGAAGATGAGTTGCTGGGCAAACGCCAGTTCGAATATTTGATTGGAGCAGCTCACTATACTCCGCACAAAGGTGAATGGCTCAATTCTTTCACCGATCTGGGTTGCACATCTCATTTGAAGGCATACACTGAATATCTATGCCATATGATGGAGTCTCAACTTTTCACGTTCATTGCCCACCCAGACATATTTGGCAATAGCTACCTTAATTGGAACGCAGATTTAAGCTCATGTTCCCGTGATATTCTTAGAACTGCTGAGGAAACCCAAATACCCCTGGAGATTAATGGTAACGGGTTACGTAAAGAATATCTGAATAGTTCAGTCGGCCTTCGTCCTCCTTATCCTTGGCCTCCGTTTTGGGAACTTGCTACTGAATTTAACATCAAGGTGGTCTGCAACTCTGATTGCCATAATCCCAATGAAGTCATCGGAGGAATATCAGAAAATTTATCGATGGCCGATACGCTGGGGCTTGAATTAGCAGATCTGAGTTATCTTCATTTATTATCAAAATAGTTCAATCTACACATATTTAATTCTTTGATCCTTGTCATCACAACCGTGTAAACTCTCTAATTTCAACGAGAAGCCAATTTTTAGACCTACATTTGCTTTAGGTTGCTCTGAACTAATTGCAAAAACAGAAAAACACTGGACGAAACAGTTGGGAACCTCTACAGATGAACTTGGGTACAGAGTGACAAGGGACTCCCCCAACAACATCTACGTGACGAGATACACAAAAGGAGGACTCAACGGGAACACCAACTCGGGGAATTTTGACATCTTTCTGGTGAAGTATAATACAGATGGTGTCCTACAATAAACACTTCAAACACTAATACTCTTGGCAGTGGCATCCCCATCATCTTCTGTGAGTAACCCCCACTAATTCTTCACAGTCAGACACCCTCCACAACCTTAAGTTTAATAACAAGCGCCGATGAAGTCCTGAAACTTTCTCTTGACCTTTTTCGATTTTCCTATTATTGTTATACAGGGGTAGCGCCAGAAGAGGTTAATAGTGCTCGGTATCTCCTGACCTCCGTTTCTGGGTGGTATATGGTGCTTGGAAACAGCCGCTAATTGGGGCAAATTGTGTGTTGGTGATTGAAAACAGAAGAGATGGGGGGGATGAAATGGCGGTTAGGGATGACGGTGATGTAATACAGACAACGACTGGGTTTCGAGGCCCAAGAAACCACATCTGCCAAAAGCAAATTCATATCCCTTGATCTCTCCGCTAAACTTCCAACTTAAACTCAGGGAACTAAACAATGCTAACTGCAGAAGATTTTTTAAACGCTTATAGAAACGCCTTCATCGAAAAGGACGCCTCCCATCTGGACTCCGTAATGTCCGATGACTTCACGATAACCTTGCAAGGCGATGGCATTACTATGAACCGCGATGAAATACTCGAATGGGCAGTAAGCGGTTCGGTGCTTACGATTGAGGATTATACAATTCTGCATGACACAGATGAATGCATAGCCGGAACGCATACTGCAGCTGGCAAGGAAGGTACCGATGAATGGTATCACAAGGTTTTTTTCTTCGCGAAAAAGTCAGGCGACAAGGTTACGGAATGGCACGTACTAGGTACGCCAGTACAAGATTAAACTGCCATCTTAAACTTTGAGTCATCTCAGAGAAAGAGCGACAAACATCTTTTGGGCTGTAACACATGTAGATTTGCATAGAACTGCAAAAGTAAAGGCTTGTTTCGATTTAATTAGAAAACAGGCTCAATTAATACTTTCAAGAAATTCTTAATCTCAAAAGTAACCCCATCATCTCCTGTGAATCCCTCCCACTAATTCTTCACAGTCAGACAACCTCCAAGTAAAATCCTCACTTCCTTGTAAAATCCCCACAATTCTGGTATATGTAAGATTCTCCAAAAAACAAATCATGTGGTATTGAGGAAAAGATGAAAAAGTTTTTATTCATTTCAATCTTGTTATTCTTCTTCACAACTTCATTTGCAGGTATTTCCACAAAGAAGAAAGACATCCTGAAACTTATTGGGACTTCTTATGCCATCAACGGTAAGTTTGCCTGGATTGAACTGAATGGTGAAGACTATGGCTGGACTAGAGAGGGTGGATATGTTGGGGGCTACAAAATAGTGAAGGTCGAAATGGGGAAAGTGACAGTTAAGTCAGTTAAAAAAACACAGGTCTTGGTGATGCTGAAGGGGCCGCAACCTGAGGCTGAACAATGAAATACTTATTCATACTAATGCTACTCATCCCCTCAGTAGTTCTTGCTGAGCCAAAGGACTCTGAACAAAACTCCCCCAAACTCTGCCTTGAGACAATCTACAATAAGAATTTTGATGTAGCACCTGCTGATGCTCCGAAGGAGATTAAACACTTACTTGCAAAATGCATTGCAGAAACCAATATCAAGGACTTCACTCTCATAAAATGCAGTTGCAGTCAGCCTGAGGATATTGATACATGTATTAACAAGTTCATTTCAAGTCACAATTTTACGAGAAAAGGGTATTCCCAAGCTGTAGCATACCACTGTGAAAGGATGGTCTGGAGTGGTTTTGTCAGTGAGAAGTAGTATGAAGATAGCCATAATCGGATCAAGGGGTATCACAGAGTTGGGGGGAGTAATACCAGAGTGTTCAACCATCATCTCTGGTGGTGCTAAAGGCGTTGATCAGGCTGCAGAAAGGTATGCTCAGGAGAATAATATCCAGATGGAGATACATTTGCCGGAATACCAAAGATATGGTCGTGGTGCAACACACGTGAGGAATAAATTGATAGTTGATTCTGCTGATTTCGTTATAGCATTTTGGGATGGCAAGAGCAAAGGCACGAAATCTGTGATTGAGTATTGTAAGAAGCAGGGGAAGTCTTATGAGGTTCGAATAGTTGACAGAGCAAATGAATAAATGGCTGAATATTCCTCAAGCCAACCAGACAATGTACAGCAGTCTGACTATACCGTCTTGCAGATCTCTCAGAGGAATATTCAGATCTGTGACACATCTGGATATGTGAGCCTGCTACATGATGCTACAGGCACAGTACAATCGTTTAAGGAGGCATTCCAGAAGTATGTATTATTAGTTTCAGGTTATGACAATGACCAGAGAGAGTTGTACCAGATACCTGAGGTAGTCAAGTTCATAAAAGACCTGAACAACAAGCTCCCTTTCTGGCTTTATTTTATCAACACTAAAGACAAGAGGTTCTTCTCCTGGATGATTGCATGTCTCTGCCAAGCTACGAGTCTGGATCAGGATGAAGAATCAATCTATGCAGACTTCAATGCAGAGGTCTTCAATAAGCTGATTGAAACCCAGTTCAGTAATATTGTGAAGTTGATGTCAGGTTTGGGAATGAGTGAGTCGATACAGGAGAAGGTGTTAAAGGAGTTATCAACCAACTTGGCTGCACTGATGGTGGTGGAGAATTGAGAGGTTGAAGCAGGATGGTGTCACTAATTCTTCACAGTCAGACACCTCTCCAAGTAAAATCCTTTGTTCTTGTAAAACCAACCTAATCCTGGCATAAGTAGGGAACTACTAAACAATATCAGCGAGGGCTTATGAAAAAAATAACATTATTATTATCTGTGTTTCTTTTTACCTCCATCCTGTTTGAGGTTCATTCTGCGGATATGAGCAGAATAAAAGGGTTGAGTTGCAGTTATTTGATAGACCACCACTACACAGTGCATCCACAGAAAACCATTGGTGATATGTTAGAAGGTGAAAAACAAAAAATAAAAATGCACACAATAATTACTGATATTGATCAGTCTAAAGGCACAGCAAAGATGATTGGGAATAATAGAACAGTAGATGTGCAAGTTTTTATGAGTGGAATTGGGTTAGTTTTCTTAGAAATAACTGACATTGCAATTCATACCTATGTCGTTTATAACACTAAAATTTTAGGTATGGAAAAGGATGATGGCCAATTCCCAACTATCCAAAGTAGAAATGCATTATTATTTATTAATGGAATTGGCGTTTCTTCTCAATTAGCAGGAATGTGTGTTGCAGTTACCCAATAGTGAAATATTTGGGAAGTTTACTTTTACCAAAGGAAGAGATAGAATAATGATATTATTACACCCCCAATCTTGAGATTGAATCAATGCCAAATACTCAAGAGCCAAGAAAGAGAAAATTCAAGGACTTGGTAAAATCCCTAGGATTAACGTCCAAGCAGGAAATAGCAATCTTGGAACTTACGGAGGCAGGACTCTTGGGTCCGTTGCTGGAAGACTTGAAAAATTCTATCGAGACTCCGCAGTCCCAGAGTTCTACGGAAACATCAGAAAAAGTATTAGATCCGATAACACAGGATCTGGTGGACCAGGGGTTTTCACCGGAAAGAGCGGAGGAAATTCTGCAAGGAACGTAGTAAGCTCACCAGAGGAAGCAGAGGGCCAGCTTCAGGGAATGTAAAAAATACTTTATAAGGATGGTATAAATGAAAAGAGAACCAAAGCCACGCCAGATCACTAAAGACCTCCTCAAGCAGAGTGAATACCATGCTGCAAGAGGTTTGAGCCAGAAGCTGATATGCGACGCACTAGGGTTCTCAGAGACTTGGTGGCACGCAAAGAAAGCCATATTTGAGGAATTAGAGGTGTGCTATAAAAGAGGTGCGGCTTCTGGCTTGGCTGAGGTAACCAACGCACTGTTTGAAGATGCAACAAGTGGCAATCCTGTTTCTCAGATATTTTTTCAAAAAAACCGTGATCCAAATCGCTGGAATGATGTCAAAAGTATTAATCAACTCCAGCTAAATGTTGGTAGAATGTCAGATACTGAGCTGCTCCAGGAATTAAAGTCAGACCCAGTTCTCTCCAATACCTTCCAAAATATTATCCCGCAATTAGATAACTCAAAAGAAGTGTAGTAGGTAATATGATAAAAAAATATACCATTGCCGTTCTCCTTTCGTTGATTATTCCTGCTGTTTTATTTTCATCATCTGGTAAAAAATTAAGGTTTAAAAATTCTCAAGAAGCCGAATTAGGTGGGAAACTTGGATCTGGAGCCATGATCATTGATGCTTACTATGAAAATTGTCATTCTAAAGGGGTGCGTACAGATAATCACCTACGAGGTATAGATAAGTTGATGAAAAAGAAATGGGGGATTTCATGGTCAAAAGCTAAATTTGTGCTTGAAGAAAGGTCAGGACGAGATTTCAGGGAAGAATCACACACCATGATTCATCACATGATTAAGAAGTACAAAGGATGTAATACCCGTGGTATGAAGAAATGGTTTAACACAGTTTCAAAAATGCATGGCAAAAACTTGGATAAATTTCATGCACTCAAATGAAATATAAAAAAAATGGATGAAGAAGACAGGGAATTACTCAGGGAACACTCTCGGCTTATAAAGGAGCTTCAAGAAGACTTTCAGAAGTTCTTTAAAGTGATGCAGAAGATCCTGCCTGAGATTGAAGAAACACGGACTCTGCGCAGGATTGAGCAGGACCGCAAGGATTTTCTGTCACGCAACCACACAGGGCTGGTATGAAAGAGAAATGTAGTCTGAAGTTTGGCATTTGTCAATTCTGCAAAATTTTCTAAGCAGCTATATTTCAATTATTTTACTACCCCCCTCATTTTTCACAGGTGTAACTGCTCTCAACTCCAAACTCCAAACCATCAAGATTAACTTTCCACCTGTCGTTATTCTGAAAAACAAGAGAAGTTAGTTTCGTTAACTCCTAAACTTCTTGAAAGTCTGTGAATCTAAAGACAAAGGTTTTCCGGTCTTCAATGCAATC
>Ga0233439_10005626_pt1 | contig 11546 bp, 18 predicted proteins | sample SI_123_September_6_FD_182713 | JGI IMG/M metagenome (GOLD analysis project Ga0233439, IMG submission 182713) | Seawater microbial communities from Saanich Inlet, British Columbia, Canada - SI_123_September2016_100_MG | ecosystem: Environmental > Aquatic > Marine > Inlet | place: Canada: British... | reverse complement strand
GTTTGATTTAGGGAATAATCTGATGCCGTTAGACAAAATGCCTGATTCTGAAGAATTTATGGCTACCCATAAATCTGTGATTTTACATGTAAAGGGAACACCAGTTGCATGTATCGTTGATGAAAACCCTGAAAATATTTTACGATATGGTGCAATTAAGAATGATACTTCGCTTCGAGCAAGCTTAGTTGGTTTTCTAAACAAAGACGATGAATTGGGGTTATTCATGGGGTTCAAATTAAAGATTCAGACTGATGATAATTTTTTAGAGTATACTGTGTATCCTAATGATGAACTTATTGACACCATAATTTTTGAGGAGTCTATTTTTATCATAAATGAAAAATTAGAACATCTTTTTTCAATACAAAAAATAATGACTGATCAGTTTGTAAAAACTAAATCTGAATTTGAAAAATTTCAAAAAATGATAAAATAACATCTTTTACAATCATTAAATTACCTGATTCTTGAATTTCAGTTATGGTGAACTATACTCAAATGCTAAAGACACGAGAACCTACGCTACTTGATCGAGATGATGGTCATTGGTATCAGACAAAATTTGATGATGTATACCCTTCAATTAGTACAATTTTATCTGCAACTGCAACTGATGATAAAAAAAATGGCTTAAAAAATTGGCGAGATAACGAACCTGCTCATCAATACATCACTGCCCAATCTCAGCATATTGGTACTCAGTCTCATAAAATAATTGAAGATTATCTTAGTGATTGTCTTGCTTTGGAAGAATTTGATTTGTTACCTATTGCCCATTTTAATAATTTAAAACCATATTTAGAAAATATCTCTAATGTTACATGTATTGAACAAAGAATGTATTCCGATAAATTAAAAGTTGCAGGAACTAGTGATCTGATTGCATATTATGATGGAGAATTATCTATTATTGATTATAAAACAAAAAGAAAACCTCAGATTGATAATTACATGTATGAATATTACCTGCAAACTACCTGTTATGCCCAAATGTTTCAGGAGGTAACTGGCCAAAAAATTAACCAAGTTGTAATTCTAGTCAGTAGTGAGAAAAATACTCGTCAAGAATTTGTAAAATCTTGTAATGATTACATTGAACCGATGAAAGAAAGAATTGAAAAATATTATTTGAATAATTTAGATTAAATTCTCATCTAGAAATGAGTGTTGGTTATAAAATATTTTAAAATGATCATTGTTTACTTTCTGCTTCTTTTTCTATTGTAAAATCATGAATTGTACGTGATTCTTTCCATTGATACCAAATAAAATCCCAAATCAATTCATCAATATCTTGACGTTGTTTTTCTGTTAGTTGTCTGTCTCTAAGATTGTATATGATTTTACTTCTCATAGTTCCTAATCTTACTCCTAACATTACACACTCTCTGTAGTTTTTTGGCAACTCTCTTCCTCTAAATTTTTCTGGTTTCTCATCAAAAACATCAAAATGCTCTGCTTTCCATTCAAATTTGGATTTTCTAAAAACATCTAAAATTATAGTTACAGTGTCATAATCAATTTGTTTTTTATTTAATATTTTTTTTATTTTCTCTTCTAATTTTTCTTTTCTTTGTTTACTGAGATTTTTTTCTAATTCTTTTAGTGTGACTGAGTTTTCATCCATATTATTTTCAGACAAAATCGTATATCTAATTATTTCTCAAATATGTTTTATTTTCTAGGTCTTCTACGTGGATTTCTTTCATAGTATTGCTCTACGTTATCATTCCATTGTTTATTTTCTGATAACCGTGAACGGGCATGGGGTCTTTTTCCATTATTTGAGAGAATCCCACTATTCATTTCATAGAATTTGTCTGTTTCATTAATCAAAACATCTAGGAATTCTGATGCGCCTTTAGCTTCTTCCCCTTTAGGTTCTCTATGAGTAATGATCGCCTTGGCAAGCGTTTCAATTTTTGCTATTTTTATTCTATATTCACTAAGAAGTCTATGTTCAAAAGAAATCATTTCAAATTTTGGTGTATTTCACTAGTGTATGTTCATTTCGGTGATTATTTGAAATTTATTTGAAGATACATTTGATTTTATTCTATCATTTCAATGAAATAGGTAAATAATTTACCATTATTTTTTCAGCTTAGGTGGTGTATGCCATCAAATCACGTATTTTCTTCTTTATGTCTATAATTGTAATGACATCTCTTGTTGCAAAACCAATCAAGGTCTCCTAAATATTCCACATGATCTGACTTGCCACAAAATTTGCATTTTATAACGGCCTTCATTCTTTTTTCATCTTTCATCTGGTTTGTTTTGTATATCCTAGTAAATAATGACATTGTACGTTTGTGATTTCAATGAATAACTCATATAGGATTCATTTTGTCCAACATCATCCATAGGGTGTTGAAATAGTCATCAATCTGACTAATCCTGTGGCTAGAGGTTTGGGCTATCCTAAGCAGTAGACCAAATCTTGATTTTATTTCAAATCAAAATTTTAGAAAGTTTTTGTTATTCTTAATTTAAATCGATTAAATTTTGTAGTGAGAATTTCAAGTTTTCTTAACATGGCGTCTGCAACAAAATACGTATTCTTGGATTTATGTTCAAACATCTAATTATTGAGAACTAAATTTTCAAGTGATAATCCATAATATGGTTTATCTGTAGTTTTCAAAGCACTCATTAATTCTATTTTGAATTTTTCCATCTCCTTTCTATTTTTCATGCTCTTTCATTCTTTTTTCTTTCACATAACTTTCTCTTTTCAATTCATCCAAAGTAATAGCTAACAGTTAATGCATTTTTAGCAAATTTAGATCTTACAGATCTGAATCGTTAGAATAAAATTAATTTTTAAAAGTCCCAAGTTTGGGATTTTTATTTTTTGTTTAAAATTTTTAATTGTTAGTCATGAGTTTAAAATAATTTGGTAGCTTCAACTAATTAGTTTGATCTAATTTACAAATCGTTTAAATTGATATTCTGTTATTGTGATTACATGCAATATGATCTATGTAGACATTGTGGGAATGGCCTCACTGTTTATAAAAAATGTGATATATGTTCAAAAGAAAAACAATTCGTTTGTAATTCTTGTGGGTATCATACTGATGAACAAATTCATTCAACATGTCTTATGATGAGCATGGATCACACGTTATTGTCTGCACAGTAAATTTTTAATTTATTCTAAAAATACTATCTGATTGAACTCATTCATTCCAGATTGATTGTGATTTTAACCATGTTATCAAATCTTTGTATAAACTACTTTTTTGCATGTTTAGTACGCCTATTTCTAGATTAGTTGACGATTTGACTGTTTTTGTATATTTTTCATATTTTGCAAAAATTATTTTATCCAAATACATCTCATTTTGCATCTCTTTTTTTGCCAATTCTTCTGATTCCGTCATGGCAAAACTTGCGAATAACACTCCGTCTACCCAATATGCATGAGCTGACTCCAATGATGACATCATTCCGATAAGATCATCAAGATTTAGTTTTATCATATCTCGAACGTAAATTTTGTCGTATGGTTTATGAGTAAATTCCGTCATAACGACTACTTTTGTGAGGAGTTAATGAATATTTGGAAATCTTATAATTGGTTTTTTTAGAAATTATCTTGATGACTGATAAACCCAATGATGTTTTTGAACATGATTTGTTTATTACAGAATTTCCTAAAAAAAATTTTGGAATTGTGGATTATCTTAGTGGTCGAGTACATTTTGCGTTACTTGATCAGATGAAATTCATGAATACCTCTGGAATGCCCGTAGAGCAAATTAAAGAAACGATCCTCTCAAATGTTTCTGAGATTATAGATAATTTTGATCCTGAAAAATCAAAAAGTTCTTGATTCTAAATTCCCTGATTCTGCCATGATGATTTTATGGCATTTACAATAACAATTGGTATGTGGCATGTCATTATCGTTTCTGTATTTACATTCTTTAGTATGGTCAATGAGTGACAATTTTAAAATTTGAAAACTATTCTTTTGTAGGATCGCCACTAAGTATGTTTAGTACGTGTTCCACAATTTGTTTCTGGCCACCTGCATGAACATCAGTTCTTACAGAATCTGACCCCATGCTGACAAAAATCAAATTATCATCCCCTAATGGAAACGTAATTCTTGTAATTTTTTCAAAAACTGCAATTGCATATACTCCTGCACCAATTTTTGGAGCTAATTCTTTTCTTCCCTTCCATGCAGTTGCTGCTCTTTTTAATGCTGTTTCTGTTTCTTCAGGAGATAGAAAGTTTGTTACTCCGTCTCTATGACTTGTAGTTAGAATAGTTCCTTCATTATCTGTTACTAGGCTGTGTCTGATGTTGACATCTGAATCCATAATTCTCTTTAAGAGATTCTCAAAACCCATTAAACCATATTTGTCAAAGTTATACTTAAAGAATTGGCAAAATATCAAATGTGCTAATCAATATGCTATTGAGAGAAATAATCTTTTGAAACACTATGAAGGTACATTGTTTGTTTTCAATCTAGATTGGAGATTTCAATTGGGGAATATGGTTGTGATGTATTATTCCTCTGAGATGAGCCAGGAAACGCCAATTACTTCTTCCCATGATTCTTGATTGTTATTATTTTTCATACTTTAGAATACTATAATTTCTATTTAACAAAGATGAACGATTTGTCTGTATGAATTCTATGGATGATTTGATAGTGATTCTTTATATTAAATTTGAGTTATACCATGTACCCGACCATGAATGGTGAGTGATTCATTTTTTTATTTGAATCTCACTATTTTTTTTTAATTTTCAATACTTGCAGTTCTTTCATAATAGAACTCTTGGTTTTTTAATTTTTTCTCAGGAATTATTCTACATTTTCTCATTGGAACTAGTTTGGATATTTGCTCATACGTGTTTATGTCTCTAACATCTGCCGCATAAGAAATTTGTAAAAGAATCGATTTTTCTTCAATCCATGGTTTTGCTTGTTCATAGCCGCTACTTTGTCTCATACCTGTCCTGAATAATCCTACATGTTTGTCACTTTTTGATATTTGAGGATCTTGATAGAAACAAATTGCAAATTCGTCCTCATCTTTTTCAATAATTGTTAATCTTGTAAATTTATCGCTCCAATTTTCAATTTCTTTGGAAATTACTGTGGCATCTACTTTATCTTCAAATACTGTTGTTATTACCAGTTTATTTTTTTCATTTCCCCATGTAATGCCATAGAAATTTCTATACCAATCAATTTCAAATGACATACTGTATGCTAAAAAAATTTATCAAATTAATGTTTTCAAATTACTGTTCTTAATTTATGATTAAATATCATACAAATGATCTTTGAATCTCTTTTTTTAAAAAAAATGATGACTAGCATGTTTTATTGCATTCACATTGTCTACTGGTAAACAAATTTTTGAATGCATTAAGTTTTGACTGGTTTATTGTAGGTTTTTGTTTTCCAACAATCCTAAACAACTTGATCCCCGTCTCAGAACTAGTCCCTTTTACTGCCCATGTTCCATTTTTCATAAGGTATGGTTGTGGATTTTTCATTAGCACTTTTTTGTGTGCCTTGACATCATATGCCTCTATTGTTGACATATTTTATTTCACTAATTTACTATTACCAATACCAAGTGAATTTTTTCATAGTTTTTAGTCCAAAAATAATTTTTGATTAGGCACAAAAAGAGATTATGGTGTGATGGATAATTGCATCATTTCACAATTACATTTGTCTCGTTTCCCACAGTACGGACAATTACAATCACAATAAATTAATGCTTTATTGCATGGCTCACACTTTGTATATTCTGCAAAATCATCTCTCATGCTATCCTATTGTAAGAATAATTGATAAATGACTTGTCTAAAATCCTAAAAATTAGTTTCATTTTTTAATTTAAATCAAACAGATGTTTGGATACTGCAACTGTTTTCTTTTATACATTGAAATTTTATTTACTTTAACGTCTTCGTTTAGTGGTCTAGGCATGCTATAAACGACCACTACTCCAAGACGTTGTTTAATCGCGTTTTTTCAATAATGCATCTTCTGGTGTCTTATCTTTATTTTCGTCTCTATGCCAATTATGGTGTTTTTTCCAATGATTGTCTAATTCTGTAGTTGTAGGTTCTTTTCCAAGAGGGGTTCCACATAATTTACACTGTTTCATCTTTTGTATCCTGTTTTTTCTTTTTTGATTTTATTATTGGGTGACACTGTGATGGTAAATTTTCATCATCCATTTTATTTGAATTATGGCTGGTACAAATTAAGAGTTTGTAATTTTAGATTTATTTCTTAATGTTTTCTTTCTTTTGTTTAGTACTTTTTTGATTTTTGTTATTTTTACTTTTACTATATTTCTCTCTATTTCGTTTTTTCTCCAAATCCATTATACTGTACGTCTTTCCAGACTCACAAAGTTTCATATCTCCTGTATTCTCATCATGGATTGATTCCAATGATCCGTTTGACAAAAATTCTCCAACAATATCCCATGCTCTGCTTTCTGAAATTTCAAATTTGTATGGGATTGTAGATACCTTGGTAAAGTATCCATTCTTTGAATTCCTTAAAATAAAACTCTCAATTTTCTGTTCAGTAGACAATGTCGGTTCTCTTTTTCTGAATCCTCTAAATGAATTTCTTTCTGACAATGTTTTTTTTAATATTTTCTAGTATATTATGTTAAAGAGTTTGATAGGGTATAGTATATTTACAAAATCTTGACTTTTTTGTATGAAATTAGGTTCAAATTACTATTTAGTCACTAACTGTTCCCTTTTGGGAACCCTTTGTTATATTCACTTTAGAGGTAATGGAATTACCTAATGTCTTATCTAACTAAACAAAGAACGTTTGAAACGTTCCTAAATCTAGCAAAAAATGAATCTACAAGAAGAAATCAAAAAAGTGTTTTAGGACATTTTGAAAAGTTTTGTTTAAAACAATTTGATAGATCAATGGAAACGGTCATTGAAGATTTAATTTTGGTATCAAAAACAGAATCCCAAAAAATAGAGGATTTATTTCAAGAATACATTTCAAATGGATTCAAAGAGACAAATTCTGCAAGAACAATACGTACTCATTATTCTATCCTCACATCATATTTGAAATATCGAAAAATCCCTATTGATAAAGAAGATTTGAGAACTGTTTTATCTTTTCCAAGAATTTCATATGATGAATTAGTTCCAATGAATAGAGAAATTATTAGAAAATTTATTGATTTTGCCAATACTACTGAAAAAGCAAAACTGTTGGTTCAGGCTTCAAGTGGATTAAGAAATCAAGAAGTATGTGGTTTAAGGAAAAGAGATATTCAAACAGATACTACTCGTTGGGCAATTCATGTAAGTGCAAAGCTTGGAAAAGGATCTAAAGCAAGAATTACTTTTATCAGTAATGAAACAAGGCGATTTCTAAAACCAATTATTGATAAATTAGAACAAGATGATTTGATTTTTGGCAGTAGTAAAACATCACTATATCATTCAAAACAATACGAATTAAAAAAATTCGATAGGTTAAGAGAAAAAGTAGGATTAACTGAAAAATACGATTCATCTAACAAATACAAGTATTCTACTCATAGTTTTAGATCTTTTTTTGTTACTAGTGCTGAAAAAGTCCATGATGGATTTGGACACGCATTAGCTGGTCATTCTAGGTATATGCAACAATACGAGCGATATACGTTAGAGGAAAAACTGAATTTCTATTTGGCAATTGAGCCTAGTTTGACAATCTATGATAATATTGATTCTATTGGAAAAGACACAAGAATTTCTAATTTAGAAAAACAAGTTGAATCAATGAAATCCTACATTGATGAATTAAGTATTAGATTAGAATCTAAGTAGTATTTTTTCTGTCAAGATCAATATCACAAACATTCTTCAAATAATTTTTATATTTCTCTTGTTGATTATGACATTCTCCACAAATGTAGATTTTAGGTGTCCTATCCTCACTATCTCTATATTCTATCACATGATGTTCTTCAAGTTCGGTTTTTTGTTTTCCACAAACTCCACACCCTCCAACCCTAACACTCATGAGTTATCTAGAATGATAGTGAACTTAAGCGTATTGGGATTTAGAGTATGTGAATAGTAAATCTAACGATGTAAATCAAGACGTCTAAGTGTCATTTGATGTTTAAACAACATACTTTCTAATGCCTTTTGATGAGCTTCCCGTCTACCTACAAATTTCTTTAATTTCAGTACAACATCTGAATAAGTTTTAACACAAAGTTCTTGATCATGATCTGCCTGATTGAGTTTGCCTTTTGGTATTTGGTGTAGTGTTTTGTAGTATGTTAGAAGAAATGATATTTGATGGATATTGGATAGTAGTTGACTAATATTCATTATGGTCTCTCTAGATTTTGCATTTTGGATTTTGTATGATATAGAATTACCACCTTGTTCCAACTTTTCTTCTTTGACATTTTTGAAAAGTGGTTTTTTGAGTTGTTTCATTAGGTGTTGAACTAATTGATTTGTTCCTTTTAGGTATGTTTTGAGTTGACTATGCAGTTCATCGTAAGAAGTTGTTTTGAGGGAATACTTGTAAGGGATATTTTCTTTATTTATTTCAATTAATCCTATTAGATTAGTATCAGTTTTTTCATATTGTTTTATTATATCATGTAAATTTCCTTTATTACATTTCAGATGTCTCATCATTTCAAGCATTGTTGTTGTTGTATGATTAGATGAAAGAAATAAAAAAAGTTCAGTTTCAAGTTCAGATTTAGTTTTTCTCATAACCTGTTCCTTCAAGGGAACACTTGCCTATAAGGTTCATAGACTATGGTATAATATGCAAAAGTCAACAATTGCACTAAGCATTGAAACCAAAGATCGTCTAAAGGCTCAAGGAGAAAAAGACCAAAGCTATGATGAATTAATCAATGTGATTTTAGACATACAGGAACACGGTGTCCATCAATGACGCCTATTTTTTGCTTAATTTGTGATAAAGAACTCTCAAAACATGAGAATTCTGAGTTAGTTCAATGTTCTAGGAAATTATGTGAGGTGTTAATAGAATAACTGAACATGATTTTTCACTTGTTTTAACTAAAACAAGATACTCTTGTGTTGTTGCTTGTGTTGGTTATCCTAGATGTAAAGACACGATAACAATTTTTGGATCACGTGATTAATTTTGTATCCTGCTTATTCGCAAACTATCCTTGAAGAGTCACAAACAAGTTATCAAAACTATATACAACAAGCAATAGAATCTCCTCATTGGAAACAAGCAGAGTTTGATGGGTTTACTTTGCCTGCTCAAGGATTATCAAAACCATATTGTAAAAAATGGATTTCTTATGGTTGTGATAATATCAAACAACATCCTAACAATCAACATTATGCAGAACATACTTTGAAAACTTGCAAAGTTTCATCATGTCCATTATGTTTTGAATCTTGGATAGGTCGTCAAGGAAATAGAAGTACAAGGAGATTATCCAAATTCTTAGAGAAAAGAAGATTCAATTTTAGACATGTTGTATTATCGCCACCACCTGATCAAGCAGTAAATCTAACCTATGTAGGTCTAAAGAAGTGGCTTCAAACTGCATTGAAAGTTGCAAATATCAAAACGGCAATGATAATTTTTCATCCATTTAGATTTCAAGACAAGAAAAAATCTATGCCTTACATTAGTCCTCATTTTCATTTGTTAGTTTATGGACACGTTACAAACACTATCGAATTTCACAACAAAACCAAATGGAATATCAAAAATCTAGGGGATTTGAAAACTGATAAGGATATTTTCACTTGTACACGCTATCTTCTATCTCATGCAGGCGTCAAAAAAGTAACTCACACAGTCAGGTATCTTGGAGATATATCATATAGGAAACTAAAAGTCGAAAAAGAGGGAAAAATCCCTAATTGTCCTTACTGTTATCTTCCTTTGAAGATATTTTCAATCAATTTTGACTCAAAACATGAGCCACCACCCATTGATCATGTCGGTTTGTGGAATCCTGATTGCTTTTCGCCAGTTGATGATAGTGGTAATGATACAAAAATTCCATTTTATGAAATGAATGATGATAATGAGAGTTATTCTGAAGAATTGATTTATTCATTTGAGGAATTAATGCACATTAAATTAAATTCTCACAAAATTTGTGAACACAAGTATTTCTATAATCAACTAAAATTCAAAACTTCAATTAATTGTAAAAAAATCACTTCTTTTTTGGTTTAGATGTTTACTTCCAATCCTCTTATTCACTCTGCTTAATACTCTATTTGCTAATTCATCACTATGTTTTGCTCTCAACATGTTCATCATACTATGTCTAACCCTTCCAAACTCTTGTTTGTCGTGAATTATTGCTTCTTCGCACTCTAATTCTGCTAAACTATTCTTTAATTCTCCATTATCCTCTTGATTTGTCGTATCGTTATGCCAGAATCTCCTCATGTTATTTTAGGAACATTACTTGTATTTCATCTTTATTTGAATTGAGTCATATTCATATTCATATTCTGGTAATTATTAAAAATTGTATGATGTGTAGATTATGTAATGCTTCTGATGATAAGTTAACTCCATATGATGATGATATTTTGCGTTGTGTTTCATGCGGTGGAATTTTCAGAAAGGTATCTCATGACACGACTGATCACCATACCCAAAAATTTGATGAAGAAAAATTTACTAGGATAAAAAATAAAAAAGGGGATGTTCGGTTTTGGAGACTCGTATCAGATGAATATGTAAAATACCTGAAATCAAAAACAGATATGAATTTCAAACATGTTTTAGATATTGGATCATATTATGGAACGTTTGTAAAATCTTTAACCGATATTGGTATTAATGCAGAAGGAATAGAGGCAGATCAAAATCTAGTGAGATTGTCAGTTACGGATAAGATTCAACATGGATATTTTGACACAAATTACAAATCAGATAAAAAATATGATTTAATTTCATTAACTCAAATGATATATTATTTACCAGATAGTTATTCAATTCTTAAAAAATGTCATGAAATGCTAACTGATAATGGACTAATTTTCATTTCTACTATCAATCCTCAATCTTCAATGGTGCAAGAAAAATTAATTCCTACTTTTGCATCTCATGTGAACATCTATCTTAGTAAAACAAACTATTCTAATTTGAAAGATTATGAATTATTAGACTATACGGAATACATGCCTGATATGTTTAATGAAATGTACAAACACAATAAATTTAAGATGATAAAGTATATGGCAGGACTCAAAAAAGCTTACTCTGTAAATGTAGATGGAAATCATGCATTTTTGTTACTTAAGAAAAAAATAATTTAGTTCGTCCCATTAATTTTATTCAACATTGCTTATCTATAATTTCATTTTTTATCTTAATTGGGATGTAAACTGGTCAAAAACAACTACTTTGTTATGTTAAACTATGTTCTATTCGTGTAATTATTTGGCATTTAATGTATCTGGGTCGTTATTTCCTGGCAGATACGTATCTCCTAACTGCACTTTCATTTTCTCATCAAATTCCTCTTGCAATCGTG
>Ga0233439_10005625_pt1 | contig 11546 bp, 12 predicted proteins | sample SI_123_September_6_FD_182713 | JGI IMG/M metagenome (GOLD analysis project Ga0233439, IMG submission 182713) | Seawater microbial communities from Saanich Inlet, British Columbia, Canada - SI_123_September2016_100_MG | ecosystem: Environmental > Aquatic > Marine > Inlet | place: Canada: British... | reverse complement strand
CTTTTGATACTGGCATTTCCATAACTTTACCTACAAATTTTGCATTAGTTCCAGCAATTGATAATCCAGAAGTTCCTTCAAAGACCTGAACGATTGCTTTTCCATTTCCTACTTCGAGAACTTTACCCAATCTTCTTTCACCATCATTAGTTTCAATTTCTACTAGTTCATCAAATGCTGCATTATCAACATCATCAACAATTACTAGAGGACCTTTAATTTCAGCAATCTTACTGTATTGAACTCCGCCTTCTGCTGTCAATTTGATACTTTAACTCCTGTAATTGATTTGAATTCTTTTTCCATGTCAGTTGATAATTGATCTAGTTTTGGCATCTCGTCATCTTTGATATCCATTCTTGCCTTTAGAATTGAAGTGATACTAGACATTGCACGGATATCAGATAATGGAGTACCTTCTTTGATTGCTTGTTGTCCCTTTTTGTAAAAGTCAACTAATAATTTCATTAACTTGAATTGTTTTTCTGGACTACAATAAGTATCAACATCATCAAATGAGTTTTGTTGTAGTAAACCAATCTTAATCATTCTTGCAACTTCAAGAATTAGTTTTTCTTCATCAGGTAATGCTTCTGGACCTAAGAGTCTGACAATTTCTTTTAGTGTATCTTCTCTTTGTAAAATTCCATAAACTTCACTTCTAATACTGAACCAATCTTCACTGATGTTTTCACCCCACCACTTTGCAATATCTCCAAGATATCCAGAATAACTATTCATCCAGTTAATTGATGGATAGTGTCTTGAATATGCGAGTTTTGCATCTAAAGCCCAGAAGGTTTTGATAAATCTCATAGTGTGAGTTGTAACTGGTTCTGTAAAGTCACCACCAGATGGAGATACAGCACCAATCAAAGTAACTGAACCGTCTCTATCTGGACTTCCAGCTGCTCTTACACGGCCTGCTCTTTCATAAAATTCTGCTAATCTTGATGCAAGATATGATGGATAACCTTCTTCTGCAGGCATCTCTTCTAATCTACCACTCATTTCTCTAAGTGCCTCTGCCCATCTACTTGTAGAATCTGCTACAAGTACAACATCTTTACCCATATCTCTGTAATATTCTGCAATTGTTACACCAGTGTAGATACTTGCTTCTCTTGCTGCTACTGGCATGTTACTAGTATTTGCTACAAGTACTGTTCTATCCATTAGTGGTTTTCCACTACGTGGATCTTTAAGATGTGGGAATTCAACTAAAACTTCTGTCATTTCATTTCCTCTTTCACCACAGCCAATGTAAACAACAACTTGTGAATTTGCCCATTTTGCAATTTGGTGTAATGTTACAGTTTTTCCTGTTCCAAATGCTCCAGGAATTGAACCAGTTCCACCTTTTGCAATTGGGAAGAAAGTGTCAATTACACGTTGTCCAGTTAGTAACGGAACAGTTGGATCATATCTCTTAAGGTATGGACGTGGTTTTCTTACAGGCCATTTGTGATACATTTTTAGTTCAATATTTTGACCGTCTTTCTCAGTTGTAGCTAAAACAGTTTCTAAATCATAATCGCCTTCTGCCACCATATTTGAAATTACTCCACCTTGGTGTCCTGGTGGAACCATAATGGAGTGATCAATTAAATCAGTTTCTTTTACAGTTCCAATAATATTTCCTGCAGAAACCTCATCACCATTACTTACAGTTGGAACAAAATGCCATTTTTTGGTCATGTCAACAGGAGTAGTTGTAATTCCCCTTCCAATGAATGAACCAGATGCTTTAGAGAGTTCTCTTAGAGGTCTTTGAATTCCATCATAAAGTTGTCCAATAATACCTGGACCTAACAAAACACTGAGTGGATTTCCAGTACCTACTACAGGTTCACCTGGTTTTAATCCACTTGTTGATTCATAAACTTGGATAAATGCTACATCTCCAGTTAATCTAATTACTTCGCCTACTAATTTTGAATTTCCGACAGTTACAGTCTCATACATTTTTGCTTCAGACATACCGTCAGCTCTTACTGCAGGGCCACTTACCCAAACAATTCTTCCTTGAGCTACCATTCTAATTTGCCACTCCGAATTGGGATGCAATTTCTTTCCTTATTAAAGGCTTCAAGCGTTCAATTTTTGCATCTAAGGTATTATCAAAAGTCATTGTACCATCTTTTGATTTTATAATTACTCCACCAATACAATCAATTGATTCTGATGATAATTCAGATCCTGAAAATTGAGATAAAACAGATTGAACTGTATCTCTATCTTTAGAATTTGTGAAAACTGTAACTTCAGTAGTACCTAAAATTTTAGTTGATTCATCTAAAAGAGATTTAATTAAATTTGAATAATTTCCGTCTCTATCTGCATTTGTGATTTGATCTAATGCTTTTGAAAAGACCTTGTCTACTCCTTCTTCTAATGCAACTAGTTGTTTATTTCTAGCCTCAAGATCAGAACTTCCAATTATTTGCTTTTCAATTTTATCGGCTTCTTTTTTACCATCAGAGATGATTTTATCATATTCGCCCTCTAATTTAGGAACAGAATCATCAAGATTTCTCTGAGAATCATCTAGTGCGGACTTTATGTTAGATAGAATGTCATTTTCGGTGTTTTTTAGAATTTTGTCAATTGTACTTTCTAATGCAGAATTAGATGTCAATGGGAGCCGTTGGCTCATAATAGATTTTAATGTTTGGGAAGGTCATATCAGAAAGATATTAAACTCAATGAAACCACCCAAAATTTGTCTTGGGAACAGCCGATCTAAAACTTGGAACCGTAATTTTACCAAGAAGTGAGTCTCCAAGAGCAATTTCAAGGTTAACAGAATTCGAATGGTATCACAAAATTGATTCTGCAAATGATCTAGTCACACCTGAAATCGATGATCTCTTACTACAAGCACAGCAAACATTCCAATCAATTGATGATGTAATCAAAGGAATGGGAATTCCATTAGAGGTAGGAATTATGGAGATATTATTCAAAGGAACTGTCATCAAGAAAAAAGATTATGAGATTAATGAAATTGAAGACATGGTAGCAGATTTGAACAAAGAATCTCCATCCATTATTGATGAACCTGCAAAATTGTTAGAAGATGCAGCAAATACTAGACTATCCATTGAAGAATATAGTTCTCTCAAAGATACTTTAGAAGTAATTAAAAAGATGAAAATTGATTTATCAGGATTTGGATTAATGAAGTACTTTTTTACAAATCTTTTCGTGATTAATTCTGCTGATTATGATGAAATTAGTCGCTCACTTGAAGGAGTAACAATTTCAAAGTATGATTTAGAAAATAAAGAAAAATCAGCTATTTTGGTAATTTCTGATACTGCTGATTCTGAAAAAGTCCTCAAAGTTCTACGAAGTTTTAATTCTAATACATTTAAAATTCCTGAAGGATTTCCACAAATTCCTAGTGAGGCATATGCACTAGCAGAATCAAAAATAAAAGAATTAACTGCAAAACAAGCAACAATCAAAAAACAATTAGCAAAATTAGCAAAAAAGTCTAGAAGAGATATTTTAGCCCTACATGAAAAAGCAAGAATTTCAAAGGATGTGCTTGAGACTTTAAGAAAACCAGGAGGAACCAAAAATTTTGCAGTCATTCAAGGATTCATTCCAGCAAAAATGGAATCAAAATTCACAAATTCAACTAAACAATGGATGTCAGTTGTAGAAGACATAACAGATCCTAAAATGAAGGAAGAGATTCCAACATTATTCAATAATGGTAGATTCGTTAGAACTTTTGAAGTAATCACTAAAAGTCAAGGTATTCCAAAAGCTGGAGAACCAGATCCAACTCCAATGATTGCCTTGATGTGGCCAATTTTCTACGGACTAATGTTTGCAGATATGGGTCACGGATTATTACTTATGGCATTAGGTTTATTATTCAAATTCAAAGGACAAGGAGAACTTTCCAGATGGGGAATGCTCATTGCAATTTCTGGTGCATCAGCTGCAATAGCGGGTGTTGGAGCAGGAGAAGCGTTTGGATTCCATCTTGATCATATGGGACCATTAGAAGGATTGTTAGATGAAGGTGGAGCGTTACATTCAGTTAGTTGGATAGTTGGAATTCTCAGTGTTGCAGAATTAACATTTGATCAAGTAATTGATATTCTCAAAGTTTCATTATTCATAGGAATTGTACATTTGTTATGGGCAATGACTCTTCGTGTAATTAGATTAGTAAAAGAAGGACACAAAATGGTAGTCTTAACTGAAGCAATTCCAAACATTGCACTTTATGGTGGAATTGTTGTTATTATGATGTGTGCAATTGGTTCACAATATGATGTCATGAACATGTACTCCAAAGTACACACAGAAGCAGTTCCTTGGGTTACAATGTTCCTTGGGGATTGGGCAGAAGTTTGGATTATTACAAGAATTGCAGTTGTTATCGTAATTGCATCTATGGTTATCATGATGGTTGGCGGAGTGATGCATGCAAAGAAACATCCAGATGATGGTGCAGATCCTGCCAGTGTCATAATGGAGGTTCTTCTAGGTAAAACAGTAGAAAGTTTAGCTCACACAATTAGTTATGCACGACTTGGAATTATGTTGCTTGTACATGCAGCTTTGTTAATGACAGTAAATAATGCATTTACATCGTTAGGCGGTTCTGAATCAGGTGCTGCCATGGTTATGATTATTGGCGGCAACTTGGGAATTATGATGATTGAAGGATTAATTGTATATATCCAGTCACTCAGATTACATTTGTACGAATTCTTTACAAAATGGTATGTTGGTGGTGCACAACCATTTAGACAAATTAGACCAGAATTAATTTACAACCAATTCATTTGGAAAAGAAAATAAAAATTAGAAAAAGAATCTAACCACTTTTAGCTTTGTCGTGTCCTTTTTTGGCAGCATCTTTGGTACCATCATAACCTTTGGTTCCTAATTCTGCGCCTTTTTCAACGCCTTGCTTGCCAAGATCAGTTCCTTTTTCAACGCCTTTTTCAGCTGTGTCTTTGATTTTTTTTAAAAATCCCATAAATTGTGTTTTGGTGGTGATGATAAATAAATGATCTAATTATTTTCATAAAGATTTACTGTTACTTTTGTAGTCCATGGTTTAAGATCATCAGGAAAAATTACTAGCAAACCGCTACCTTTGTGAACATTATTACAAGTTCCACTATAGCTTTGTTTGTTTTGGCCATAACAATCTGATTCTTTGTAATAATCAAACTCAGAGCTTATAAATTTTTCACGTTGTACATATGATGAAACAAAGTATACATCAAAACCCAAATCTTTATTGTCAGTTTTTACACTATAATTGTAAGACGTAGTATCCTTTGATGTACAAATAGGGAAAAATTGCACATAACCATTTTTGATTTTTAATTGTTGTTCTGAATTATCATAATTTTTGTTTTCAATATTTGGATATACAGAAACACTAGGATCTGTACTTAGCTGTTGTCCTTGTACATATTCTATCTCATGTCTAACAGTATCTACAGCCTTTCTGTACAACATTGGTTGCCATTCTTCTTGACAATCACTAAACTCATGCTTTAATTCAACATAAGATTTATCGTTAATTTCCTGAAGTTGATTTGTATTGTATTCTTTAGAGTCTGCATCAAAGACATGATTAGTATTACTAATTTTATCTGATTTGTGCCAAAAATTTGTTACATCAAAAATTATATTTTTTGAATCACTCTGCCATTCAGATAACAAGTGAACATAAACTGAATACTTGTTTACAACTTCTTGAGTTTCGGATACAAAAATTAAATGACCAAAAAATGCATTTACAAATATTATTGAAAATGCAAGAATTGGAGTTATCACATAAAGAATTTTTTTCATTTCATATCTCAAAAACTATCAGTAAAAACAACATCAGATAATGGAAGTTGTCCACCACGAGGCATGGCAGATTGAATTTGTTTTCCTATTACCATCATCATGGATATCACATGTTCATCAGGTAGATTGATTATATCTGCAACTTTCTCAGGATCAAATCCTATCATTGGATTTGAATCATAACCCATAGATTTTGCAGTTAGCATCAATGTTTGAGCAGCAATACCACAAGATCTCATTGCCTCATCTCTTTGCAGTTGATCTTTTCCTTCATAAAATGGTCCCATTGCAGGAACCAAAAAATCTTGAGCCTCTTTTGGAGCATTTTTCCAGTATTGTTCAGGATTTTTTTTCCAAGATTTCAGATCAGCACAAATTACTAAAAGTAATGATGCATCAGTAACTTGAGCTTGATCCCAAGCTGCAGAACGTATCTTTTTTCTAATTTCAGGATTTTTTACTAAAACAAATCTCCAGTTTTGTATGTTAAATGAAGTTGGAGACAATACTGCAAGTGACATTAGTTGTTCAATTTCTTCATCGGATAATTTATGGTTTGAATCATAATGTTTTACTGAACGACGTTCTCTGATTGCATCAAAAGTGTTCATTATTGGAACTGGAATAGCCTCGTTATTTGTATTTTGTAAATTCATCCATTTGTCTCCTAATTTACCAGTGTCACATTGATTGGTGTTGGTCTTGATATGGTATTTGCAACAGGGGATACTTTTTTTGCAAGATCAATTAATTCCTGTAAGGTTTCATCTGATGCATCAGATTCTATCTTAAAGGAGATGTTGATTCCATCATATCCCGGATTGATATTATCACCCAATTGAAATAGTCCCTGAAGATCAATCTCTCCTTCTAGTGTTGATTCAATTGAATCAATCTTTACTCCTTTTGCTGAAGCATAAGCTACCAAACTTGTTGTGATACATCCAGCTAATCCTGCAAGCAGATATTCAACAGGATTTGCACCATTATCATTTCCTAATAGTACTGGCGGTTCATCTTTCACAAAAGTATGAGGTTTGGTTCTTGTGTGGGTTTTGCATGCACCGTAATATTCACGAACAGTGGTATGGTTTTCTGTTCCATCAATCCATTTGTTTTGTGCTCGAAAATTAAATTTAGCAATCTCAGTATTTTCTTTGATGCTATCAATCGTTTCAAAAAGTTGAGTGACATTTACACCATTTACAATTGTTTGGGTTTGTGTTTTCATATTAGTGATATCATGATATCATTATATTAATATTCCCATTTACGATATCATGATATCATAATTTATATATTCATAGGCTCAAATGATATCATTGACAAAAGATTTTCTCATCAGAGGATTTGATGATTCTATTCATTCTGAATTAGGTAAAAAATCTGATCAGATGGGAATCTCAGTAAATTCCATTGTAAAAGATGCAGTAGAAGAATGGCTTGATAAAAAAACGCATGTTCCACATGTACATGATTTACTTATTTACTCTGATGAAAAATCAATGAACAATTTTCTAAAATCTCTTGATAAAATGACAAGCAATACTGAATGGTTTAAGTCATTTGCTGCACCGCCAAAACATCATACAGAAAAAGTATTATCAAAATTAGATTGGTTTAATGGAACTGTCAAACCATACAATCCTCATGGAACTGACGGTTCAAAATACTGTGGACAAGTAATCCAAAATATTGTTAATGAATCAAAAAAACAACCACTTTGTTGTGTTGATTTTGTAATTACAGATGTTGCAAATAATTCCTTTTCTCATGCAATGAAACTTGAAAAAGGATATGATGATGCAAGGCTGCCAGGATTGATGTTTTGTCCATATAAAGCAAGTGACCTAATGAATTCAGATCTCACAAACATGATTGAATTATTTTTGATGCATGACAGAATATTTGTCCTAAAAAATGATGATATCTACAAACTTCATTTAACAAAAGAAAGTATTCATAAAATATTTCTGAATTAATTTTCAACAGGGAGTTCTAATTTATTTCCCCATTCCCCCCAAGAACCAAGATAAACTCGAACATTTGTAAATCCAAGTTTTTTTAAAACCAAAAATGTGTTAGCTGCCCTATATGCTCCCTGACAATAAGTTACAATTTCAGAATCTTTTGGATAATCATACATTTGAGATAATTCCTCATCATTTTTGAAAGTCCCATCATCAGAAATATTTTGATTCCAGTCAATATTGATTGCGTTTGGAATATGGCCTGATTGAGCAGCACGAATTGTACTTCCATCATATTCTCCAGTAGAGCGAGCATCAAGAATTTTTACATTATCTAAATTTTCTTGAATATACTCAAATCCTGAAATAATCTCAGAATTGATTTTTCCTGAAAATTTAGATGGTTTGAAAGCATTGGGTTTTGTCTCTAGTGGAAAATTTTCTTTTTGCCATTTTGTAATTCCTCCATCAAGCATTGAGACATTTTGGTGTGAAAAATACATCAACATCCATACTCCTCTTGCTGCAAGCATTCCTGAAACAGAATCATAGAAAATTACTTTTTTCTCAGGAGTCACTCCTAGAATTGAGAGTAAATTTTGAGCCTGATTATTAAAATTCTCAATTCCTTGTTTGGTTGTATCAATCCAATGAAATGCAAATAGATCCAGGTGAACTGCTCCTGTAATATGGCCTTCAGAATATTCCTTGAAAGAGCGTGTATCAGCTAAAATGACATTAGGATCTTCTAGAATTGAATTCAGTTCAGGAGCAGAAATTAGCATAATTGGATACTTTCAGTATTCAAATTAATTTCTTTAAGTTATTGATTACACATACAATCGTTTAGTTCCTCTATTCACAACTAGTATCTTGTGACAGTTAGGAATTGCAAGATTGTCTTTCTTTGAAACCCATAAGGATTTTGTGCCTCTTTGAACACTAATTTTTTGACCTTCTTTTTTAGATGAAAATCTAGTAATTTGGTTATTTTTTTCAAATCTTGGTTGAGTCGTATTCTCAGAATAAAACCTAGATGTGCCTCTTTGGTAATTCATACAAATTTGACTCATGGTATTATTAGTAGTAATAATATTTAATCATTATCATACTTTATGATAATATGTATAGTAATATAATTCAAAAATGATCTAAATCAAAGATTAGAGTGAAAATAATAAAAAGGAAAAAAGGGTTTTTTTTCTATTCGTTTACGTATGCTCTTTCGCCATGCTGTGCCAAATCAAGACCAATCTCCTCTTCTTTTGGAGTTACTCTGATTCCGCCAGGCCATACGGCATCCATTACTTTGAGGATTACAAGGGTAACACCAAATGCATATCCTACAGATATTACTGCAGCGATAATGCTGATTGCTTGCTGTTCCATTCCTTCTGCAGTACCAGTCCATGCTCCGATACCGTCTCCAGTATCCCAAACATGTGGACTAGCTAATGTACCAGTCAAAATTGCGCCTGTAAGACCACCCATTCCGTGTACTCCCCATACATCTAATGCGTCGTCCCATTTGCGTGCATTCTTGAATGCTACTGCTGCATAACAAACTGTACCAGCTGCTATACCGATTATAATCGAAGCCATTGGACCTACCCAACCTGAAGCCGGGGTGATTGCTACCAATCCTGCTACTGCACCTGATGCAGCACCAACAATACTTGGTTTTCCTGTATGTGCCCATGACATAAGGACCCATGTGATTGCTGCCATACCAGTTGCGGTATTTGTAACAGTCCATGCACTTACGGTAATGCCGTCTACCATTACTTCACTTCCTGCGTTGAAACCAAACCATCCAAACCAGAGTATTCCTGCTCCCAGGACTACCATTGGGATATTGTGTGGTTCCATTGGCACTTTGCCATATCCAAGACGTCTGCCAAGGATTAAAGCTCCTGCCAATGCAGAGAATCCAGAAGTAATGTGTACTACAGTACCACCAGCAAAGTCTAATGCGTACGATGGTGATAGTTCTGGATCGAGGTCTAATGAGCCTCCTCCTATGAAACCACCTCCCCAAACCCAGTGTGCTACTGGATCATAAACGAAAGTTCCCCATAAGAGTACGAATACCATTAAAGCGCTGAATTTGACTCTGTCAATTAATCCACCAATAATTAGTACTGGTGTAATAATTGCGAAGGTTGCTTGGAACATTGCAAATAGTTGGTGAGGTACTGTACCTGGCCAACCTTGACTACAATAGTCCCCGTCCTTCATTGCATTCATTTGATAAGCATTAGACCATGTGTCTGCACACGGACCTACTTCACCTAATGGTGCCCAAGCAGATACCATGTTAAATCCAACATAATCTAGACTACCCATGAATAAATTAGCATTTTCATCGCCATTTGGAGCGAATGCTAGTGAGTATCCCCATAGAACCCATTGTACTGACATTAGACCCATTACAATTAAGGTCATACCAAGTACGTTGACGATATTCTTTGATCTGGCTAATCCGCCATAAAAGAAACCGACTCCGGGAGACATGAAGAGTACTAATGATGTTGCAGTTAGCATCCATGCTGTATCACCTGTGTCTATAAGACAAGGTAGCATGCCGCCTTCGCCATCATCATACCAACATTCGTTAGGATTTCCAGTGTAAATTCCACTGGTTCCTGCGACGTATCCGTCCATACCATCATCAACGCTTTGTGCATATGCCTGTGACATAGCACCAGCTGCTGTGATAGATACTGCGGCTACAAGTAATAGAGCATACTTGTAGTTACTAGAATTCATTAAGTTAAATCGAAATTGAAAAGTATTAAAACATTGAGGATTCAGAAACTTGAAAAAAGTAAGTTATTATATTTTAGTATATTTTAATAGTAACATAAAATGTTAAAATTATGTCATAAGTGAGTGAATATGGGAAAATCAAATACAAAATTAGCAATTTTTGATACATTCAAAACAAAAGGAAATGATTTGACTGGTGAAGCAAATAGACAAAGAGCAATAATTACCATCCTTGCCAGTAATGCAAATTCTGCTGAAAAAACAAGAACAGGGATTTCTCAAAGAATGGCAAAAAAACAAGGAGGTACTTGGAAAAATATCTATTCAGGAATATTTCGTGATCTTGATGAAATTTTACTTCCAATGGGAATTGCCGAAGAGGATGGAAGATTGCCCCTAAAAAGAGGACCAAAAGCACTTCAAGAAATAGGAATTCCCTTTTATCATTTAACAAAAAAAGGTCTTCTAATAGCACTATCAATTAGCGAGGTAAAAAATCGAGAGAAATTATTAAAAGAATTTTTTTCAAAGTCTGAATCAGATGAAAGGGAGTTTGAAGAAGTTTTATCTAGTCTTTTGCAAACTAGTCCAAATTTCACATATTCGATTTTTCAAAAATATGTCAAGGCCTTTTGTGATAATAAAATTGAGGAATTACTTCCATTTGATCTCTCAAAATTAAGAGATATTTCAGATGAATCATTAATAATTCAAAAAGAAATTCTTTCAGCGTTTGTAAAACTATCAAAGCAAGAAAAAGAGGATACAATTAGATTTTTGGACAAAATTATATAAAATTTGTTCGTAAGAATAGTTCGCCAAACATTAAAATCAGTTGTATAAGGAGATTGATCGAAATGGGCGGTTCAAAGAATGTCTATGCATCAGTCAAAGCCTACAGTAAAAGAGGCATGTTATTGAATAAATCAGATTTTCAAACACTTGCAGAATCAAGAGATTTAGAAGAAT
>Ga0233439_10005623_pt1 | contig 11551 bp, 9 predicted proteins | sample SI_123_September_6_FD_182713 | JGI IMG/M metagenome (GOLD analysis project Ga0233439, IMG submission 182713) | Seawater microbial communities from Saanich Inlet, British Columbia, Canada - SI_123_September2016_100_MG | ecosystem: Environmental > Aquatic > Marine > Inlet | place: Canada: British... | reverse complement strand
GGATTTGTTTGGGGCTCCTGATGTCTGTCCACCATCGTAGGGTTTAGCAGCCACAGTGCCACCTCCAGAACCAGAACAGGATAGCGGATTGACTGGCAGATCATCTGCACCATCCCACCGTGATCCTGCGTATGCATTAGGAAGTATCAGTCCAAGGCTTGCCAGAAATAGGGGCATTGAACACAGAACTTTTTTGTAATTATTCATGATTTTCTCCAAATATAGATTAAAAAAATAACGTTCAAATAGAATTCCTCGACTTAACTAGCTATGTAAATTCAAATTGCTTTAGAAGACGAACTGTTACGTAAAATTTTATTCCCATTGAAATAATTTTTCTTTGAATTGTTGGAAGCGATTTTCCCAGACCGGTACTGACTTCGGTTCAAATCGCTTGAAATCTGCTGAACTCGCAAGAATTCTCCGAGCTTCTGCCATGTCTTTGATATAGCCAAGCTGGATCAACTGTACCAAGGCATTGCCAAGCGCAGTGGCTTCAACAGGTCCGGCAACCACAGGACGTTGTACTGCGTTGGCAGTCATTTGATTAAGCAGATCATTTTGGGAACCACCCCCGACTATATGCAGCACTTCCACTTTTTGGCCTGATGTTGTGATGAGAAGATCCAGACAGTAGCGATATTTTAGTGCTAAGCTTTCAAAAATCACAGTGAGAATATCTCCCTTGTTTTCAGGAACGGACTGTCCTGTGCGACTACAGAAATCCCAAACCCGCTTAGGCATATCTCCAGAAGAGACGAAGTCTGGGTGGTCAGGATCTATAAACGCCTGAAATGGAGTTGAAGATTCCACCATTTTAGTCAACTCTCCATATCCATAATCTGAACCTTGAGACGCCCAAGTTAAACGACACTGTTGTAAAAGCCACATTCCGGCAATGTTCTTCAAAAAACGGTTAGTGCCTTCGTAGCCCCCTTCATTGGTTAGGTTTGATTCGTAAGCTCGATCATTAATGACCAAGTGATCCAGTTCTAGCCCGAGCAGGCTCCATGTTCCGCTACTAAGATAGGCAAAGTTTTTAGTTTGGGCTGGAACAGCAACTACGGCACTGGCTGTATCATGACAGGCAGGCAGAACAACCGGAATGCCCTGATACTCTCCCAACTGAGTTCCAGCGTGAACCACTTTTGGAAAAATATGGGTTGGCACTCCTAAGGCTTCCATAGAAAGGTAATCCCAGTCTTGAGCTATGGCATTGTACACCTGTTGGGTGGTTGTGAGGGTAAACTCACAGGTTTTACTCCCACAAAGCCAATAGTTGAAAAGATCAGCAATCGTTAAAAAAGTTTCCGCAGAATCAAGTAGCGAACTCTGGTCTTTGGCGAGTCTTGCCAAGCGGTACAAACCATTAAACTCCATCAATTGGATGCCCGTTCTTTCATAAAGTGTTTTTCTGGGAACCCGCTCATATACCCATTCCATCATCCCTGTAGAACTGGAATCCCGGTAATGGGTAGGATTGGCCAGCAATTGACCTTTGCGATCAAGCAAGGCGAAATCAACTCCCCAAGTGTCGATACCAAGTGATTCCACATGCTGAGCTGTCTGAATTCCTGACTGAATTTCCCGCCAAAGAGAAGCCACATCCCAGCAAAGTGTGTCTTCCAATTGAGTGGGTGTATTTAAAAATCGGTGGAGTTCCACTAAGTGCAGTCGATCTTCCTTAAAACCGATCTGGATAACTCGTCCAGATTCAGCACCAAGATCAATTGCGAGTACTTTACGTTCAGCCATTTTTGTCCCCTCTGTGAATTTTCTTCAATTTCTGAATTCGCTAAGACAACAACAGTTATATTTCATTATGGACATGTTGCTAAATAACTTCATAGTAGACTCTTGAGGTTACAATACTCAACTTCAACTAAGTCTCATTAACAACCACACCCAAAATTCTGACATTATTTCGAGGCAAACCTTATAGCTTCCCTCTTCAAACCAATCTGGACTATGGCATAAATTTTTTAGATTTTACGCTCCCTTCCTTTCTTGTTGAAAACAATTTATGAGAGCCATTATGAACGAAAAACTATAATTGTCAATAATAATTTATAAATAAATTTAATACATAGAAAAATTAAAATACCTTCCGTCGTATCCAACCGGACCCAAGCTTATATACATAATGTCAATTTTTATTTTTACCAAGCTTTTTCAGTTATTTTGATTGACAGCAAATTAGTCCATCCAATTTGGGCCGCTGAAACCCTGAAATTTATTCTTGACAATTATTTGATTTCCCTATATTTTTTAGTAATCCATTCTTATAATTGATTAGTTTTATAAATTGTATAATTGTATAATAAAAGCATGAATAATCTAATCATTCTAAATAAAAACGATAACGTAGCCGTTACTCCTTTTGTTATTTCTCCACAAACAAAAATTGAGAGCCAAGGCATTGTCAGCGTTGATCCTATTCCATTTGGACATAAAATTTGTTTAAAGCCTATTAACAAAGGTGAGCAAGTAATTAAATATGATCAGATTGTAGGATTTGCCTCAAAAAACATAAAACCTGGAGAACATGTTCATTCTCACAATTTAGAATTTAAAGAGTTTAATAGAGAGTTTACAATTTCTGAGAAAAATAATATCGCTACTGAAAAAAGCAATTTATTCTTTGATGGTATTCTAAGAGACAATGATGATGTTGCAACCAGAAATTATATTGGCATCATTAGTACAGTTAACTGCTCAGCAACGGTGAGCAAAATGATTGCTGAAAAAATAAAGTATAGTAATATCCTTAAAGATTACCCAAATATTGATGGTATTGTACCTATTACTCATTCAACAGGTTGTGGCATGAATACAAATAGTGAGGGTATGCAAATTTTTCAACGAACGATCGATGGTTTTAAAAATCATCCTAATTTTTCTCATATTTTTGTTATAGGCCTTGGCTGTGAATCCGCGCAAGTAAGTTTGTTTTCTGATTCAATGAAAAAACATAACCGTATTCATTTTTTAACTATTCAAGATGAAGGTGGTACAAAAAAAATTGTCGATAAAGTATTTGGCCAAATTCAAGATTTATTAAAAGAAGCTAATAATATTAAAAGAACTCCTCAAGCAGTTCATCACTTAACTCTAGCTTTGCAATGTGGTGGTTCAGATGGTTATTCTGGAATCTCAGCTAATCCGGCTTTAGGCGTTGCTGCAGATATGCTTGTAAAACATGGCGGAAGTTCAATTTTGTCTGAAACACCAGAAATTTATGGTGCAGAACATTTATTAATTAATAGAACTAGTAGCAAAGAAGTAGCGGATAAATTAATAGAAAAAATTGAGTGGTGGAAACATTATACAACAATCAACAATAGTACGATGGATAACAATCCAGCACCTGGAAATAAAAAAGGTGGATTAACGACTATACTTGAAAAGTCATTAGGTGCTGTTGCGAAGGGAGGAAACTCAATTCTTAAAGACGTTTTAAGTTATGCGGAACCTTTAAAGGATAAAGGTTTTAATTTTATGGATTCACCAGGTTATGATCCCGTCTCTGTAACAGGCCAAGTCGCATCAGGCGCAAATGTTATTTGCTTTACCACAGGTAGAGGTTCTTGCTTTGGCTGTAAACCTGTTCCAAGTTTAAAACTCGCAACAAATACTACAATGTTTAACAGGATGAGTGAAGACATGGATGTTAATTGTGGAACAGTTATAGACGGGGAAGAAACCGTAGAACAAGTTGGCAAAAGAGTTTTTGAACTAGTTCTTAAAACTGCTTCCGGCAGTAAATCTAAAAGTGAACTCAATGGCTATGGAGATGAAGAATTTAACCCATGGCAAGTAGGCGTGGTGATGTAAATATTATCTGATTGTGGTTTAAAAACCAAAGATTAATGTAAGATGTATTTCTCCCGATGAGTTTACAAGTTTAAGTAAATTCATATCGAAAACCATAAGAGTGACTGATTTATGATAGTTTCAATAATACTAAAGATATTTTCATATTGTTTTTTTAAAAGCTGTTTGAAGATAAAATAAAAAATGATTTAAGAAATTTACAATCTACTAAATTAAATTTTTAAAATTTATCTTTATTAGTAAAATCATCCATCTCTTTTTTAAATAATTTTAATTCACGATCTAACTCTAATCTATTTTTCTATACGAAGAGCCAAAAGCATTAGATTCAAGTGCTAAGACAAATCGGGGATTGGAGCAATCTTTCGGGAACAACATTATCATCGCTTAATCAAATTGCAGATTTGGCGGTGAGTAAGTAGAACAAAACATTAACAACAATAATAATAAAAAGGTTTTATGAATAAAATTGATTTGCAAAATAGAAGTGCTGTAATAACAGGTGGAGCTCAAGGCATAGGTTTAGCAATTGCAGAACGCCTACTAATGTCTGGAGCTTCAGTAAGCCTATGGGATCGTGATGAAACTTTAGTAAAAAAGACTGCAAATACTCTAGCTTCAAAAGGAAATGTAGAATATGTGGTTATGGATGTGACCAATCTTGATTCTGTGAAAAAAGCAACCAATCAGACAAAAGATTCTCTTGGTAGTATTGAGCTCCTTATTTGTAACGCAGGCATTGCAGGTCCTTCAGGGAAAATTTGGGAATATCCACCTGAGGAGTGGGAAAGAGTGATAAGTGTTGATCTAACAGGTGTTTTCAACTGTTTGCACGCCGTAACTCCTCTTATGATAGGTCAAAACTATGGACGTATTGTAAATATAGCCTCTGTTGCTGGTAAGGAGGGCAATCCCAATGCAGGCCCGTATAGCGCTGCAAAAGCAGGAGTAATAGCTCTCACAAAATCGCTTGGGAAAGAACTGGCAGACTATGATATTGCTGTTAACTGTGTAACACCGGCTGCAGCAAAAACCCAAATCTTTGAACAGATGAGTGAAGAACATATCCAGTATATGTTAAGCAAAATTCCTAGAAATCGTTTTTTAAAAGTTGAAGAAGCAGCTTCAATGATTTCTTGGCTTTGTTCGGAAGAAAATTCTTTCACGACCGGAGGAGTCTTCGATTTGAGTGGTGGACGTTCAACTTATTAAATAGAAATTATGAATAAAATAAAGATTACAGATATAAGGGCTTATGTTTTAGAACAGGCAGGAAGCGGAGGAGATTATCATGACCGCGAAAAGGGACATTGGTTGGTGGACTCTTTAATAGCTACTCCAATGTCAGGTTATCCGGATTACAAACAATCACGAACCAGTTTTGGAATCAACGTTATGAAAAGTATCGTTGTAGAGATTGAAGCTTCTGATGGTACAATAGGAATTAGTGCTGGACAGGGAGGAGCTCCGGCATGTTATATTATTGAGGAGCACTTTAAGCGCTTTATAGTAGGTCAAGATCCAAGAAATTTAAATAAAATTTGGGATCAAATGTTCCTCTCTAGTAGATATTATGGAGGTAAGGGACTCCCGCTCTGGGCTATCAGTGCTGTAGATTTAGCACTTTGGGATCTAATTGGTATTTTACGCCAGGAACCAGTTTACCAAATTATTGGTGGTGCAGTTAGAGATGAGATAGAACTTTACTGTACTGGTGCACGACCTGATTTAGCGAAAGAGTCTGGTTTCATTGGTGGTAAAATGCCTATTCCTCACGGTCCCGCAGATCGCATTGAAGGTTTAAATGCCAATGTAGATAAGTTCCGTGAAATGAGAGAGAAAGTTGGCCCAAACTTTCATCTTATGGCAGATTGCTGGATGGCTCTTGACGTACCATATGCAGTTGATTTGGCTTATGCGCTTCGGGAGTTAGGTGTGTATTGGATAGAAGAGGCTTTACATCCGGATGATTTTGACGGGTATAAACTTCTTAAAGAAAGAGCTCCATGGATACGTTGGACATCGGGAGAACATGAGTATACTAGATACGGTTTCAGGAAATTAATTGAATCGCGTTCTGTTGATATTATCCAACCTGATGTAATGTGGTGCGGAGGGCTGACTGAACTTTTACGTATTTCTGCAATGGCTGCTGCTTATGACATACCTGTCGTTCCACATGGAAGCGGTCCATATAGTTATCATTTTGTAATTACTCAACCGCATTGCCCATTTTGTGAATATCTAAATACAAGTATGGATTGCAAGACTTTCCCTCCGGTATTTGGAGACATGTTTGATAATGAACCAACACAAAAAAATGGAAAAATAAAATTGAACGACAATCCTGGATGGGGACTTACTTTGAATCGCAAAAATTTAATAATGAATAGAGTTTCTCAATCATAGGAAAAAATATAATATGCAAATTGAAATATGGGATCCACACTTTCATCTGTGGGATGTCTCGGAAGATACCGTTTCAGGGCATGATTCAAATCAGCTTTTTGCACCAAATGAAAATCCAGTTTATACACGTGATCTATATGAGAAGGATATTTTATCGGCTGGTACCAATTATAAACATAGTGGAGGTGTCCTAGTTGAGGCCGTCAGTGTATGTCACCTTGGTGTTGTTGGAGATAAATTTACCTCGGAATGTTTAGCAGAAACAAACTGGGCATCTAAGCAATTAAGAAATTCCTCAAATAGCTATGTTATAGTTTCTAGTGCATCACTCGAAGATAGTAATGCTGGCAAAAGTTTAGCTAAACTATCTGAAAATCCACTTGTTAAGGGTATCCGGCAAATCATCAACTATGAACCTTCATGGCCTAGAAATTCAGAGCTTGGAGATTTACTTTGCAATCCAAGGTGGCGTGAAGGTTACGCAGAGTTGAATAATCACTCGCTGTCATTTGATTTTCAACTAAATCCCCATCAGTTCAAGGATGCTGTACACTTAGTGGAAAAACACCCTGAAACTCCTGTCATAATCGACCATTTGGGAAGTCCAACCCTGCATGATCTCATTGAAAATAAGGATATCTATTGGGATGGTATGAAAGCTTTTTCAAACCAGGAGAAAGCTTTCATAAAGCTATCAATGCTTTCATACATTGATAGTAATTGGGACCATAGTTCATTAGTTAAGGAAACTGTTTTAAGAATAATTGACTTATTTGGAATTGACCGTTGCTTCTTCGCTTCTAATTTCCCAGTTGAGGACCATTTTGGCTGGAACGCGGAACGTTTGTATAAATCTTTTTTAAATATAATAGAATGTCAATATAGCTTAAATGATCAGCAGAAACTATTTGCTGATAATGCTAAAATCGCATATCGATATATGAATACCAATTAAATTCAGTAACAATCTGTTTACGATCTTTTTACTATGCTGCAAATAAATCCAATAACCACCCATTTACACCTTCTTAGAAACCTATAAAGCTCATTCACCCCGTCCGCTCAAAAAGCTCTTCCACTGCTGCGTGACAAGACTGAAAAAGTATTTCCGAATTGGTAAACCTGAGAGCGGAGATAGTTCATAGAACGGCCTTTCCGTTACCCTTTGTAACAATCTTCAGTCTCAATCAATTAAAGATATACCGAGACAATTCCCACCTTACTTGTGTAAATAAACAAAACAAAGATTGTATATTCGAACAGATAATAATATGATTCGACCTTATTGAAATTTTTTTCTCATATGAATAAATTGAGGTAAATATGAATAAATTATTGATAGCTGTAATAGGGTTAGCTTTTCTTGCAGTAGGTTGTTCTACCCAATATTCACCTGCTATAAATTCTGTAGATTTAACGAAAGTAGATTTTACAAATGCTAAATCTTTTAAAATAGGTGAAGCTTGTGGCATATATATATTGGGATTTATTGGTCCTTTTAAGGAGGCCAGAATCATAGATGCGATTAAATCTGCTAATATAAAAAAAGTAAGTGCAGTAGATTATAGATATGCTTATTATGTATTATTCTCTAAAAGTTGTGTGGTGGTGTATGGCGAATAATTATCGCTAATGATAACAAAGATTGAGATTCAAAAGGGAAGTAGTTTTTGTATTTTACGTATAAATGAAGCATATTAAAATTACTAACTACTTACCTAGTCAACTCAGGGCCTGATATGCTTCTCCTACTTCTTAAAGCACCTACCAATAACTCAGCACCATTCTCTCCAACCAGACTGACTAGCTGAGCATTAAGTTCTTCAATAGATTTATCCCTCACTATTTCATGCCGATCAACTGGACGGAACACTGCTCTATCTAGCAGATCGCGAGTAGCCCCTAGCGTACACTCTCACTCTCCGCATTCTCTGCAAGGTCAGACAGTATATTCAATGCTCTAGGTGCTATTTCAGCAAAGTTACGGTGTAACTCTAACTTATATCATCTGCACACTCTCTACGGAGCTTACAAGCCTGATTACGCAATGTATGCGTGTCTTTGTATCCAGCCTTCTTAGCTGCTTCCAAGTGATCACCTGATCTTACATACTCTTCAACGAATACCTGCCTTTGATTAGTTAAGTTGGCCATTATCATGTCTAGTTAGATGTTTCAGATTAAACGTTTTAAATAATTCTCAGAGGGCTCTCTATAGCAATGTGTTATCGTAAAATAGTCCAATAACAATACTAAAATTATAACAAAACTGAACAAGGATTAAAACACTTTAAGTAACTGTTATTTTTACTTAACAACGTATTTCCCAAGTCTCACAGCACATAAAGTAGTGAACTGCATGCTCCCTGCTGTGTCTACCTAAACTGTGGCAGTGGTATTTTTAGCTTGATCTCCGATTGGGATTAGGATAAAAAATGATTTATTTACATAAAAGTTAATCACTAATTTTTAAAATGGAGAAAGAAAACGGCTAAAGAAAGTATTGAATCACGTAAAGAAAGGACCAAAAGCGCTACCTCACCAGAGGAACTGGAGAAGTTGGGGGAGTGTAAAAAAATATAACTCTCCTTTACTTCTAAGATTGACCACCCATGTTTATTTATCTAAACAAATAAGGTTTTTTAAAAAAAAAGATTATATGCTAAAAATTAAATTAGAGGATATCCCATTTAACTTAGATCCCTGGGATTGTGAATTAGATGAAGATGTTATTGAGAATATAACCTCAGGGGATTATTTTATAGAATACGTAAAAAATAATCCTAAGCCATTTCAAATCACATTTGCTGCGTTTGTTAATGCAAAAGAATATTTTCTATATGCTTGGGATGGGGAGGTGCTTATAGCTGGAAATGTTGAACACGGGACACTTTATGAAGATTTTGAAGAAATTCCTATGGAGGAATATGATGAAAAGTGGAGAGAAATTACACAAAGTGAAGAAATTCCGGATGAATTAATTGAAGAAATGGATTGGGGATTGATTTATCCAGAAAATAGTACAAAAGATTTAAACAGTATAATTCAATCGATAAAAAAAATTGAAAACTTAAATATAGTTGAGAATGAATATCCAGATAAAATAAAATTTATTGTCGAAACGTTAGATAAAAAAAGTTGTTTAAAACACTGTTTTTGGAAAAAAGATGAAATTACTATTTTGTCTATTTCTTATTTTCGTACTGCAAAATATGAGATAGCAACAAGTGATAATGATTTCCCAAATTTTGTTTTAGAGAGCATTCCTGAAGGTGATGGAAAAATCGATAGCATTAAAATAAATTCAATTCAAAACAACATTTTGTCATATAAAGAATTAGAATTATTTGACGAATGGTTTTATGAAACTATATTTCCTGAAGAGTTTGACAATAACGAAAAATCAAAAATTGATCAGGATATTGAAGAACAAGGAGAAGATGTTCTTAAAAAATATGGATTCAATAAATTAAAAACTGATATGTGGATGTGGGGCAGGATTGAAATTAAGAATGAGCTTAATAAAACAATAAAAGTCTTAAATGATTAAATTCATCATATCATGTACGAAGAAGTATTTTATTCAAAATTCTTAAGTGCAAATCGGTGGAGATGAATAATGTATACTTACAAAATTTGTGTGATGGCCCGACAAGTTGGCCTTTACTATAAAACTTTTAGCTCCAAGCATGAAGTATTAGAGTTCTTGACGGAATTACGTGATCATACCGTTCCAAAGCGGAATGAATTAACATAGATTTAGAAAGGAACAAAGATGGCAAATATTTGTAAAAATTATTTATCAATTGCAGAATACGATAATGGTAAAAAGGATCAAATTATTGAATTATTAGACGAAGATAGAGATGCAACTTTTGAATTATTAAAAACAGGAATGCCAGAATTTCGCATTTATGACGATGATTTTGGGACAGCTTACTATGAGAAGGAAACGAATGAGATACATTTGTCATTTCTTTCAGCATGGGGAGGTAATCCTGAGGGAGTTTGTGCTTTATCTTCACATAACCTACTCAAAAACACTTTTATTAAATATAGCAGAAAGACTGAGGGTGATCCTTCAGCAGAAAAATGGTTTTTTAAGAATGGAGAGTCTGTAAATAGCAAAGGAGAAATTAAAACTAATCGGGTTCCTTCACAGAAGGAAATCAAAAAAGTTGAAAATCTTTTTCAAGATGTAGAAAAATTATTCAAAAAAGCATCAAAACTTAGTGAAAAAATTGATAATGAAGAAATAGATAGAGAAGACCCAAACTCAGAGTCATTGAATTTTCTCGTTGATGAGGAAAGATATGAAGTGTTTAAAGACATATGCGAGAGTTGGAAAGAAGGAAATAATGAAACTCTAACAGATATTGATATGGCTGGATTAGCTGGTGTTGAGGATGAGGGTGATCTTGAATATAATAAAGATGAAATAGTTAATGTTGATTTTTTTATTGAGTATACAGGTGACTTTATAAGTATGTTTGAAGAAGCTATCAGAGGATTGAAGTATTGTATCGACAACAATGTTAGCAATAAGCAAGAAAAAACCACTTATAAATACAAAATTTCAATGCCTCAAAAAATTGAAAATTCATCTGATTTTGTAAAATTTTCAGAAGATGTAATTTTAAGATTTGAGGACAAAGATGAGGGTAGACGTTTATTTGAAAAGGCTGAAGAAAATGCTGAAAATTCATCCGATTTTGTAAAAATCGCTAATTCTGTAATATTAAAAATTGTGGATAAAGATTGGGGTAAGGTTTTATTTGAAAAGGCTGAAGAAAATGCTGAAATATCAAAAGATTTTGTAGAAATTGGTTCAAGTGTATCTAGAATGCTGGAAGATAAAGATTGGGGTAGACGTTTATTTGAACAAGCTGAAGAAAAAGCAAATATATCAAAAGATTATAATCTATTAAGAGTTTATGTAGTAGGTGTTTTGGAAGATAAAGATTGGAGCAAAAGTTTATTTGAAAAGTCTGAAGAAAATGCTAAAACACCAGATGACTATTGTACAATAGCAGCTATTGCAATATCAGAATTTAAAGATAAAGATAAGGGTTTACGATATTATAAAAAAGCTGTAGACAAATCTGATAAATTTTCTGATTTCTTAAGCGTTGCTTGTGGGGTATACAACATTCTGGAAGATAAAGATTGGGGTAGACGATTATTTAAGAAAGCTGAAGATAATGCCAAAACAACAGAAGATGCTCGACTATTGAAATTGAACCAATTACGATAGGTTATGTCAAGCAAGAGTGGCAAAAAACGTAAACACTCCTGCTTCGGTGCTGGAA
>Ga0233439_10005620_pt1 | contig 11556 bp, 9 predicted proteins | sample SI_123_September_6_FD_182713 | JGI IMG/M metagenome (GOLD analysis project Ga0233439, IMG submission 182713) | Seawater microbial communities from Saanich Inlet, British Columbia, Canada - SI_123_September2016_100_MG | ecosystem: Environmental > Aquatic > Marine > Inlet | place: Canada: British... | reverse complement strand
TCTCGAGGATGCCGCTAGATCTCTTGGTGCCAGTTACTGGCAAACTACCCTTTGGGTTACGGTGCCCTGGTTGATGCCGGGAATCATCGCAGCAGCTTTGTTTGCATTCGCTGTTTCATTGGATCAATTCGTCATTTCTTACTTTCTGGCCGCCCCTGGAGTCACGACACTGCCCGTGGAAATTTACACTGCAATTCGCAAAGGTTTTACGCCAGAGATCAATGCCATTTCTACACTCGTCATACTCCTTTCGATGCTATTGCTTCTTGGGGTCTCTCGATTCTATCGCTTTGGGGGGCGGGACTGATGGCCAGTGTAAGTGTTCAGAACATTAGCAAAAATTTCGGTATTACGGTTGCGCTTGATCGAGTTTCCTATGAATTTGAGAATGGAAAATTCTTTGCGCTATTGGGCCCCTCTGGAAGTGGCAAAACCACGTTGTTAAGGATGATTGCAGGCTTTGAGAGTCCTGATCGAGGCTCAATTCAGATCGATGGGAAGGTTGTGGATCACATCCCTGTGGAAAAGCGAGACATTGGCATGGTCTTCCAGAATTATGCGCTTTTTCCAAACATGGATGTTCAGGCTAATGTGGGATTTGGACTGCGGGTACGTGGGATTTCTACATCAGAAACGAGACTTCTTGTTGGTGAGGCGCTGGAACTGGTGCGGCTGTCAGGATTTGATAACCGTAGACCCAATCAACTATCCGGAGGGCAGCGGCAACGAGTTGCACTGGCTCGGGCAATCGTAACAAAACCTCGTGTGCTGCTGCTTGACGAACCCTTGAGCGCACTAGACCGGAATCTGCGTTTGGAAATGGAGATTGAGTTGAAACGCATCCAGCGTGATGTGAGAATCACCACGATTTTTGTTACCCACGATCAAGAAGAAGCATTAACCATGTCTGATCAAATTGGAATTCTTAACGAAGGTCAGCTTGTGCAGCATGGCAGCCCAGTGGACATCTATGAAAACCCCCAAAGTGTCTTTGTAGCTCGTTTTCTGGGCGAAGCCAACTTATTGAAGGGGCAAGCTGACGGTTCAAGAGTAAATTTAAATGTTGGTGGAACTGTTCAAACTCGAAGCAAACCCGCTTCCCCTCAAGTAATCTGCTCCATCCGTCCTGAAAAAATTTCAATCAATAAAGAACAAGATATACCCCCTTCCAGCAGCAATCATATAGCTGGTCAAGTCAACGAGCATATCTTTAATGGGACCAGTCTGAACTACCTAGTCCAATGTGGAGATCAAGTTGTCAGAGTCTTTGTGCAAAATCTTTCGGGAGAGCTCATTTCACCAAATACCCAAGTTCATCTCAGCTTTCGACCAGAAGACACCTTAGTTTTTCCAGATGCCTGAAACTCTCCCGCTGGTCTTCGGATTACTGGATGATCAAGCGTTACACATCTGCATAGACATGCAGCGGATTTTCCTGGAACCAGGCCCCTGGTTTGCTGAAGCTGGGCTGGACCTCCTACCAATGATTGATCAACTAGTTCATGCTCGAAATCTCCCAACTTTTTTTACTAGGTTCATTACCCCAAGCACAGCAATGGAAGCCAGTGGCCGATGGCAGACTTACTATGAATTTTGGCATAAGGTGACCAAAGAAGAAGCTGGAGAGGAATTGCTCGCACTGCACCCAACTCTTCAGAAATTTGCCAATTCTGAAAACACCTTCGATAAGGCAACCTACGATGCCTTTGCTTCGGTTTCATTCAGATCAAATATTGAAAGTGCCAAGCCCTCGGCATTGGTTTTTAGTGGAATCGAAACCGATGTTTGTGTTCTCGCGACAGTTTTGACGGCCGTAGATCTTGGTTTTCGTACAATCATCGCAAAAGACGCAGTAACCAGTTCGGATCTCAAATCACACAACGCCTGCTTCGAATTCCTCTTTCCCCGCTATTCCCAGCAAATTGAAATCGCAACAGTTGCTGAAATTCTCTCAGCCCGAGGTGAATTATGACCCCCAATCGATGGTGGACCTGGAACTCAGAACGCCCTGCAGAATTGATCCACCTCGCCTCTGGTGTGCAAATCACTCCCGTTCTTTACGCTGCCTCAAAAGAACGAATTTCTCTTTTGAATCCAGGGCCTGAGGTTACTTTTGGTCGCCGTCCTATTGGAGATGAATGGATTCAGTTCACCACCGAAGTTGCCGGAACTGTCCTGCAGTGGCATTACGAATTACGAGATGGGGATTTCATAATCAAGTGGCAGGTACTTCAACATGGTGAGTGGGGTTTGCGATTTTGGGTAAATCTATGCCTGACCGGGACTAGGGATTTGAATTTTGTTTATGATCGGCAAACAGGTCAGATATCTGGAGCAGGAACTGATCGGAGCTTTTCATTAACTTCTGAAAAAAAACCTTTGTTAGTGACACAGCATCCTGATCTCGAGGGACTCAACCAGGAATTTGACGAATTCGGCTATTTCTACCTGGCATCTAGGGCCAAGAGTGGTTCCTTCCTAGCCTTACGCTTCAATCTCGAAGAAGCTCCCACCATGACCATACGTGGGTCTATTGGAAATGATCCAATGAAGCTAGTACCTCAGGAATTTCCAAAGCCTGAAACCGAACCAAGGGAGCAAGCCTTGGAGGCGGTACATGATGTCATTGCCTGGAATCATGTTTGGGATGCAGTCAACCAGAGACCCTATACGGCTTTGAGCCGGTTCTGGAACAAGAAGAAATTTGGTGGCTTCGGCGTCTGGCTCAATGACATTCTTTACAACGCCTGGATGTGGGGATTTTTTGATGTTGAGCGTTCTTTAGAAAATCTGGATGCCGTCTTCTCTCATCAGACACAGGCCGGAAACTTTCCCTGCCTGGTCACAGGGAACGACGCCTGGCTGGATCGTACTCAGCCCCCAATTGCTGCCTTCGTGGTCTGGTCACTCTACGAAAAGACGGGTCGCAAGGACATCCTCAAGAGGTATGCTACGGGTCTTCTCCGGAACTTGGACTGGTGGTGGTCCAAAAGACAACTGGGAGATATCGGCTTGCTCTGCTTTGGTACCACCCTTGAGGCAGGCGATGGTCTCTACAAAGGCACCAAGCTCGCTGCAAAGGACGAATCCACGATGGACAACTCGCCTCTCCATGATCCTGTCCCCTTCGATGAAGTGAGCGGACTGTTACTAGCTGCAGACGTTGGCGTGAATTGTATGGCCGCACTGGATGGTGAATTGCTGGAAGGAATCTTTAACGAACTTGGTGAATTTGATACTGCCCAGCAATTGAGGGAGCGCACAGTTACTCACAAGCAAAGAATCGCCGAGTGGCTCTGGGATGAAAGCCGAGGAGTTTTCGCAAACCGCATGATCAACGGCGACTTTGTTAGCACCCTGGCACCCACCTCTTTCTTTCCAATGGCTGTAGATATTGGTTCCATGGATCAGGCCCAAAGAATGATTCATGGCTATTTAAATAATCCTTCGAAATTTGGAGGGGAGTTCGGTCTGCCCTCTGTGACAAGGGACGATCCAGCGTATTTGGACAACGTTTACTGGTGTGGAAGAATATGGGCTCCTCTCAACTTTTGGGTCTGGCAAGGACTTAAGCGTAAGGGTTTTGCCAATGAGGCTGCACAGTTAGCAGAACAAAGTTGGAGGCTCTTCGAAATGAATTGGGAGCAGCGACTTTGTGGAGAAAATTTTAACGCTGAAACTGGCGAGGTACTTGATCAGCCTGATACGGATGGCTTTTACTCTTGGGGAGCCTTGCTAGCTATTATGAAGGCACTAGAAAATTGACTTTGTCGGTCAAAACTTTAGTTTCAGGCACCACATTGAAAATAAACTCCTTCTTAGTAATTTAGACGATAGATTTAGGTAATTTCAATCAGGAGAATGAAGCATGAACTTTTACCCCTCTGAGCGGAAAGAACGACTGACTCTTTCACAAGCCATTGTGAAATTCTTGCAGTCACAATACTCAGAATATGATGGGGTGGAGCAGCGTTTTATTCAGGGGATCTGGGGAATCTTTGGACACGGCAATGTTTCCGGGCTGAGCCAGGCACTCGTTGAGTATGGCCAGGAATTGCCCTATCACAAACCGTGTAATGAGCAGTCCATGGTTCATGCGGCGACCGGCTTTACAAGAGCGAAGAGACGCAAAGCCACGATGGCTTGTACCACCTCAATTGGTCCCGGAGCAACCAACATGATCACAGGAGCAGCGACTGCTACGATCTGTCGTATCCCAGTTCTTTTACTTCCATCAGACTATTACGCCTCGCGATACGGTGGAACTGTTCTTCAGGATATTGATCATCTCAGTTCTGAGGACATGTCTGTTACAGACACATTTAGAGTCGTCAGCCGTTTTTTTGATCGAATCACTCGCCCTGAGCAAATCCTAATCTCACTTCCAGAAGCAATGCGCATCATGACCAATCCCGCTGAGACCGGTGCGGTAACGATCGCATTACCACAAGATATCCAAGGCTATGCCTACGACTATCCAACTCGCTTCTTTGAGAAACGGATCTGGCGAATTGAACGAAGCTCTCCGAATCCTGCGCGAATCGCGGAAGCTACTGAATTGCTCAAGCGCGCCAAAAAACCCTACATCATCGCTGGTGGTGGTATTCACTACTCAGAGGCATGGAATGAATTGGCTGCATTAGCGGAAAAATTTGGAATTCCAGTTGGTGAAACACATGCGGGACGTGGTGCGATACAATCTGATTATGAACTACTTTTGGGAGGTACTGGACACCTTGGAACCCCAGGTGCTGGAAAAATTGCAGAAGAGGCTGATGTTGTTCTCTGCGTAGGTACTAGACTGCATGATTTCGTTACAGGCTCCAATTCTGCCTTCCAGAATCTGGATGTGAAGTTCATCAGTCTCAATGTCAATGACCGTGATGCGTATAAGCTTGGAGCACTCCCTATTGTGGCAGATGCCAAATTAGCACTAAGTGCCTTGCTCGAAGCCGGAATTGAAGTTGGAATTCAGCCTCAGAAAGACTGGGCAAATAAAGTCAGGTTCGAAAAAAATTCTTGGGAAAACATCAAACGCACAGAGGTTTTCATTCAACATGCTGAAGAGATGATGAGCCAAGGGCACCTTATTGGAATCCTCAATGATGAAATGGATGAGGGTGATGTGCTCGTGGCTGCAGCTGGGACAATTCCAGCAGATCTAACCAAACTCTTTGATGTAAAAGGCGGCAAGGCGTTGCACTTAGAGTTTGGAAATTCCTGCATGGGTTATGATATTCCAGCAGCGATTGGGGTCAGATTGGCTGGTGCTGAAAAAGAAGTGTATGTGCTGATGGGAGACGGCAATTACCAAATGCATCCCATGGAACTGGTCACTGCTATGCAGGAAAGGACAAAAATCACGATCTTATTGAACGTGAATTATGGTTATCAATCGATCCATGGGCATCAAAAAGCTCTGGTTGGCCATTCACTTGGTAATGAGTTCAAGATTCGTGATCAAGCGAGTGGGCTTTTGGATGAAGGTCAGTTTATCGAAGTCGATTATGCAAAGAATGCTGAGAGTGTGGGTTTAAAAACCTGGGTTGCCAACACTGAGAAGGAAATACGCTCAGCACTCCAAGCGGCAAAACATCAGAAGAATTCTTGCTTAATTGTGGTGCCAACGGAGAAGTATCGCTCACCCCCTGGCCCGGAAGTATGGTGGGAGGTCGTTGGAGCCGAAGTGACGAACGATCCTAAGACCAAAGCGCTTGTAGAAGCGAGAGAAGCAGGCCGAATCAAACAACGATTCTATTATTGATTTCAGGAACACCACATCCTTGCAAAAAATCAATTTGGGATCATGTTTTGTTGAGTGATTGCTTTACAATTCAGAACTCTAGCAAATCGCTGTGATAGAACCCAATATAAACATTCTTTTTTGCCTTTCCAAATACTGGTAAAAGAAAGTTATGAAGACCATTACTCGTGATGAATTCAAAACATCGATTGTTGTGGAAGAATTAATAGATGGCGCTGGGGCGATCATGCTGAAAGATGTTTTCTCTCAGGAACGCATAAAGCGCATCGCCCAAACGCTTGAAGCAGAAACTGATGAAGCGATTGATACAGGTTCCCACTTCAACCAGAATGATCAGGATCCTCTGCTCCAACGTAGAGTCTGGTTTACTCGGCTTGTCGAGTTGGATCCTGAGATCGCAAGTTTGGTAGAAGAACCGATGATTTTTCAGTCTATACAGGCTTTTCTAGGCAAGGAATTTCTGATGGGAAGCATGTGTGCATCCAGAATCATGCCTGGCTACCGAGGACAGGAGCCGCATATTGATTACCCATACTGGGATTTTTATCGTAACGAAACCTTCCCGACCCGCACCAACGCCTCTTTCCCACTGAACGCACAGGCAATCATCTTGATTGATGAATTTACCGAAGAAAATGGCGCAACCGCTCTGGCGCCAGGTTCTCAGAAAGATTTGCGTTATCCAGAAAAGAGTGATGATTTTTTTGGGAAATGTATCCGTTTGACTGGGAAACCAGGGGACGTAGTTTTGTTCTTTGGAGCTGCTTGGCATTGTGCCATGCCTAATCATAGTGAAGCAGGTCGTATTGGAATTCTAGTGGAGTTCTTGCCAAAGTTTGTCACGCCAATTGAAGACTTGATGACGGATTTAGATGAGAATTATCTGAAAGGCACTACACCTGAGATGCAACAACTTCTGGGGATGAGGTATCCCTGGCCTTCCACACCTCCTCATCCACCATTTCATTAGATCAAAGCTCTCTTACAGTAGCCCAGTTAATGATTCTTTTGGAGTCACTCACTCAACAGAAATTCAATCCTGGAGGGCACTGATGGATGTGTTGTGAGCCATTCGGGTAATTGGCTGCAATTTTCTTTGCAGCCATTACTTAACTTTTGCAGGAGATTGGCGAGCGGGATTGGGGACAAATCGGCTCTGATCAGGATTTCTTTACCGGCTCGGTCTGCCTCTTCCTCAAACTCACGGGTATAGGCAAGACTGATTAGAGATCCAGAGATTGCTGCTAATTCCTCGGCAAAGGTTGCTGCATCGTCAAAAATCAAACTAACCACGGCTAAAGCCATCAACGAGCGAACCAATCTTCGCGCTGGATGTTTCAATTGAACATGACCTAATTCATGAGCCAATACACCGATTACTCCCCCCTGATCCTCTGCGATTTCCACTAGCTCATCCGTCAAAACTACCACACCGCCTGGTAGAGCAAAAGCATTTGGGCCAATCTCTTCACTATGACGAAAAATTAGTTTCGCAGTTTGATCTTTCAGAACCAGACTAGCCATGTGGTTAAATTCTTTTGTGAGTTTATCCTGATCCTGAAGTGCCAGTTCAGAGGGAGAAAAGAAGCTTTCGTCAAGAATTTCTAGGGTCTCATCACCTGCCATCATCAACCAGCTGTGGGGAATCCAATTCGCTACCTGATCCCCTATCCAGGGTAAGCCGTATCTTGGAACCGAAATCACCAAGCCAGCCAGAATCATGATTCCGACAAAAATGACTGTCTTTCTTTGTTCTAGATAGCTGAGCCAGCTTTCAGCATTCGGTTTCTCGCAAAACTCCAAAAACTCCTTCGTTTCTTGGTTGTTCTGTGCTTCAAAGAGGTGTCCGTCAGCAAAGAGTATCTTATAGGGGAGACTTCCCAAAGGAGCTTGAATAGCCATTTCATCTCTGCGCACTTCCAGGTTGATCTCCGTAGAATTTGACCTCATTTGGAAGCCTCCATTACACCACAGTAATACTGCTGGTAAGGATTTGGACTGACCTGATAAGTAGAGCTTTCCTGATATTTCCATTGGCTAACGACTTTATACGCTTACATCAATGTCTTGAAGATCTGTATATTCTGATCCAATTACGCCTTCGGCAGGCTGGATTTTCCCGATGAACTCATCCAGTGATCCCCCAGGAATCAGCTGTAAACTCTCAGTTTCATAGCGCCAGCGACGAACAGCCCCCCAAGGCTGAAGTAAACCGAGTGAAATCAAAGTGAGAACCGTATTGCTCAAAACAATCCAGGCTAAACGAAATCCTGAAATTTCAGATTTAAGTTGATGGATACTGGATATTGAAAGACTTCCTAGGATTGAGTTACGAACAACAGCACGATAATGAAAAAATGCCAGATAGAAAGTGATGATCAAAGCAAATGGGCTGAAATCAATGAACCAACCTGTTGCTCCATCATCCGGGATCAATATAAGGCGTTCAAGTTCCCAATCGTGCTGGGCCATGATGCCCAACAGGACAACAACGGGCAGCGAAATTATCGAAAAAGCCTGAAACAATCCTTTGTACAACCTCTTCAACTGAGGATCTGACTCTAGTTTTGCTTCCCCGTATGAGTAATTCGCAGCTAGGTAACGTCCAGAATACCTTGTCGCAAAAGGTTGCAGGAGACCGAAGCTGAGTAAACCAAGCAGTGGGAGGAGCACGAAAGCCAACAGAGATTTTCCGTAAGCTCCGATGAAATCAAAGCGAATATTACGAAAGCTCGTCATCCTAGCGTTGAATCGAAGGCTTCGGTTAGCCAACCAGGGAAGAGCAAGCATCAGTAAAACTAAAGAAGTTCCACTCAAAACGGGGCTCAATTCGGAAACGAGACTCAACACAACCAGCACCGATACCACGACAGCTCTACCTTTTAAAATTACCTTTGGATCAGCGTGATAATCAAAGCGATGACCTCCAATAAGGGTATGACCCAAGAAAAATCTACGTCTACGAACTTTGGCCCAGGCTGAGTAGATCCCTAGAGTAAGAATACTCAGCAAAAGATTTGAGAGCCAGATGCCAAAAAATTCTTTGGCTTTCCCTGTGAACTCGAATGGAATAGGGGAAGCATCCCAAATTTTCAGTGTTGATGGATCTTCCAAGACTTCAGAAGAAACACCCGCATCATCATTAGAGTTCAATCCTTGAGTTAGGGGGTAAGAGCCTTCCGCTATCTCAGATTTTGTTGGATCATTTTCAGTAGTTTCTTGATTAAACTTTCCAGTTTCCTCAGCCATTATCTCTCCAGAGGGATTAAGATATTTTGTCCTATCAACTGGTCCATCAAAGGTAGCAATTGTATGTAAATATTGCTGGTTTTCAGTCGAAGATCTTAGATTTTGAAGGAATTAAAATTAATATCAGCAGGGACAATTCAGCTGAAATAGCTGAAGAAGTAAATTTTAGTGGTGAGAGTGGATAAGCTTGGAAGTCTTTGGACGGTTGATATTCAACATGAAGGATTCTGCTGATTCCATATGCTCGATCATCACTTGTCGAGCTTTCTGAGGGTTACGTTCTCTAAAAGCCAGTAGCAAAGCTTGATGGTAGTCAAGGCCTTGTTGGCTATGTTGAGCGCTGGTGTCTGGATCGGGGTTTAGTTCCTCATGAATAATGATGCGTGCCAGTAGACTGAGAATGAATTTTGTAAAAAAAGCCAACACAGGATTCGGACAGGAATCTGCCATCACCGAATGGAAATCTAATTCCTGAATACGCTGCGCTCGATCATTACCCTGAAATCCCTGGAGAGAACAGTGGCCAACCGATTGTTCCATTAGTTGCAGGTCTGCTTCATCAAGATGCTCTGCTACACTTGCTGCTAGTTCAGGTTCTACGAGTTTGCGGACAGCATAAATATCTTCTAGGGACACGTTTCTTGAAAAAAAGTAATTCCACAATAGCTCATTCGTTTTTTCAGCACTGACCCTCGCAACAGAGGCTCCACCCCCAGGACCGGTTTTGATGTTGACGAGTCCTTGCACCTCCAGTGATTTCAGGGCTTCCCGCATTGTCCCCTTGCTGACTCGATAAGTCTTCAGAAAATCTTTTTCATCGGAGAGCCTTTCACCAGGAGGTAACTTTTTACTAATGATAGCCTCCTTGATTTGGTCAGCAACTAAATCCGATCTCTTACGGATACTCTTCGGCACCTCTGCTGTCATGACAAAGGAACTCCCTTTTCAGCCAAATTCAGCAAAGCGTGAAGCAACACATTCGCTCCTTTTTCTAGCTGTTCGGGGGAGGAATACTCTGAGGGATTATGGCTTACTCCTTTTTGACTTGGCACAAAAATCATTCCAGTGGGGACCTGGCTAGCTAGTAGACATGCATCATGGAACGCACCTGATGGCATCGCAAGAGAGGTATATCCCAGTTGATCACTAGCAGATTGAACGCTTTTGACACATGAATCGGTAAAGGCAACCGGTTCTTTGTGAAACAGGACTTCGATTCTTTCCTGACAGCAATGTTCTGCCGCCTTCTCTTTAATTTTCTTGTTTATCAAATTCTGCAAATTTTTGAGTGAATCTGTGTCTGGGTGACGCAAATCAATCCCAAAAGAAATTTTATCTGGGATTGTGGTCCTTGAATTCGGCTCAAGTTTGAAGGCTCCAACTGTAAAGACCCCCCTTCCCTCCTCGACGACAAGATCTCGACAGGAATTGATGACATCAATCGCACAAACCAAGGCGTCTTTGCGTAATCTCATAGGAACAGTTCCCGAGTGGCCAGCCTCTCCAATAATTTCAGCATTCATAGCGATTTGACCCTGTGCGCCAGAGACTACGCCAATTTGAATCTTTTCATTCTCAAGTACTGGCCCTTGCTCAATATGGGCCTCCAAGTAAGCTGAAATATTTAATTCTAGTGGTCTGCCAAGATAACCAATTTTCTTCAGTTCCTCACTAAAGACCTTCCCGTTGAGTCCAACACAATCCAATGCTGATTGCAGGTTTTGCTTGCCAACAAAAACTGCCGAGCCCATGGCAGGGCAGTAACGGGCTTCCTCCTCATTTGTCCAGGCTACTAAGCCAATTCCATACGGCAATCGGATATCGTCTTCAGCTAGAGTTCTTAGGACTTCCAAGCCAGCCATCACGCCAAAAGCACCGTCAAATCGACCGCCATGTATTTGTGTATCTAGATGGCTTCCTGTCAAGATCATTGGAGATTCTGGTTGCAGACCATGACGAACGAAAAACATGTTACCCACTTCATCAAAGTGGAAATTCTCTACAAGAGGGGTTACCCACTTTCTGAGCAAATTTCGACCAAGCCGATCCTCTTCACTGACTGCCACCCTGGAGACCCCCCCTTCTGGAGTCGCCCCAATTTTTGCCATTTCCATCAAGCTATCCCAGAGACGGGCTCCATTGATTTTGAGCATTCTATTCTAGTCCAGAAGTGGGGAAAGTAAGTAAAGGTGTGTGAGTTCAGAAGCAGTACGAATTGCATCAAGATGAGTCCGTTCATGACCATGACTTCCATCAAATCCGATTGCAATCAGAGCAGTTCAAAGGTCAAAACCTGCTTATACTGCTGCTGCTAGGTCAGAACGATAGTGTTTGAGTAAATCTCGCTGATGAGACAGTTGGTTCTCTTTGCAAAGTCGGTCGAGATGTAAGACAAGTCTTAGATCAAATGGCCCCGTCTTGTCCCCCATCGCTAAGTTACTCCAAACTCCCTGGAATGCTGAGTGCCAGCCTGAACTCCATTGTCAATTGTTACCAGTTCCCAGACGTACTGGGAAAGAACAGCGGATCCTCTATCTCCAATT
>Ga0233439_10005618_pt1 | contig 11556 bp, 12 predicted proteins | sample SI_123_September_6_FD_182713 | JGI IMG/M metagenome (GOLD analysis project Ga0233439, IMG submission 182713) | Seawater microbial communities from Saanich Inlet, British Columbia, Canada - SI_123_September2016_100_MG | ecosystem: Environmental > Aquatic > Marine > Inlet | place: Canada: British... | reverse complement strand
GGACACGGCTGCCAAACTGGCAACCTACGGCAGCGGCGCAACCCCGAACCGATAGGCGGCTATCAACCCGCCTCCGCCACAACGTTGTTGGCCAGACAGCCCAGGCCAGAGATTTCCACCTCGATCCGATCACCGGGCTGCATCCACAGGGGCGGGGTGCGACCGGCACCGACGCCGCTGGGGGTGCCGGTGGCGATGACGTCACCGGGATGCAGGGGGGTGAATTTTGAGACGTAGGCGATGATGGCGGGCACGGTGTAAAAAAGCTGCTCCGTACTTTCGTTCTGCACAACATCGCCGTTCAGCCGGGTCGTCAGTTGCAGGTTCATAGGATCGGGGATTTCATCCGCCGTCGTCATCCAGGGACCGCAGGAACCGCTATGTTGAAAATTTTTGCCGGCGATGACCGAATGGCCTTGAAAGTCGCGTAGGCTGCCATCCAGGAAGGGGGCATATCCGGCCACATAGTCCATGGCATTGGTTTCGGAAATATGCCGGCCCGGCCGGCCCATGATAAAGGCGAGTTCGCCCTCATAATCATAGTTGCTTGATGCCGTGGGGCAGATCACATCCTGTTCGTGGCCGACAAGGGCGTCGGGCCATTTGGAAAACAGACTGGGATTCTCAGGAAAGTCCATACCCATCTCCTCGGCATGCTCCCGGTAGTTCAAGCCAATACAGATAATGCGGCGGGCGTTCGGGATGACCTGTAGGTATGTGATGCCATCCAGGCTGTGATCGGCGGCGTCGGTGCTGTGCGCGGCGGCCTCATCCTGCCCGTTGCCGTCCAACAGGGCCCGCAGGTCAGGATATTTGCCCCCCATGCGTTGGCCCAGATCGATAACACCTTCACCGCTTACCACGCCATAGCTGTCGCCGGCGCTCGTCCTGAAACTCAATAACTTCATTTTCGTAGTCTCCTAATTAGCTAGCGGCACGATGACGCCGGGATTAAGAATGCCTGCCGGGTCCAGCTTGTCCTTGGCCCCTTGCAGGGCCAGGCCGAAGACCTCCGGGCGTTGCTGGGTGTACCAGGGCATATGGTCCCGACCCACCGCATGATGATGGGTTATGGTGCCGCCATGTGCAATGACCGCATCGGCGGATCGTTTCTTGATCTCGGTCCATTGCTCCAACAGCGCACCATGGCGGCCCTTGGCCTTGAATGAAAAATATGGTGCCGCACCATCAGGATAGGCATGGGTAAAGCGGCAGGAAACAATACCGGGCCGTCCGGTTACATCCCTAATCGCCTGTTCCGTCGCCGCTGATACGTTCTCCAGGAAGCCGTGCAATTGATCCCAGGTGATCGCGGTCTCAAAGGTATCGTCGATCACCGCCGCGGAAATCAAAGCGTCGCGAAAATGGGGCATCTTGATAAAGGCATTGCGCCAGGCCCCTGCCGCACCGGAGGTATTGCTGTCTTCCGCCTTGGAGGCATCTTCGTCATAGGCACCGCCCAATTCCCTGGCGATGGCCAGGCCCCGGTCCATCCAGGGATCAACGGGATGATCGGCGCTTTCAAAGCCCAGGACAACCACATCGTGTTCGCCATTGCCCGCACCGTTCAACAGTGCCTCCCGGCGGTCCAACAGGCGCACGTTGGTTGGGAACAGGCCCGATTGGGTCAATTGGCGTACGGCCTCCACCGCATGTTCGAATTTGTCGAAATTTATCGCAGTGCTGCGGCGATGGCTGGGTCGATCCTGCAGGCGCACCCAGGCCTCCGTGATGATGCCCAATGACCCTTCCGAGCCGATGGCCATGCGGTCCGGACTGGGCCCGGCGCCGGAGCCGGGCAGGCGGCGACTTTCCATGGTGCCGGCAGGCGTCATCATCCGGGTACTTTCAACGAAATCGTCAATGTGGGTATAGACCGTCGCATAATGTCCGCCAGACCGTGTCGCGATCATGCCGCCCAACGTGGCCAGATCAAAACTCTGCGGGAAATGGCGCATGGTCAGACCTTGCGGGCGCAGGCCATCTTCGATATCCGGGCAGCGGATGCCGCCCTGCATGCGGGCCGCCCGTGAGGTCTTGTCGATCTCCAGAATCTGATCAAGGCCGGTCAGGTCCAGGCTCAAGGTGCCGGCAAAAGCGCCGCCCACGGCTGGTTCCACACCGCCCACGACGCTGGAGCCGCCGCCAAACGGGATCACGGCTATGTTTGCGCCGGTGGCCCAATCCAGTACCGCATCGATATCGTCCTCGGACTTGGCATAGGCCACGATGTCCGGTGCGTTGGTGAAGTCCTTGGCGTAGATGCGCACGTAGTCGGGAAAGCTCTTGCCATAGGTATGGCTAAGGCGGTCCATGTCCGCGGTACTGCAAAATCCAGACAATTTTGCCGGTGGCTCCACCCGGGCATTATGCAGGTTTACCTGATCGGGCGTTGGCGGTTCGATCAACTGCTCGAACCCGGCGACATCAAAATGGTCGGCGTAACGCTGCAGCACCATTTCATGTTCATCCGGGGTCAGGCCGTCGCCTTCATATCCCCAGCCACAGAATTTCGGCTTCCTCGCGACCATCGTCAAATCTCCTATCCAGAAGAACCAAGACGCCTATTTCAACATGGGCAACCGATCATGGATAGTGCGACAAATTGTACAGCTCTAATCCTCTATATATTCGAATTGGAAGGCATCACCTTTCGCGATCACATGTCCGATGGAGGGGGAGGGGAAATGCGCGCTTAGGACCAATTGTCCGCTTTCTGCGTTGCTGGCCAGGAAATGCCGCCTGGTTTTGGCCGCCAGGGGCTTGTCCAGATCGAATTTCGGGCTCCATTCAGGATAGACGCATTGGATGGGACTGTGGATCAGATCGCCGCACATAACGGCACTTTGCCCGTTTGAGGCTAAATTGACCGCCACATGGCCGGCGGTATGCCCTGGCGTGGACTGCAGCCAGACATTGTCATCGAGGGCAAAATCTGTTGCCACCAACTGGGCCTGACTCGCTTCCATGATGGGCAGCGCGCTTTCCTGAAAGATGATGTCATTGCGGGCTTCGGCGGCGGCATATTCAACCTGCGAAAAGACGTATTTGGCATTCGGAAACGTCGGTACCCAGCGGCCATCGACGAACGAAGTGTTCCAGCCGCAATGGTCCGCGTGCAGATGAGTGCAAAAAACATAATCGATGGCTTCCGGCTCAACCCCGGCGGCGCGCAGGTTGTTCATCCAGGTCTGATCCGTGCGGTTGAACCACTCCGGGCGGTGGGCGATGTTCTTGCCACAGCCAATACAGGTGTCGATCAGAATAGTGTGATGCTTGGTACGTACCAGATAGGATTGGAACGGCAGGATCAGCTTGCCCGTTTCGGGGTCCATCGCATTCGGCTCCAGCCAATGGCGGTGGGGCTCCAACGCCTCCGGCGTCGCCTCACGAAAAACTTCATGGGGTACAAAAAACGGCACTTCCATCTCTATGATGCGCTGTACCGCAATGTCACCGATCATTCTACCCGATCCGTTCTGCATGGTTCACTTCCTCTCTCTCGTTAAATCGCAGCTTGGGCGATCTTCAATGTCCGTTCAACATCCGCTGCATCCGTGTTAAAGGCGCAGACAAAGCGCGACAGTCCTTCGTTGCCCCAACTGTGAAAACCGACGCTGGCCGTCTTCAGCGCATTTAGAACCCTTTCGGGCAATGTGACGAAAATTTCATTGGCCTGTACGGGATGAACCAAATGGGCGCCGTCCAGGGCGGCCAGGCCCTGGGATAGAGTTTGGGCGCAGGCATTGGCGTGGCGGGCGTTTTCCAGCCACAGATCATCCTGGAGATAGGCCACCAATTGGGCTGACAGATACCGCATTTTAGAGAACAGGTGGCCGCCCCGTTTGCGCCGATATAGAAAGTCTTCGGCCATGTCGGGATCAAAGAAGACCACCGCCTCGGCCGCCATGGCGCCGTTCTTGGTGGCCCCAAAGGACAACACATCGACGCCCGCCTGCCATGTTGCCGCCGCAGGACTACAGCCCAGATGAGCCACAGCATTGGCAAAGCGCGCGCCATCCATATGCACGGACAGCCCGGCATTATGAGCGATACCGGATAACGCGGCGATTTCATCAAGATCATAGATGGTGCCCGCTTCGGTGGCCTGGGTCAGGGACAAGGCGCTGGGCTGGGAATGATGCTGCACACCAAAGCCGGCCCCGGCGATGGCTGTCGCCAGGGTTTCCGGTTCGATCTTACCCCCGTCCCCATCCAATAGGGCCAGCTTGGCCCCGCCCGAAAATAATTCCGGCGCGCCCGCTTCGTCCTCTTCAATGTGGGCGTTGCGGTGGCAATAGATCTGCCCCCAGGGCGGCGTCAGGGCGGAAAGGGCAAGGGCATTCGCCGCCGTTCCCGTGGCCACGGGAAAGACCGCCAACTCCCGGCCAAACAAATCCGTAAACGCGGCCTCCGCCGCTTTCGTGATGGGATCGGCACCATAGGCCATGGCGTGGCCTTCATTGGCCGCAGCCAGGGCGGCCATGATCTGCGGTGCCACACCGGAGGCGTTATCGGAAGAGAAATTCATTGCGATACCTTATGTTTCCCGTAATTCGATTTTATCGAAGCCGCCACAATCGGCCCACGGCATGAAGGCGGCAATATCTTGCAGCCGGCCACCAGCAACGGCTGCGATAAGCCATACCAGGTCCGCCTCGAATATGCCCGCCTTGTCGGTTTCCGATGGCCGTGCAACGCCGTTGGGATGGGAATGATAATGTCCCATTATGATATCCCCGCCGTCCCGTGCCGTCTTTTGCAGGCGCAGGCGCAGGCCCGGATCAATTTCAAAGCGGTGGTTCGGTTCGTCCGCAATGTTTTGCGAGGCGACGGCTTGATGCACCACGAACCGTGCGCCAACTTTATGGCCCAGCAACAGACCGCAGGCCTCGTTTGGGTGGTCCGCCGCCACATGGGTGGCAATGACGTCGCGTTGATTGCGGGGCAATTCGATCACCAAATCTGTCACCAATTCGATCACTGGCTCGCTTCCAGCTTCAATCGGCCAAATACCTCGCCGGTCATGGCATCGATCACCATGACAGACTGCCGGCCATCCGCATGTCGAATGGCCAGATACAGTTTCTCCCCGGCGGCAGAGGCGTTGAGAAGAATATCTCCAGGCGCGATTTGAACCGGAACATCGCCGATTTTAGCCGCCAGCTGCTCGCTCTGCTCGGTCAGATCTTTCGACGTGCGGGCGATGCCAACGACCAATAAAATCAGGCCAACGACCAATAAAGTGGTCATGCCCCCAACGAGAAGCTTGAGTCGGGTGCTAATCTCGGTCACTTGTTCTTCCATGGGCGAAAATCCGAAGATAGAAATACACAAAATTCACGTTGCACCGGATGCGGCGCGGCGGCGGCTTGATCAATTGTTAAGCCAGTCCATCGACGGTCTATCCCGCATGCGCATCAAGGCCCTGATCGAAGCGGGTCAGGTGCAGGTTCACATGGATCAAGCCGACGACCAAACAAATCCAGGCCAAACAAATCCAGGCCAAACAGACCCAGGACGGACGGTAACCGAGGCCTCCTACCGGGTCAAATCCGGCGAGCGTATTGTCTTGACGGTACCGCCCCCCGAAGATGCCACGCCGCTGCCCCAGGCCATGGATTTGGTTATTGTTTTTGAGGATGAACACTTGATCGTTATCGATAACCCCCCTGGTTTGGTGGTTCATCCCGCGCCGGGCAATCCGGACCGTACCCTGGTCAACGCGCTGTTAGCCCATTGTGGCGACAGCCTGTCGGGCGTGGGCGGCGCGCGCCGGCCCGGCATTGTCCATCGCCTGGACAAGGATACTTCCGGCATAATGGTCGCGGCAAAACATGATGCCGCCCATATTGGCTTGAGCGAGCAGTTTGCCAGCCACGACATACAGCGCCGTTATCGGGCCTTGGTCTGGGGGCATCCCAGTAACAACAGGGGGAACATCAGGGGGAACATCAGGGGGCGCGGCAAGGTAGATGGCCGGATTGAAGGCAATATTGGTCGTGATCCGAAAAACCGCAAGAAAATGGCCGTTGTGCCCAAGGGCGGCAAATGGGCCGTCACCCACTATAAACTGATTGAAACTTATGGCCTGATCGCCAGTCTGGTGGATTGTCGTCTAGAAACCGGGCGGACCCATCAAATCAGGGTGCATTTGTCGTCCCAAGGGCATCCTGTGCTGGGTGATCCGCTGTACAGCCGGGCGCGGCGCGGTCGCAGCAGTGATTTGCCCGATGATCTGCGTCAGGCCATCGCCGGTTTTACGCGCCAGGCCTTGCACGCGGTGGAACTTGGCTTTCACCATCCTGTGACTGGCGAGGACTTGATTTTTTATAGCGAACTACCACATGACATGCAGGCGTTGTTGGCGCTTTTTCAACAACTCAACAGCGCCTGACGGAGAGGGATAGGGGACACTGCCGGGGTTTCTCCCAGCAGGAATTTCTTGACAAAATCGTTGTTTTACAATAGCATAGCGGTCTGCATCTAAATCGCCATTGCGACATAAACCTTGAATATCAGGGCTGGAAGCAAAACCAGGGCGCTGTCTTTAACAGTGCAGGGTAGGACCATGGTAGCGAGCAAAACTAAAGCAAAAACCAACGCCAAGACCAACGCCAAAACCAATGCCAAGATCGACGCGAAAAGCGCATCTGATGCTGCTGACGCGGAGATGTCGGGTGTTGCCGTGTTGGACAAGCCCGATGACAGTGCGGAAAAGCCTGTGCGTGACAATGGTATGGGTTTACCCCCTGCCCCGACGCCGGAGGCCAGCCTGTCCCGTTACCTGCAGGAAATCCGCAAATACCCCATGTTGCCCCATGAGGAAGAATATATGCTGGCCCAGGCCTGGCGGGAACATGACGACCGGGATGCGGCCCACAAGATGGTGACGTCACATTTGCGTCTGGTGGCCAAGATTGCCATGGGCTATCGCGGCTATGGTCTGCCTGTGGCGGAATTGATCGCGGAAGGTAATATCGGCCTGATGCAGGCCGTAAAACGGTTTGAGCCGGAGCGCGGCTTCCGTCTGGCAACCTATGCCATGTGGTGGATCAGGGCGAATATTCAGGAATACATCTTGCGCTCCTGGTCCCTGGTGAAAATCGGCACTACGGCGGCCCAGAAAAAGCTGTTTTTTAAGCTGCGGAAGCTGAAGGGGCAGATTCAAGCCATTGACGAGGGTGATATGCGCCCGGATCAGGTGGAAAAGATCGCCACGGCGCTGAATGTGCCGGAAAAGGACGTGGTCTCCATGAACCGTCGTCTGGCAGCGCCGGATAATTCCCTGAACGCGCCCTTGCGGGCCGAAGGCGAAGGGGAATGGCAGGATTGGCTGGTGGATGACAGCGTCGATCAGGAGACGGAACTGGCGGAATCTGAGGAACTTGGCAAACGCCGGGCCCTGTTGATGGGTGCCATGGAGAACCTGAATGATCGGGAGCGTAAAATCATAACCGAACGGCGCCTGACGGACGATCCGAAAACCTTGGAAGAACTCTCCAACGAGTTCGACATTAGCCGGGAACGGGTGCGCCAGATCGAAGTCCGGGCGTTTGAAAAATTACAGAAGAACGTTCGTCGCCAGGCTGTGGAACAACGTTTGGCCTAGTGGGTAGTGGGCCTGGCCTGGCTATCGGCTGTCCCTTAAGGATCCGAGCGGATATAGAAAAGCTACGCGCTAGAACGGATCGGCCATGAGGTCCGGGGCGAAATGTTCGCCAAAATGTTCCAGATGCCGTCGGCAATAATTATCGAACAAAGCCTGCTTGTGATCGGTGATGCCTGTTCGCTTCAATATGGTCTCATTGTGGTCCACCCAATGGGCCGACAATTCGGCCAAGGTTTCATTCATCAATGATTGGGCGCGGTCGAAATCGATGTTTACTTTCGAAGCATTTATAACAAATTCATGTGCCATAACTGATCCACCAGCTCATTCATACGCTTGTTTCGCCAGTATATAAGCAAGAATTATGCCAAAAACATTTTTGGCTAATTTCAAGGGATCTGCCGCCGGCAAATGATAAAGTGCTATCGAACTGTCGCAAAATCTGCCTCATGAATGCCCCAAAACAGGACAATTTTTCCTAGCCGTCTGGGGCTAGAGGTTCTTTAAACCGGCTTCTATGCGATCCATGGCGGCGGACAATTGCTCCTCGGACTTTGCAAAACACAGACGCAGGAAGCCGTCGTTATCCGGCCCAAAGGCGGAACCAGGTGCCAGACCAACACGGTGTTCCCGCACCAGGTATTTCGCGAATTCAAGGTCATCTTTCAGACCCTCGATTTGCGGGAAGGCATAAAAGGCCGCTTTGGGGGATGCCAGTTTTATCCGATCCATGCCCCCCAAACGTTGATGCACCAGATCGCGGCCGCGTCGGCAGCGCTCCACCATTTCCGTGACGAACTCTTCTCCGTCCCGTATCGCGGTCGCGGCGGCATGTTGAACGAACGAAGTCGCGCCCGTGTTGTTTATGCCCGACAAATCCCCCATACGATCACCCAGGCTGGCCGGGTGTACCAACCAGCCGCAACGCCAGCCCGTCATGCACCAGGCCTTGGACATGGAATGCACGATGTACAGGGCATCATCGGGCTCTGCTATAGACAGGAACGAGGGGGCCACCGCCCGGTCATAGACGATCCGATGATAGACTTCGTCAGCGATAATCCAGATGCCCCGTTCGCGGCAAAAATCGAGCACGGCGCGCTGTTGTTCAGGCTCCATCAACCAACCTGTGGGATTGGAGGGGGAGGCGATAAACATGGCCTTGGTGCGGTCATCACAGGCTGCGAACAATTTATCCAGATCCAATTGCCAGCCGTCATCGGTCAAATCCAGGCGCACGTGGCGGCTTTCCCCGCCCATGGTCTGCACGCAGTAATAGATGTTCGGCCAAATGGGCGAGACCATGACAACGTTGTCGCCGTTGTTTACCAAAGTCTCCGTCGCGATCATGATCGCCGTCATGCCGGAGCCGGTGACTGTAACCCGCTCCGGATCCAGGGCGATGTCGAACTGCGCTTCGGTGTAATCCAAAATGCTCTGCCGCAGCTCCGGTATGCCGCGTTTGTTGACGTAGCGCGTCTCTCCCGCCTGCATGGCGTCAATCGCGGCCTGGCGGATAAATTCCGGGGTATCCAGATCCGGTTCACCAAACCACAGGGGGATCACATCTGGGTCACCGATGGCGATGCGGGAGACCTCACCAATACGTTGGGTTTGCATATTAGCAATGGCGTCACGAACGATTGGCATAGCGGGATCCTATTCAAAAGACGGGAAGCCCGGGGCATACATCCCCGGGCCTCCATAGACAAGACTTGATGCTTAGTTGCCGGTGAAGTTCGGGGCCCGGCGCTCAACGAAATGGGCTACGCCCTCCTTGAAATCCTCAGATTCAAAACTTGCAGGCATTTCACTATTCGCCAGAAGAACCGAATGCTCCAGGGAATTCAACATGGCCTGATAAATTTGCCGTTTCATCACCCGGATTGATCTGGGCGATGCCAGGGTGGCCATTTCCGTGGCGTAGGCGCGCACTTCGTCCATGAAACCTTCCATTGGGAAGACTTTACTGACCAGGCCCATGTCCTTGGCCTCGGCGGCGGTGAACTTACGGGCAGAGAGCGTGATGTCGAGGGCATTGGCCGGGCCGATCAAGGTTGGCAGCATCCATGAAATGCCATGTTCGGCGATCAGACCCCGGCGGGAAAAGGCGGTGGAGAAGACCGCCGCGTCCGAGGCAAAACGAACGTCGCAATACAGGGACATAATCAGGCCCAAACCTGCCGCCGGGCCGTTGATGGCGGCGATGATCGGCTTGGGCACAGTCGGAAAATAAGTGTAACGCAGGCTGAAATCATTGGACAGGGACAAACCGCCGGGAATGGCGTTGTCCACCGCGCGGACGCTGTCGGACGTCGGCCCGCCGCTGGAGGCGCCCTGCTGGAGGGAATTAAGGTTATTCATATCTGCGCCGGAGCAAAAGCCGCGTCCCGCCCCGGTCAATATGATGGCACCAACGTTGTCGTCATCCGAAGCTTCAATCAGGGCGGCGCGGACCTCCCCCTCCATCACGCTGGTCCAGGCGTTCAGTTTGTCGGGGCGGTTCAATGTGATCGTCGCGATTTTGTCGGATACGTCGTAAAGAATTTCGCTATAGGCCATGATTAGGTTCCTCTCAATATTTGTCGTGTTGGCGGCGTTTGCAGCCAGTGTACTGTCTCGTTGGGCAAATGCGTAAGGTAAATTCCAAATATCCAAGCGTTGTTGAAGCCGTCTTGCCGATATTCGGATCGATCATTTGTGACTATGCCTCGGCCCGCAGCCCGGTGTTATCCGTCGAAGGGGCTAACGTTTTTACCGTGGACCAACAAAATGACACTTATACAGCGCGTTCCGCCTCAGCCGTGCTATTCTTCACCATTCTGTCAGTACTGGTTCTGGCCGTGATGATGGCCAAGCCGCACCGCAAAGATAGGGAGGGCAACATGACGGAATTGGACGCCGTACTTTTTGCCAATGAGGCCTTTTACCGCGCCTTCGCGGACAGTGATATGACGGCCATGGCCGGGGCTTGGAGTGAAGGCGCTGTGGTCACCTGTATCCATCCCGGTTGGGGCGTGCTGGAAGGGCGGGATGAAGTCCTGGAAAGTTGGCGGGCCATTCTGGATAATCCGGATTCCCCGGCCATCGACTGTTTGGCACCCAGGGTTCATATGCAGGGCGAAATGGCCTACGTGCTCTGTTATGAAGCGATTGAGGGCAACTACCTGCTGGCGACAAATATTTTTGTCCATGAAGGCCGGCGCTGGCGTCTGGTCCACCATCAAGCCGGCCCCACCGCCGAAGATCCTCCCGTCGATACGGAGGATGAAGGTGCCGTGATCAATTAGTGGCTGTTCCCAAAAAGTAAAACGGCGCTGATCACTTACACGATCAGCGCCGAAATAATAGCCAGCCACCTGAGGGCACGGGCAACCGACTAAGAGAGAAAAGCAATGCATAGTCTCAGATCTCCGGGCATATAGCCGTTCGATCTTCATCTATTAATATGCAAGCAACGTGCCAGTTCCTAAGAATTTATAGAAACGCAGAAAACTGCTGTAATATTGCTCAAGTCTGTGGTGGAGTGTATCAATTTGGGTCAAAAATATGTGCCATATTGGGGCATGTGTCGATGTCGAGACTCTTGGACGCCAGGCCAAAAAGAAAAAGGCGCAGACCACTGAAGCGATCTGCGCCTGAGTATAATTGGTTATTTGAGGGCACGAACAACCAACTAAAGAGAAAAGCAATGCAATGAAGCCGCCGGGCAATGTGCCATTCGACTTACATCACATACAATGCAAAGCCCGTGCCAGTTGGCTGGAGGTTTTGTAAATCGTAGAATTCAGCCGTTTTACCTGTAGGCAAATCACAAGCCTGTTCCAATTTGGAACAGGTGTCTGCGTTTATGCGGGACAGTGGGCCAATTTCAAACAGACGACATGTCCGAGACGTCCGGTGCGTCGGAAACGTGCTAGGTCAGGTTTGCGCTAATGTCTCAA
>Ga0233439_10005608_pt1 | contig 11567 bp, 9 predicted proteins | sample SI_123_September_6_FD_182713 | JGI IMG/M metagenome (GOLD analysis project Ga0233439, IMG submission 182713) | Seawater microbial communities from Saanich Inlet, British Columbia, Canada - SI_123_September2016_100_MG | ecosystem: Environmental > Aquatic > Marine > Inlet | place: Canada: British... | reverse complement strand
TTCTTGGGTTATCCGTTTCCTCACTTTTTAGTTTCGAAAGCGATATTCCAGCCGAAGTCGTTGAAAATATTCCGGAAATTATTGAACCAGTTTATGAATTCGGTTTATGTGTCGATTCTTTTAAAGTCATAAAAGCAGAAATCAAACCCAATCAATTTTTAGCCGACATTTTACTAAAACACCACATACCATATACTACAATCGACAAACTAGTGCGCGAAACAAAAGAAGTTTTCGATGTTCGAAAAATAAGATCCGGTAATAATTATCAAGTTTTTTGTTCCAACGACTCGCTAGAAAAAGCAAAATATTTTGTCTATCAACCCAATCTAGTAGATTACATTGTTTTTGAAATTGGAGATTCAACCGTTTCCGCATACAAAGGATTTAAAGAAGTTGTCCTCCGTGAAAAAACTACTTTCGGCACAATCAATTCATCACTTTATCAAACACTATCCGATGCTGATATAAGTCCTAAGCTGGCCGTAGAATTATCCAATATTTACGCCTGGACAGTTGATTTTTATCGTATCCAAAAAGGCGATAGATATAAAGTCGTTTACGAAGAGCGAGTTGTTGATGGCATAGCAATAGGAATTGGAAAGATTACAGCTGCTATTTTCACCCACTGGGGTGAAGACTATTATGCATATCGATTTGACCAAAACGAACAAGAAGATTATTTCGATGAAAACGGAAACAGCCTTAGAAAAGCCTTTTTAAAAGCGCCGCTGAAGTTTAGCCGCATTAGCTCCGGATATACGCTAAAAAGATATCATCCAGTTCAGAAACGAAATAAACCGCATTATGGAACTGACTATGCAGCACCTAAAGGGACTCCAATAATGGCTGTTGGCGATGGAATCATCATTGCCTCAAGTTACAGTAAGTACAATGGTAATTTTGTAAAAGTGAAACACAATAGCACTTTTATGACTCAATACCTACATATGAGTAAACGTAATTGTAAAGTAGGTAATCACGTTAGGCAGGGAGACATAATCGGTTATGTTGGTAGTACAGGGTTAGCAACTGGGCCTCATGTTTGCTTTCGTTTCTGGAAAAATGGGAAACAGGTAGATCACCTCAAAGAAAAATTTCCGCCTTCGTTACCTATTGAAAAAACATACAAGGCAGAGTATGAGAAACTAAAAGCGAAGCTAAAAAACAAGCTCGATACCATTGACAACAAAGAAACTGGTATTTCTTAAAGCTTCATCCCTTTAACAACCCGCTCATCTCTACGGACCTTGTTTAAGCGCTTCATTTTAAAAGTTAACGAAACATATTCGCTTGTACCTGAAAGTGAATATTTCTTGCCAGCGTAAGTTACATACTTCTTTCCTCCTTTTTCACCTTCAGGAATTAGCTGATAAGGCCCTTTTCTGTTTCTAGGGTCTCCAAATACCAAATACTTGCCTTCCCCTGGTTCAAAACGCACCATCATCGTATTTTCTGTTTTCGTACCCACCACAATTCCAGGTGTTCCTGCTGGAATTATTACTTGATCTGTAGAACTGCCAGAAGTAATTACCAGCTCCCCATCATCTGTATCCTTATCCGATTCATCTTTTTGGTTACGCTGCAATACAATGTCTGCCGAAGTATAAAATTGTAACTTCTTCATCTCCTCTTCAGTCAGTTGATTTTGCTCTTTTACTGCTTGAGTAAATTGAATTTTAGGCGAACAAGAAGCAAAAGATACTACTAAAACTATTAAGGATAATGTAATTCTATTCATAACTACTTTTTTTATAAGTCTAATTATCAAAATTTGTACCAAAAGTAAGGAATTTAGACTACCATTAAGTTACATCCTCTTACATCTCCTATATCGAACCGACCAATCACCTCAAACGAACCATTCTTAGCAGTTTTTCCTAAATCCTGAGTTGCAACAAAAGAACAAGAATATATATTCGCAAGGTCAATTACGTTGATTCCTCCAGCCCTTCCATTAGGCAACAATTCAAGAGGATCGTTTGTGTCTCTGATTTGGACCTTCATCCATGGAGGACAATTGAAAATTCCATTTCCTTTAGAATAGGCTTGAGAAAGCAATTCTGTCATTCCATATTCAGAATGGATTTCGGAAACGCCAAATCCATTACATAAAACCAAATGTAATTCCGACCGAACCATTTCTTTTCTTCGGCCCTTCATTCCGCCTGTCTCCATAACATTGGTATACCTGAGCTTGAGATTTTTCTTTTCCGCTAAATCTAGTAATGCATAAGAAACACCTAAAAGTAAAGTTGGTTGTTTCCTTCGTTCTAATTCTTCAAGAACTGAAATTAACGCATCAATATCACTTAAATAAAACCCACTTTCTTTAAATTTACTTTTCTTAATTAACGAATCGACCATATATACCAAAGACGAACTTCCCTGTTCTACATAGTTAGGTAATAACGCTAATACAACTCTATTTTTGATGTCGGAATACGCTAGCTGAATTCCGTTCAGGAAACTACTTTCATAAATTATTTTGTCTTTAACATGGTGTGTACTATTAGCACCATTAGTGCCGCTGCTCTTGAATTCTAAATCAAATAAATCACCGCCACATGTTACTTGCTGCGTTTTAAAAAACTCAATTGGTAAGAATGGGATTTCAGAATAATCTCTTGGAGTATTTCTTCCAAATCCATCAACATATTTTCTATAAACCAAGTTATTCTTATACTGAAATTGAAATATTTCAAGCGCTACTTCGTTAAATCTATCTTCAGAATTAATCCTGAATGGGTTATATGTATCGATATCGAAATTCAATTAATCTTTATTTCTTAAATTTGTTAAGATGAAATGGTTTTCAAAAATAGTAGTTCTGACTGCGATAACAAGTGTTATTTTATCGAGTTGCACTAAGACCTCTTGCAACGAAGATGTACCGACAATCGAATTTTATAAATTTGAACAATTCGATGATAAAACTGCCAAACTAATCGTTACCTTTAAAGATTGTAATGGAGATATTGGATTAAATCAAGCCGACAGCATTGAACCTTTCCAGTATAATTTTTTCATGGAATATTTTGAAAAACAAAACGGTGCTTGGGTGAATATCAAACCTCTTATACCTTATTATTACAGAATTCCTATCTTATATGATGGAAGTAATGAATCCATTGAGGGAGATATTGAGATTTCATTGGCTTCTTACTACAATCCATATAGCAATTATGATACAATTAAATTCCAAATTCATATTATGGATAGAGCTCTCAACGAAAGTAATTTAGTGGAGACTTCTGAAATAATTACTCCTGCTAACTAGCAACAAAAAAGCCCCCAATAAATTGGAGGCTTCTAAATCTAATTAATTTCACTTCTACAAAGTTCCTCTTTTCTCTTGCTCTCTTTCAATAGACTCGAACAAAGCTTTGAAGTTGCCCGCTCCGAATCCTCTAGCTCCCATTCGTTGTATTATTTCGAAAAATAGAGTAGGTCTATCTTCTACTGGTTTGGTAAATATTTGAAGTAGGTAACCTTCTTCATCGGCATCAATCATAATACCAAGGCTCATCAACTTATCAATATCTTCTCTCAACTCATGACTATGCTCTTCTAATCTTCCAGGAACAGAATCGTAATAATCCTGAGGTGGTGTGCTCAGAAATTCTACTCCCCGGGATCGTAATTTAGAAACGGTTCCAATAATATCATCGGTTGCGACTGCGATATGCTGCACTCCAGGTCCTTCATAAAAATCAAGATACTCTTCAATTTGAGATCTTTTCTTGCCCTTAGCTGGTTCATTTATTGGAAATTTAATCCGCCCATTTCCATTACTCATTACCTTACTCATAAGCGCAGAATACTCGGTATGAATCTGCTTATCATCAAACGAAAGAAAGTTTTCGAATCCCATTACATCTTCATACCACTTTACCCATATATCCATCTCTCCCCAACCAACATTTCCTACCATGTGGTCAACAAATTTTAATCCACACGATTCCGGATTATAGTCTGATTTCCATTCCATAAAACCAGGCAAAAATTGACCATTGTAGTTTTTACGCTCGACAAACATATGAACCGTTTCTCCATAAGTGTAAATACCTGCACGCACAACTTCTCCGTTGTCGTCCTTTTCAACAGTTGGTTTCATGTAAGATTTAGCCCCCCTTGAGGTGGTTTCTTTCCATGCTTTTGCTGCATCCTCAACCCAAAGCGCTATAACTTTAACCCCATCACCATGCTTAACAATATGATCGTTAATTGGCGAGCTAGATTTAAGTGGAGTAGTTAAAACTAACTTTATTTTATCTTGTTTTAAAACATAAGAAACCGAATCTTTACTACCTGTTTCCAATCCTCTATATGCATAAGATTGAAATCCAAAAGCAGTTTTATAAAAGTGAGCTGCTTGTTTAGCATTCCCAACATAAAATTCCAAATAATCTGTTCCTAATAATGGAAGAAAATCTTGAGCTCCCTCAAATATTTTCTCTAATCCATATTCTACATTTTTTATTTCACTCATTTTATTAATTTTGTATTGACTTTTTTATTGAATATTTACTCCTTAAAAGTCAATGCCACATTGCCATAGCTTGAGACAATAATCTCAATTGATATTTTCTAATAGTAATTTTCATAACTACTCCACCCAAGATTTCCAATAAGCTCCATCGTCAATTTTCATCGCAGCCTCTGTTACCATAAGTGGCTTAAAAGTGTCTACCATAACTGCTAATTCGTCTGTCTCTACTTTACCTATACTTCGCTCCATCGCACCAGGATGAGGACCATGCGGAATACCCGCAGGATGAACCGAAATATGCCCGGGTCCAATATCATTTCTACTCATAAAATCTCCCTCCACATAATAAAGAATTTCGTCTGAATCTATATTGCTATGGTTATACGGAGATGGTATTGATTCTGGATGATAATCGTATAGACGAGGGCAGAAAGAACAAATAACAAACGCATCAGTTTCAAACGTTTGATGCACCGGTGGTGGCTGATGTACCCTGCCCGTAATGGGTTCAAAGTCATGAATACTAAACGCGTACGGAAAATTATAACCATCCCAGCCAACAACATCAAATGGATGTGTTGCATAAACATATTCGTGAATCATTCCCTGTTTCTTAATCTTAATCAAGAAATCTCCTTTTTCGTCAAACGTTTCTAAATTGCTAGGAGCTCTTAAATCTCTTTCACAAAATGGAGAGTGTTCCAAATGTTGTCCAAACCAATTTCTATACCTTTTAGGAGTATATACAGGTCTAAAAGATTCAACAATAAATAATCTGTTAGACTTAGAGTGAACATGTATCTGATAAATTATTCCCCTAGGTATCATTAGGTAATCTCCGGAGGAAAACTCAATATTACCCAAAAATGTTTTCAAAACTCCTGATCCCTCATGAACAAAAATAACTTCATCAGCATCTGCATTTTTGTAAAAATAATCTTTAGTCGATTTTTTAGGTGCCGCTAATATAATATGGCAATCGCTATTTACCAAAACCGGAACTCTACTTTCTAAGTAATCATCTACCGGATCAACTTTAAATCCATGAAGACGAAGTGATTTCATATTCCTCTCAACCGCTATTTTAGGTTCTACCGAATAGCTTTTAAGAATTTCTTTAACCTGTGTTGGTCTATGAAGGTGATACAATAAAGAAGACATTCCATCAAATCCAATTGTACCAAACAACTGTTCATAGTGATAGTCACCAGTTGGCTTTTTGAATGTCGTATGTCTTTTATGAGGTATTTTACCTAATTTATGATAGTACGGCATAACGTATATTTATTGTTAATTAGCTTGCGAGATAAATCGAAGCCAAAGTAGAACTTGATTTTAAACAAAATTAACAATTGCAAGCGTACTTTCAATGCAAAATAGCTATAGATTAAAAGATGAGATTACCAATTGGTTAATTGGTTGGCCCAAAATAATAAATTTGCTGTTCTTAAATTAAAAAAATGGCAAATCAAGAAAAAATTTTAGTAGTTGGCGCGGCTGGACAAATCGGCACTGAGCTGGTCCTAGAATTAAGACTGCGTTATGGCGCAGAAACTATTGTAGCATCAGATATTAAAACTCCGAATTATGATGTTATGGAAGGTGGAATATTTGAGTTTTTAGATATTCTAGATGACAAGGCTTTACTAAAAATTGTACAAAAACACAACATTAAACAAGTATACCAATTAGCTGCGCTGCTTTCAGCCACTGCTGAGCAAAATCCCATGTTTGCCTGGAAACTAAATATGGAAGGTCTATTTAACATCCTTAATTTAGCCAAAGAAAAAATAATTGATAAAATTTTTTGGCCTAGTTCTATTGCTGTTTTTGGATCGACAACTCCCAAAATTCAAACGCCGCAAATTACCATTACAGAGCCGTCATCTGTATATGGAATTAGTAAATTGTCTGGAGAACGTTGGTGTGAATATTACTTTAAAAAATTTAACGTTGATGTTAGAAGTGTGCGATATCCAGGCCTTATCAGTCACAAATCGCAACCAGGCGGTGGAACTACAGATTATGCAGTTCATATATTTTACGAAGCCAAAAAACACCAGAATTATGAGTGTTTCCTAAAGTCTGACTGCACACTGCCAATGATGTATATGGATGACGCAATTGATGCGACTATTAGTCTCATGGAAGCTCCTGGCAATAAAATCAAAATTAGATCGAGCTATAACATCGCAGGTGTAAGCTTTAATCCGAAAGAATTAGTTACAGAAATAAAAAGACATATCCCCGAATTTACTGCTAGCTATTCTCCTGACTACAGACAGCAATTAGCAGAAAGCTGGCCTGCAGGAATCGATGAATCAATTGCATATAATGATTGGGGGTGGAAAAGTCAATATGACATGCCATTTATCGTTAATCAAATGTTAAAAAACATATAAAAAAAAATTCTATTTTCGCAGTGTTATTATTAGTATTGGCTAATCCTATCGACTAAAAGAAATGATTTGTCTAAAAAGAATTTAAACTTATAACACATTATTGTAATTTAGATAGTGTATTTATGAATACTAATCTTGATCGCGTAGCGTGTTTTCGCTTATTATGAGAAACAAAGTTTTAAATATCACATGTGTTTTTATTTTCCTTTCTTTTTGGAATGTTTCTGCAAGTCAGACTAGCCAAATTTATGACGGTGATACAATTAATGTAGTTGATGAAAACAACATGAAACAAGGACATTGGATATATTTTGGGAATATGAAAAATATCCCCGGTTATAGCCCTGATCAAAAAGTTGAGGAAGGTTCTTTTAAGAACAATAGAAAAAGTGGGGCATGGACTAAGTATTTCGCCGATGAATCTACGAAAAGTGTTATTGAATATATAAATAATAGGCCAAACGGAGCCTATAAGATTTACTATGAGAACGGAGTAATTCAAGAGCAGGGGATATGGAAGAACAACAGAAACATAGGTGCCTTTGTAAGGAAGTACCCAAATGGACAAGTGCAACAAGCGTTTTCGTTTAGCGAGGGCGGGAAACGTAAAGGTGTGCAAAAGTATTTCTTTCCAAACGGTCAAGAGCAGATTGTTGGTGAATGGAATGAAGGAAAAGAAGATGGACCTATTACAGAGTATTATCCTAATGGCGATGTTAAATCTGTTAAAGTTTTTAACGGAGGCCAAATGGACACAACGCAGACTAAACATTATGAGCCAACAAATGAAATTAAGGCAATTGTTGTAGATGATATAGATGATTCTAAGTCAGCACCTATTATTGATGAAAATGACGTATTATTAGAAACAAATAAGACTCCTAAAGGCACTAAAACACCATTGTTTGATGGCAACGGACCGGGAACATTATACAATAAAAATCGCCACTTATCTCAAAAAGGGAATTTTAAGAACGGCAAACTTATGGATGGAAAATGGTATCGCTATGATGAAAATGGTCTTCTTGTCTCCATTGAAATATACAAAAACGGCAAATATATAGGTGAAGCTCAAATAGAAGAATAAGTTTAATGGCTGTTCCCTTATCTTTCGCTTTTACTGTTTCACTTTAAGCGTTTATTTTACTTCCTTTGTCCTCAATGACACCTTTAGCAATTTATAACTCAATCTCCCGGGAAAAACAAAAGTTTATCCCTATTAACAATAAACATGTGGGGCTATACGTTTGTGGTCCAACCGTTTATGGGGATGCGCATTTGGGTCATGCACGGCCCTATGTTACGTTTGATTTAGTATATAGATATCTAAAATATTCCGGTTATAAAGTTCGATATGTTAGAAACATTACAGACGTAGGCCATCTAGTTAATGATGCAGACGAAGGAGAAGATAAGATTGCGAAACAAGCCCTTATCGAAAAAGTGGAACCCATGGAGGTTGTTAAATTCTACACAGATCGTTTTCACTGCAACATGGATCAGCTAAACAATCTTAGGCCAAGCATTGAGCCCACGGCCTCTGGGCACATTATTGAGCAGATTGAAATGATTAAACAGATTCTCGAAAATGGGTTTGGCTATGAGAAAAATGGCTCCGTATATTTTGATGTTGAGAAATATAATCAAGCCCATAATTACGGGAAACTCTCCGGAAGAAAAATTGAAGACATTCTTGAAAATACACGTTTGTTAGACGGCCAAAGTGACAAAAAACATTCTGCAGATTTTGCACTCTGGAAAAAAGCAATGCCAGAACATATTATGCGGTGGCCATCTCCATGGGGAGATGGGTTTCCTGGCTGGCACTTGGAGTGCTCTGCTATGAGTACGAAATATCTTGGAGAACAATTTGATATTCACGGAGGGGGTATGGATTTGCTTTTCCCTCACCATGAGTGCGAAATTGCACAAAATATTGCAAGTAAAGGCATAGAGCCTGTAAAGTATTGGATGCACAATAACATGATTACCATTAATGGAAAAAAAATGGGAAAATCATTAGGTAATTTCATCACTCTCGATGAATTATTTACTGGAACACATAAGTTGGTTAAACGACCTTACACTCCAATGACTATAAGGTTCTTTATCTTACAGGCACATTACCGAAGTACAGTTGATTTCTCAAATACTGCCTTACAGGCCGCAGAAAAGGGGTTAAAAAGGTTATTAGCTGGGGCTAAAACACTACAGAATCTAAATTACTCCGAATCTTCATCCGTTAATTTATCAAAAATTAGACCTTCCGTGTTTAATGCTTTAAATGACGATTTCAACAGCCCAATCGCCATTGCTCAACTATTTGATGCAGTAAAAGTTATCAATTCAGTGAATGACGGAAAAGAAACGCTTTCTCAAAATGATTTAAGTGACTTACAACAATTATTTAACGATGTTGTTTACACTATTTTAGGACTTAAAGAAGATAATTCAGATTCCAATGATGATACTGAACTGGTAAATGGCTTGATGGAAACGATAATTGATACTCGTAAAGAACTAAAAGCTCGTAAAGAATTTGAATTAACCGATCAAATCAGAGATAACTTGGCCAAATACAATGTTCAGATAAAAGATACACGTGAAGGAACTGTTTGGATTCATGAAAAATAATTGGTGGATCATAATCTTGCTATTATTCAGCGCATGTGATTCTGAGCAAGAAGAAACAACTACCACTCCAAATACCAAACCTGTAGCGCTAGAGGTAATTTCACTTAAAGAAACTCCTGCCTTTGATGAAGAACAGGCTTATCAATTTATACAAGCTCAAGTAGATTTTGGCCCACGTATTCCAAATACTGAAACACATATAAAATGTGCTGCCTACCTAGCAAAAACATTAGCTAATTTAGGTTTAGACACTATCGTACAGCGAACCAATGTAATTGCTTTTAACGGAAAATCTCTTTCTATTCAAAACATTATTGGCCAGTATAACCCTGATGCTATAAACAGAATATTGCTTTGTGCTCATTGGGATTCTAGACCTTTTGCTGACAGGGACACAAAAAAACAAGCCAAACCAATTGATGGGGCAAATGATGGTGCAAGTGGAGTTGGCGTTCTGTTAGAGATTGCTCGGACTATTTCTCAGTCCGAATTAACTCCAAATACTGGCTTCGACATAATCTTCTTCGATGCCGAAGATTATGGGCAACCAAGTAATACAATGATCGCTTCTCAAAATAATACTTGGTGTCTCGGTTCCCAATATTGGGCACGAAACAAACATAGACTAGGTTATTCTGCTAAATACGGTATTTTGCTTGATATGGTTGGAGCTAAGGGAGCCGTATTTCCTAAAGATGGAGTTTCTATGAGTTATGCTCCACAGTTTGTAAATCAGATGTGGGAAATCGCTGCAAAAATGGGTTATTCTAATTATTTCATTAATCAAAAAATGCCAGGGCAAATTACTGATGACCACCTATATATTAATGCTATTGCTGGCATACCTTGTTTAGATGTTATACATTATGATATAGACAGAATGGATTTTGGATATTTTCATCATACCCACAAAGACAATATAGAAATTATCGATAAGGGAACATTGCGAGCAGTAGGTGAAACTGTTTTACAGATGATTTACCAAGAAAACTAATCTTATTTTCGACCATAAAACTTAACTTCGGGCAAAACAATTGCTATGTCCGGAAATAAAAAAAAACTTTTTCTATTAGACGCTTTTGCTCTTATTTATAGAGCCTATTTTGGTTTTACTAACAACCACCAATATAATTCGAAAGGACTTAACACCTCTGCAGTACTCGGATTTACAAATACATTAATTGAGATTCTTCGTAAAGAAAAACCCACACATATTGCCGTTGTTTTTGATGCTCCTGCAACAACAATTCGTGAGGTTGAATTTCCTGAATACAAAGCAGGAAGAGAAGCAATGCCAGAAGACATCAGAAATGCCTTGCCTTATATCAAAAATGTAGTTAAAGCCTTTAATATCCCAATACTTTTATGTGAAGGATATGAAGCAGATGATGTAATAGGCACCTTAGCAAAAGAAGCCGAACGAAAAGGTTTTACGACATACATGATGACTCCTGATAAAGATTTTGGGCAGCTAGTTTCAGAAAATATATTCATGTATAAACCCGCTCGAAGTGGAAAACCAGCTGAAATTTTGGGTGTAAATGAAATTTGCGAAAAGTTTCAAATACAAGATCCGCTCCAAGTAATTGATATTTTAGGACTATGGGGTGACGCTGTCGATAATATTCCAGGAATTCCAGGAATCGGTGAAAAAACCTCTAAAATTCTTATTGCAAAATATGGCAGTATTGAGGGGTTAATTGCTAATGCTGACGAATTAAAAGGCAAACAAAAAGAAAACGTCATCAATTTTGCTCAACAAGGACTGATGTCTAAACGATTGGCAACGATAATACTCGATGCCCCTGTAGAATTCGATGAAAAGGAACTTGAATTATCAAAGCCTAATAAAGAATCTATTCGTGAGCTATTTTCAGAATTAGAATTTAGAACGCTTGCTCAAAGAGTGCTAGGAGAAGATATTGTCATTAAACAATTTGTTGGAGGACAACTTGATATGTTCGGACAAACTGAGGAAACAAATCCAACTAACCATATAGAGATGGTGGTTTCAAAAACTATCAATGATGTTAAACATG
>Ga0233439_10005606_pt1 | contig 11577 bp, 9 predicted proteins | sample SI_123_September_6_FD_182713 | JGI IMG/M metagenome (GOLD analysis project Ga0233439, IMG submission 182713) | Seawater microbial communities from Saanich Inlet, British Columbia, Canada - SI_123_September2016_100_MG | ecosystem: Environmental > Aquatic > Marine > Inlet | place: Canada: British... | reverse complement strand
CTTATAAGGGTGGGATGCACGATTTCATTGAGATTATATTCCCTGGAGCAAGAGATACAACTGATAGACCTGTTAAAGAATCTGACAAGCAACGATTTGGAAGACAGTGGGAAGCCTATGAAAAAGGCGAAGAATTTAAAGCTGAAGGTTATCCTTTAGAGAATTGGCAAGCAATGGATCAAGGGATGGTGCGTGAATACAACCATAAGCGCGTTTATACCGTTGAACAGTTTGCTAGTATGGCAGAATCTAATTTAGACAACTTAGGTTTGGGTGCAAGAACTTTACATACCAAAGCAAAGGCTTTTTTAGCTGCACATAAAGACACTAAAGTTGCGGAAAAATATGCCGCACAGAATGAAGAACTAAAGAAACAGATGACAGTTCTAATCAAGTCTAATAAAGATATGAAGGATAGATTAGATTCTTTAGAGGTTAAAAAGAAAGGTAAAAAATGAATCTACTTGGATTAGTACAAGCTGCAACAGGTGAGCTGGGTTTATCCCAGCCATCTGCGGTGGCTACTGCAACTGACGATCAAACAAAGCAATTACTAGCTTTAATTAATAAGGTTGGTAATGACGTTATTAGTGTTGCGGAATGGGAAGGTATTTCTAAGGAAAATCGCTTCTCTACGGTGTCCTATACGGTCACTGGCAACACTACGGCTGGCTCTGCCATTGTAACTAGCACAGATACTACTGGCACAGGTCTGGCAATAGACACTTTTGAAGTCATAGGAGGCTCTGTTCCTACAGATACTACTATTGCTTCTATTGACTCGACTACGCAGATCACAATGTCTAATCCTGCATCTGAAGCAGAAACAGGTGTATCGCTAACATTTAGCCAAACTCAATATGATTTGCCTAGTGATTATGATCGAATGAAAAATAGAACCACTTGGGATCAAACAAATTACTGGGCTATGCCTGATCCACAGACAGCACAAGAGTGGGCTTATTTAAAGTCAGGCATTATTGCCAATACTCCACGTTTACGCTTTAGAATATTAGGCGGCAAGTTTAATATATTTCCACCAGGAACAGGTGTGGTGCGTTTAAAGTTTGAATATACCTCTAATGGATGGGTTGAAGCAGCCGATGGCACAGCTAAGACAGAATTTGGAGTTGATACAGATACTTGTATTTTCCGAGATAGAACTATTATTTCTGGCTTGAAATATGAGTTTTTCAAGATTAAAGGATTTGATACAGACGGTTTATGGCGTGATTATCAGATACAGCAAGAGTTTGAAAAGGGCATTGATAAAGGTGCGCCAACATTAAGTATGTCGGATAGGGGTGGTAGTTTATTTTTAGGTAATTCTTCTATTCCTGATACTGGATTTGGGTCTTGAAGGCAAGGACTAAATCAGTTTCTTCTCCGGTAGGAGGTTGGAACGCAAGAGATGCGCTAGCACAAATGCCACCAACTGATGCAGTTAGGATGGAAAATGCTTTTCCGAATACAACTGATGTTCAGTTACGCAAAGGTGCTGCTAATCATGTAACTGGTATTACAGGTAAGACAGTAGAAACATTAGCTGCTTATAACAACGCTACTACTTCAGAGTTATATGCTTTTGTTGATAACGCGGTTTATGACGTATCTAGTGCTGGGGCAGTAGGCTCTGCTGAATCAGGCACAACCATTACTAATGGGAAATGGCAGTTTATTAACTTCAAAGTTCCTAATGGGGCGCATTGGTTGCTATGCGTAAATGGAGAAGATAAACCTTTATTTTATGACGGAACAAATTGGGTAGTAGTCACTCATTCCACTACACCTGCTATTACGGGTTATCCTAGTAATGCATTACAAAACATTATTCACATTAATGAATTTAAACAGCGAGTCTGGTTAGTTTCTAAAGATTCGTCAGTTGCCTACTACTTACCAACGGATTCAGTAGGAGGAGGGGCTACAGCCTTTGATTTGGCTCCTGTATTCGATCAAGGTGGTTCTCTGATGGCAATGGCTACTTGGTCAATAGATGCTGGGTCAGGACTAGATGACCATGCTGTATTTATATCAAGTAAAGGGCAAGTAGCCGTATATGCGGGAACTGATCCTGCTAATGCTGCTACCTTTTCATTAATTGGTGTATTTGATATTGGTTCTCCAATAGGCAGAAGATGCTTTATTAAATTTGGTGGTGACTTATTAGTTATTACACAAGGTGGGGTAGTGCCACTATCTAAGGCGTTAATTAATGCTGAAATTAGTCAAGCAGTAGCTATTACTGACAAAATTAGATCAGAGGTTACTGAGGCAGTTGCTTCTTATTCTGCAAATTTTGGTTGGCAACTTTTGCAGTATCCCAACGCAAATATGTTATTATTAAATGTGCCTTTATCAACTACATTATTTGAACAATATGCAATGAATACGATTACCGGCGCATGGTGCAAATTTACTGGTTGGGATTCCTCTTGTTGGGAAATATTTAACGACGAAATCTATTTTGGCGGGTCAACAGCAGTAAGAAAGGCTTGGTCTGGCAATAGTGATTATGGAAACAATATTACCGCAGATGTAATTCCAGCATTTGACTATTTTAATAGTAATCGTCAAAAAAGATTTACGATGTGCAGACCTATATTTTTATCTACAGGTACACCATCAATTTTGATGGATATGAATACCGATTATGTGACTTTGCCACCAACAGGTGCGCCATCTTTAGCTGTAAGTAATGAATCTATTTGGGATACTTCTAAATGGGATGAGGCTAGTTGGGGGGGCGATTATCAGATACAAAAGGATTGGGCTACGGTGACAGGGGTAGGCTTTTCTGCTTCCTTGCATATTCAATTTACTAGCAAAGCAAATGAGGTGAAATGGCTATCTACGGACTTTGTATTTGAAAATGGCGCAGTCATATAAAGTAATTTGTGATGATCCTGAAAGGGTGGGAAAGTGGGTATCCAAGCGCACGGGGACTAAGTGGTGGTGTCAACACGCAGCAATAGGTTTTGAAAAAGATGGGGCATTAGTAGCAGGTATTGTTTACGATAACTTTAATGGCAAAAACATATTTGCTCATATTGCAGCAGTTCCAAAAAAACGCTGGTTAAATAGATCGTTTTTACACTATATGTGCCACTACCCATTTAATGAACTAAAAGTAAACAGGGTTACTGGAATGATTCCAAGTACGAATAAAGCATCAATAAAATTTGTAGAAAAGTTAGGGGCTGAGTTAGAAACAACATTGAAAGATGCTCATCCAAAAGGCGATTTATTAGTATATCGAATGATTAAAACAGACTGTAAATATTTAGGAGTATAAAATGGGCGGAAAAGCACCACCAGCACCGGATTATAAAGGTCAAGCAGAAGCGCAGGGTCAGGCTAACGTAGATGCAGCTAGGGTATCGAGCAAGCTATCTAATCCGAATGTAGTTAGCCCATACGGCGTTCAAACAGTTACTTATGGTGGCTCTGCTTTTGATCAGGCTGGTTATGACAACGCTATGAAGAATTATCAGCAAAGTATTGAATCTCCTCTGTCTATTCCTAACAGGGAAGATTTTAATCAAAATTATTCAACTGATACTTTTGATCAATCTGGCTATGATTCTGCTATGGCAGATTATAATAGGAGTGCGTCTGAAATAGATAGACTTGAAAAGATACGACCAGATCACACTTGGAACCAATCCCGGCATAATCAACATAACCAACAACTCGCTGCTGCACAAAGCGTTGCCGCTCCTAATAGAAATGCTTTTTCAGGTACAACGGAAAATACAGGATTTGACCAAAAGGGTTACAACGATGCTATGCAGCGTTATCAAGAAGGTCTGCCTCCTTTAGCTCCTGATCGCGGTGATTTTGTTGGAATTGGTGAAGGTGGCGATGAAGATATTCCAACGGTAAGGCAAACACTTTCTCCTGCAAATCAGGCTTTATACGAACAAGAACTAAGAATAAATGCAGGATTAGGTAATATTGCTGAAGGAGGCGTTAACACGATTGATTCTATGTTAGGTACTCCATTTGATATGTCTAGCGTACCTGCTGCGGCTCAAGCAGGACAAGCAGGATGGGATCGTGCTTATAACGCTCAAATGGAAAGAAACAGACCGTTCCAAGAACGCCAAAGAGACCGGACTATTAATCAACTTTCTAATCAAGGTATTTTTTCTGGCTCAGAAGCATATCAAGAAGCTATGCGTGATTTAGAGAGAGGTGAGACTGACTTTAATTTGGCAGCACAAGCTAATGCTACGCAACAGCAACAAGCGCAATTTGGAATGGATGAAAAAGCAAGACAAAACGCTATTACTCAGCAATCATTTTTGCGCCAATTGCCACTAAATGAGCTAAACGCGTTGCGGATGGGTAATCAGATACAAAATCCTCAGTTTCAAGGGTTTCAAGGACAAAATGTTGCTCCTGCTCCAATTATGCAAGCAGCTAATGCTCAATATAATGCTGCTTTAGATCGCACCAATGCTAGTAATGCAGCCAGTGGTAATTTAATGAGTGGTTTATTTGGATTAGGTAGTGCTGGTATCGGTGCTATGGCGATGTCGGATGAAAGATTAAAAGAAAATATCGTACCAATAGCGCAAACACCGGGAGGAAACAAAGTTTATTCCTATAATTTCTTATGGGATAAAACACCACAAATAGGCGTAATGGCACAAGAAGTTGAGCATATCCCTGGTGCGGTTATAGAACATCCTAGTGGGTATAAGATGGTCGATTACTCGAAAGTAACTTAAAAGGATTGATATGGATTACAAAGAAATTCTATCAAGATTGCTCTCTGGGAAAAATAATAAATTCCCAAATACTGGGATGGAGGGTGGAAATAGTGAGTTTGCTATTCCAATGGGAACACAAGAAACATACCGTCCTGATTTAGTGGAGAGGTCTGCCCCAGAAGATGAATTACATATACCGGGGGCTGCTGGTGTTTACGGTGGTGGGTTCAATACCTTACGTCCAACTGACTTTGATAATGAGTATGTTGAGCCAACAGAATTTGATCCTTCTAAATTAAAGTTTGGTGAAGATGTTATCGATACATTCAATCCTGATATTCCTGAACGGCAGCAAACAGTAATAGAAGAACCTATGAATCCTATGCCAATGGAAAGAGGTGAGGGAGTAACTATTTCACCGTTATTTGGAAAACAGAGTTTACAAGAACTTGAAAGACAAAAGTTAGCACAGGCTTTACGCGGTTATTAATTCATTAAAGGAATAATTATGCCTTCAGGAAAAGGAACTTACGGGAATCAAGTAGGGAGACCCCCAAAAGATATTTACAGTGGTGCGATGGGAGGAGCAATAGGGGGGATGGCAGCACCCACTATTGAGTCATTACTGAACAGTGGTTCAATTACTCCCCAACAAGCACAACTAATGAGGGGAACACAGGATTATAGAAGGCAAGTAGATCAAGAAATGCTACAACGAGAAGCATTAGCACGAGCATTAAGAAATCGCCCCGGACAAGGAGTAATGACTGACCAAGATATGCGAAATCTTGGGAATCCTACTACTAGACAGTTTCCAGACCCAGAAATAGATGCGGCTTTGTTAAGACAACAACAATTAGACAGATTTCAAAGGTAAAAAAATGCCAGTTAAAACTACAAACTTAAATAGACCGATGGGAGCTGCTGCATTACGAAATGTTGAAAGGCAGCGTCAAATGGCTGCTGCTCTACAAGGTCAGGCTATGCAACCGTTACGCGGTGGTCGTATGGCAGGTCGTGTATATGTACCAGATAGTCCTATGCAAGGTGTGGCAAAACTAGGTCAAATGTTGGCTGGTACGTATGTACAAAATAAGGCTGATGAGAGAGAAGCACAGATACAAGCTGACCAACGTCAAGCATTTATGACGGACATGAACGCTTATCAAGACGCTATTAAAGGCACTCCAGCAGTTGCGGGCAGTCCAGAGACTAATGTTATTCCGCCACAAGGGGTACAGGGCAGCGAAACTAATCCTTATATACCAGCCAGTGGAGAATTTAAAGAAGCGGTAGCAGAACAAGCAGCTATTCCTGGTATGGATAGAGGTCAAGCTGCGATGCAATATCTGATGAACAGCAATAGTCCTATGGCTCAGAAAATAGGGGTTGATCTTTACGGAAAGTCATTAGAGACTCCTGAGGATTATACGTTGAAACAAGGGGATGTGAGATTAAGTGGAGGAAATAAGGAAATAGCAAGAGGTTTACCAAAAGATACAAGCTCCTCAATGGCTAAATTACTTAGTGATCTTAAAAAATACCCTAAAGGTTCACCAGAAAGGCTTGCTATATTGGCAAATATTAAAAAGTCAAACTATATAACTCCGCCATCAGCGACAAATGTCAATGTATCTGTTGGAGGGAATCAAGCAGATAAAGATTATGCGTCTCAATTTGTTGATTGGACTACGGGTTCTTTTGCAGACACTATGAAGGGTCTGGATCAATTAAAGTTAGCATCCAAAGAGCTTGGGGAAGATGCAACACTTACTGGAGCTGGCAAAGGATTAATACCTGACCCTATTAGGGCATTTACTAATCCTAAAGCGTTGTCAAATAAAAACAAGGTAGAAGAAGTGGTACAGAGAAATTTAAGAGTTATTTTGGGAGCGCAGTTCACTGAAAAAGAAGGGGTTAGACTTATTGAAAGAGCGTACAACCCAGACTTGCCAGTAAAAGAAAACAAAAGGCGAGTTGATGCTCTTATTAAACAAATAGAGACTGCTGCAAAAGCTAAGAATGAAGCGGCTAAATATTTTCGTATACATAGGACTCTCGATGGGTTTGAAGGGATGCTGCCAACTAAAGAAGATTTTAATCCTGACGTTGTTTATCAAGCCGCACCCCAGTCTGAACGAAGCCCAGAAACTCAAGCAATTATGGATATCTATAAATAATGACAAATATTCAAGAATTAGAAGGGATGCTTGTTAAGGCGCACAAGTCTGGCAATAAAAAACACGCAAAGGTTTTACATGATGAAATCATGCGAATTGAAGGGTCAGACGCTTATGCTAATGAAGCGTACCTAAAGGGTGTTAAATTTGATGAAGCCACCGCACAAACGAGTGGTCAACCTTCTCAAATGCAGCTTAATGAAGGAGATGGAAACTTTCAGGGTTCATTTGGTGGCTCTATGTTGCAAGGAGCAGAAGATGTAGCTCTTGGCGGAACGCAGATGCTTTACAATGCCTCTCCTAAATTTATGCAGGAAGGTAGAGATAAGGTAAATAATTACTTATCAGACGCTACTGGTGGGGCAGTTAGAAAAATGCCTGAAACAGGAGGATTCGATCAATATGTTCGTGATGATGAGAAGATGTTTCAGGATGCAAGGGCTAGAGCAGGAAGGTCGGGCATTGATGCTGGAAGAATATTTGGAAATATAGCAACTACATTACCGTTAGTCAGCGCAAAGGCATTGCAATTAGGCGCGAAAGGAGTAAATCTTGCTGGTAATATGCTTAGAGGCGGGGCGCAGGGTGGAATTGTAGCTGGGTCTCAGCCTGTATTAGAGGGAGACTTTGGAGAAGGCAAATTAGATCAACTAAAGACAGGAGTTATGTTTGGCGCGGGCGGAGGCGTGGCTGCGCCTTTAATAAGTAGAATTATTTCACCTAAAAGCAGTCCAGACGCTCAATTGCTTTTAAAAGAAGGTGTTAACCCTACTGCTGGTCAATTATTAGGTGGATTTTTGGGCAGAGCTGAAGATAAAATGATGTCTGTTCCTATCGTTGGAGACGCTATTAGGCACGGCAGGATCAAAGCCCAGGAAGAATTTAATCGCGCTGGATATAAGCGAGCGTTAAAAGGAATGGATGTTGATGTAGATGATATTCCACTAGGTAAAGCTGGTATTGGTCAGATTAAAAAGATTCTATCTGATGAATACGATGATCTTTTAGGGAAAATGACATTCAAAACCGACACTAAATTCTTTGATGAAATGGATGCTATTCGTAAAGAATCAGCTAAGTTGGGCGGCAGAGAGGATAAGTCATTTAACAGCCTTTTAGATGAGTTATACACAAGAGGAAAAAGTAACACCTTACCAGGGAAAGATTATAAAAAAATAGAAGCTAAGTTATATGACAAAGCAAAGTCTTTTAAAGGCTCGACAGATCCTTACCAGAAAGACTTAGGTGAAATACTTGAAGATACTATTGAAACTTTCAAGGGGTCGATGAGAAGGCATAACCCAGATCAAGCTGTGAGATACGATCAAGTCAATAAAAACTTTGCTAACTATGTTAGATTAAGCGGCGCAACCAAATCCACAGCAAGTCAGGCAGATGGTTTCACTCCTAGTCAACTAGCTATGGGAGTTAAAGGTGCTGATAAGTCTGTAAGAAAAGATGACTTCGCCACCAATAAAGCATTAATGTCTGATCTGTCAGACGCAGGGGTTAATACACTTAATTCTAAAATACCTGATTCTGGTACAGTTGGTAGGCTTCTTATGGGTGGGGGAGCATTAGCTGGCGGCTCTCAACTAGCAGCTACAGCCCCATATATACCTTATCTTGCTGGTGCGGCTGGAATTGGTTCTGCCCCTTATGTGTTGGGTGGAAGACAGTTGGCAGCGGCTCTTTTAGCAAAAAGACCGAAAGGCGCGAAAGAGTTTGCCCGCGAAATATCCAAAACTGTACCAGTTATAGGCGCGTCTTCTGGCATAGCTCTTAACTAATGAAATTAAAACAATACATATTGCAACTATGATTATTCTTAACTGTTGCTCATCATTCATAAGGATACACAATGGCACGTAATGGATCAGGTACATATTCTCTGCCTGCTGGAAACCCAGTAGCTAGTGGTACAGTAATTTCAAGCAGTACTAATAATACCACACAAAGTGACATTGCCACCGCTTTAACCAACAGTGTATGTCGAAATGGTGAAGCACCTTTCACAGCAGATCAGCCTATGGGTGATAATAAAATCACCGGGCTCAAAAATCCAACGGCTCAGACGGACGCTACTAATTTATTAGCAATTCAGCATGGAACGGGTGTCTACGGGGCAACAGTAGGTGGTTCAGGAAACGCCATAACAGTTACTTTATCTCCTGCTATAACCGCCTACGCTGCTGGTCAAAAATTCAGCTTTATTGCTGGGGCAGCTAATACAGGTGGAGTTACGATTAATTTTAATGCATTAGGTGCAAAAGCAATTACCAAAGTAGGCACAACTGCCCTGGTAGCTAATGACATATTATCTAGCAGCTTGGTCGAAGTAGAATATGACGGCACGAGATTTCAGTTAATTTCACCAATTGGTGCTGATCCTTCAGGTACATATTTACCGCTTGCTGGTGGTACGCTGACAGGCGATTTGAATATGTCTGGCAAATCCATCAATACAGCAGTTCATACAGAAGCGGCTCATGCCACAACTTCAGATATTTGGAGCGGAGGCAATACTTGCTTACTATCAGGCTCGGTAGTCACTTTTACAGACGTAGCTGACGCTCCAGCAGTAGGGGCGGTAAGAGAAGTCATAGCTAATGCAGCACATATAATTACTGATAACTCAGCACTAGAAGTAGACGGAAACGCGAACTATACTTGTGCAGTAGGAGACTTACTTAGATTTGAAGCTAAAACCACTTCTACCTTTAGAGTAAGTGTTGTGGCACATGGTGACGGTGGAGGTAGTGGCGATGCTAAGACTTCTGACCCACTATCACAATTTGCTGCTACAACATCAGCACAATTAGCTGGAGTCATTTCAAATGAAACTGGTTCAGGGCTTTTAGTTTTTGGAACAAGTCCTACGCTAATTACTCCTGCTCTTGGAACTCCATCTGCTTTAGTTGGAACAAATATATCGGGAACTGCAAGCTCATTTACTGCAAGTAATGTAACTACCAATGCTAATCTTACTGGTCATGTTACTAGCGTTGGAAATGCTGCTGTACTAGGTAGCTTTACTTCAGCCCAACTTAAAACTGCATTAACTAACGAAACAGGTAGTGGCGCAGCTTGCTTTGCAGAAAGTCCTACTTTAGTGACTCCTGCTCTTGGCACTCCGGCAAGTGGGGCGCTAACCAACTGTTCATTCCCTACATTAAATCAAAGCACTACTGGTAATGCAGCAACCGTTACTACCAATGCTAACTTAACTGGTCACGTAACCAGTGTAGGTAATGCAGCAGTATTAGGAAGTTTTACTTCAGCACAATTAGCAACCGCGCTTACCAACGAAACAGGCAGTGGGGCTGCTGTTTTTGCAGAAAGTCCTACATTAGTTACACCTGCGCTTGGAACTCCAGCTTCAGGGGTAGCAACTAATTTAAGTGGAACGGCAGCTAGTCTTACGGCAGGAACAGTAACTACTAATGCAAACCTAACGGGTCATATTACCAGTAGTGGTAATGCAGCGGTATTAGGTTCATTTACATCTGCACAGCTTGCTACAGCACTAACAAATGAGACAGGTAGTGGGGCAGCCGTATTTGGAACTGCTCCTACTCTAGTAGGCTTAACAGCTACGGGTGATATTACAATGACAGCGAAATCTGTCAATGATGCTGTTCACAGTGAGGCTGCTCATGCGACTACATCTGATATATGGACAGGAGGCAGTACTTGTCTACTGACAGGAAGTGTAGTTACTTTCACAGATGTGGCTGATGCCCCACAGGCAGGAGCTATTCGATATGTCGTAGCAAATGCAGCCCATGTTTTTACTGACAATAGTGCATTAGAAGTAGATGGTAACGAAAATTATACCTGCGCTGTAAACGATGTATTAATGATTACAGCCAAAACTACAAGTACTTTTCGTGTTAGTGTAATTGCTCATGGCGATAATGCTACTGGTGGTGGTGGTGGTGGAGATAGTGGTCTTATTCCTAATAGTGCTACTGTAGCCGATGACTATAGTTTAGCTTCTGGATATAACGCTGTAAGTGCTGGACCAATGACCGTAGCAACTGGCGTAACAGTAACCATACCTACGGGCAGCCGTTGGGCGATAGTTTAAGGATAACATATGACAATAACGATAAGTGGAACAACAGGTATCACAGGAGCTTCTTGGACTACTTCGGGTAGACCCACAAGCCCTGTAGCTGGACAACAAGGTTATAATAGTACCTTGTTAGCAATGGAAGTTTATACAGGTACTCAGTGGCGCATTATGGCTCAAGCCTTTTCCGCTACAGGTGGTACAATTACTACGTCTGGTGCATATACCATCCACACGTTTAATTCAGATGGCAATTTCACACCAAACTCAACAGGTCTTGTCGATTACCTAGTAGTTGGTGGTGGTGGTGCAGGTGGTGGTAGTTACCGAGGCGGTGGTGGCGGAGCAGGTGCATTTAGAACTGCTGCTGATTTTAATGTAACATCAGGCGCTATTGCAATTACTGTTGGCGCAGGTGGTACAGGAGTACAGTATCAAAATGGTAACACAGGAGCAAGTAGTGTCTTTTCCACGATTACTGCTTTAGGTGGTGGTGGTGGTGGCAAGTATAACACCGTTGCACCTTCGGGTAGTTATGGTTCTGGTGGTGGTTCTGGTGGTGGTAGCTCAGATGCAGGAGCAACATCTGGAACTTATGGTAATG
>Ga0233439_10005605_pt1 | contig 11579 bp, 2 predicted proteins | sample SI_123_September_6_FD_182713 | JGI IMG/M metagenome (GOLD analysis project Ga0233439, IMG submission 182713) | Seawater microbial communities from Saanich Inlet, British Columbia, Canada - SI_123_September2016_100_MG | ecosystem: Environmental > Aquatic > Marine > Inlet | place: Canada: British... | reverse complement strand
TTATGGTAAAAAGACAAATATTGTATTTATCACACATCCATTTAGTAGAAAAGAACTTTTTGAAAAATATCAAGAAGCATTTAATGAAGGTTATTATTTCTTAGGAATCTCAAGTTATATAGATTTCCCAGGATTAATTAGTCCAGATGGGAAAAGACGTATTTCTAATCCATATGACGCAATGTATGATACGGAACATATAGCATGGGATTATAATTATTTTGAATTAGTTAAAGGTTGGTGTCATTGTTTTAGAAATCCAGACTTATATATTCCATCTGAAGTTCCAAAATTATTATTAAGTGAGTCCGATTTTATTTCTGTTGAAAATTTAGAACCTGGTAAAGACGATAAAGACAACAAAATAACAAAAGATTATGACTTTATATATATATGTTTAAAAGATAATGATAAATGCGAAGATGGTTGGCAATCTCATAATCGTAATTGGGAACTTGCTCAATATTGTTTAGATATAATGTGTAATAAATTTCATCTACAAGGTTTATTAGTTGGTAGGGTTAATTGTAAATTACCAAGTGGTTGTCATAATTTAATGAAAAAAACTGATTTTATGGAATATGGAAAATTCATTAATCAATTCCATCGAGCAAGATTTATTTTTTTTCCAAATCAATATGATGCAAGTCCACGAATTTTAGCAGAGGCTTTAGCGCGTGGATTACCAGCATTAGTTAATTATAATATATTAGGTGGATGGAAATACATTAACCAAGATACAGGTGAATTTTTTCATAATATTAATGATTTTGAAACACAATTAAAAAAATTACTAAAAAATTTTAATAATTATAAACCAAAAGAACATTTTTTAAGCAATTATGGAAAACAATATCAAGGAAAAGAATTATTAGAATTTGTTAAATCTACAATCCCATTAGATAAATTAAACTTTGACACTAAATCAATTGAATATTTATATCCAGGTGTGTAATTAATTATTATTATTATTATTATTATTATTATTATTATTATTATTATTATTATTATTATTATTATTATTATTATTATTATTATTATTATTATTGTTGTTGTTGTTGTTGTTGTTGTTGTTGTTGTTGTTGTTGTTGTTGTTGTTGTTGTTGTTGTTGTTGTTGTTGTTGTTGTTGTTGTTGTTGTTGTTGTTGTTGTTGTTTGATTTTAGTATATCTTCCAATTTAAGTTTTTTTGTTCTTTTTTTAGAAGAGTTTCCTATAGATTTTAATATTTTCATTGAATTTCTTATTGTATTGCTATTATTTTTCATATTATTTAATTTATCAATAATTAAATCACATAATTCTAACTTACTTACTTTGTCTGTTATACCTAAAGTTAGTCCAATTTTTTGAACATATTTTAATTTATATCCACCTCTATTTGGAGATATTTTACATTGTTTAATATTAAAATTAATTTTGTTATCTGCTTTTATATCTTTATCTTTTTTATCATTTTTATCATTTTTATCATTATTATCATTATTATCATTATTATCATTATTATCATTATTATCATTATTATCATTATTATCATTATTATCATCATTATCATTATTATTTGATTTATTTTTTAAATTTTTAATAATAGGGACTAAATAATCGCAAATGTCATCTTTTTTCATTTGAGTTGCTTTAGTTTCATCTAAATTGAAGTATTGAATAGATATATTTTTCAATTCGTGTAATTTATAACCACCTTTGCTTTCACCATTTTTACATTTATTAATATCTTTTTTGTAAATCTCAATCTTTTCACTATCTGATAAATTACTTACTTTTATTAATTTAACTTTATCATTAATAATTTTACACAATTTATCTCTTGGAAAGATAATATCTCCTTTTTTAAGGGAAGGTGAAGGTATTTTTAATACAGAATACCCAAATTTATATAACTGTTTTTTATTATATCCACCTTTTGTTGGAACTGCACTACATAATATATAATTATAATTATCTAATGTGATATCATTATCATTATAACTGTTCGAGTTGTCATCTTTAATTGATGGAGGTTGGCAATAACCTTTTTTAGTTGGTTTTAATAGCATTGGATGTAATTCACTACTTTTACCATCTTTATATAAGTCCTTGTGTTTCCAATTATTTTTCCATATATCATTTAAAGAAGATGCTGCTACAGGTATTTTATTATATAAATTTTCTCCTTTTTTTAACTTAACAGGACACCACGAATATTCTTCTCCATTTTCATCTTTTTCTTCCGTACAACTAAATTGTAAATTATAATTATCTGATAAATATGGAAATTTACAATTGCCTTCAACAAAATCTCCTTTTTTATCACCAATCGCCTTAATTGGAATTACATTAAGACGTTTTAATGTTTTATTTGGGTCTTCTGGACAATAACCCAATTTAATAGCTTTTTTATCTACATCTACAGATGTTGGACATACTAATAAACCTTTTTTATTTGGTATGCAATTATATTTTAAGTGGTAATTAGATGTGTCAATAAATGGAAAAATACACGCTCCCGATTTATATTTAGTATTTATTTTTCCATCCGCGTCAAAAGGTGTTGCTATTATTGTATCTTCTGGAATAAGATAATCTAATGATATATCGGATATCATTTCAGCAGCTTGATATATCTGTTTTAATAATTCTTTTTCATTTTCACTTTCTATTTGTTTAATAATTTTAGTATCAATCATATATGATAAATCACCCATTTTAATAAAATCTAATACTTTTAAATTTTTTCTAAATTTACTCATTTTAATAAATTCAATATCATTTATAATATTCTTATCTGAACTTATTATTTCATTTTTCCGATTTAATATATTATCTCCTAATGTAATTCGTGGCAAATATAAACCTTTTAATAATCTATCGCTTTCTGTTTCGGAATTATATATATCTTGTGCTAATAAGTAGGAAAATAATCCTAATAATGATTTATCTATGTTAATATAACAAATGGATTTAGATTTATGTATCTTTTGTTGGCATAATGGATTAAAACTACACTGTTTTGGTGTAGAAAGATGACACCTTTTCCCAAATTTAACACCAGGCATAATATTTAATTTATCGTTATCAATATTATCAGAAATATATGGTTTCATAATTTTTTCAATTATTACAGTTAGAGATTCAATCATATCTAAATGAGATTCGTTGATAATTTTTAATAAATTTTTTTTATTAAAATAATTAGTTCTATCAATTATAATACCTGAAAATTCATATTTGAACTGTTGGTATAATATATCTTGATATATCATTTGATGAACTTGTATTTTTTCTTTTTCAATTATATTTTCAAAATCAGTTGAATAAATATGAGAACCTACAGTTTCTATCATATTTAATTTACTTGGTATTTTCTGATTTTTAATTGGAACTATTAAACCATTTTCAAATAAAATACCAGTAGCAATAACATCTTTATCACCAGAAGAAACAATTATTTTCTTTGGTTGATATTTGAATTTTTCTCCAATTTTCATTGCGATCATTTGATATTCTTCCCACAAATCTTCTAATTTTTCATCTTCCGGTTTCATATTAGACATTATTTCAGTTAATAAATAAATTATAACTTTAAAATTCATATTAAATGGATATACTGGTAATAAATGGCCCGAATTTAGTAATAGATATTGTATTTTTGTTGTATTTGTAATAACATATCCTTTAATAATAACATTATTTAGTTGTGTATATTCTAAATCTTTACTTGAAGAAATATAAGATATATTATTTTTACATATTTTTTCGTGGAGATTAAATAATTTGATTAAATAAGAAGACCGATTTTTAGAATATTCTATTTTATTTTTATTAACATTATGCTTTCTTTTTATTAATATTTTTGCGTTTTCATCTGAAATATCAATATTCTTATTAAGTCTAATAATACCATTTGTTTTAATAGAATCGCCCTTATTATTAAGAATAATATGAAATACAGGTGTAAAATTTCTTCTTTTATTTTTAATTAAAATAATAAAGTTAGGTGTCATAGTCATATAAGGATTACATCGCATCTTATTAATTTCATTATCAAATATAAGAATATTTAAACCTTTTTCAAACAATTTATTATCGGGTCTGGACAATAAATCTAATAAATGTATATAATCAACTGGAACATTTTCACTCATAATATTTCTTCTAAAATTATTATAAGCAGAATATAATTGATATAAAATAATAAACTTTTTCCTCTTAATTATTGTTTCATCTATTTTAACTTCTTTCTTTGATACACTTTTCTTTGATACACTTTTCTTTGATACACTTTTCTTTGATACATTTACTCTTTTATTATCTTCTGTAATATCTACTATTTTATCATAATTATCAATATCCTTTTCTGTTAAATTCATTGGTTTATAAATAGTCGGATAATTTCTAAGAAATTTTATAAAATTTTTTGTTTGTGCCTCTGCATCACTTGGTAAAACTTCATTTGATGAATATATCTTTACTAAATCTCCTTTATTTAAACTAATAAACATTTCTGGCGTAATCGATGATATTAATAATTCTTTGAATTTTGTAATATTATATATACCTTTAATTGCTGCTAAACAATACAAGAAATTACCATTATGTTTTTCAGAAACTCCTCTTCTCAAAAAACAATTTGTCTTTTCTGCTAAAGAACTTTTGTTATTTGTTAAAAATATATTTTGATTATTATTTAATAAAATATCTAAATTTTCTGGTAATAATCCTAACTTACAATGAACAAGTTCGCTTGTTTCATTTTTAATATAATTTTCATTTTTACATACTAATGGATTATCAATATCACCTATTTTATTAGGAAATTCATCACTAACATCAACATCTACCGGACATTTTCCATAACTTGAAACTTTAGATAATTTTTGCATTCCATCTTTGGTAACATCATAATCTGATGGAACTGCGTTAAAACAACAAGGACGGCATAATTTTGGTTTTTCTTTAACTAAACTGCTTGTGAAACCGGGAAAGGCATCTTTACCTGAATTTTTTAATTCAATCGGCCAATTTTTTTCTACTTCTTTGTCCGCCCAACGAGTTTTTGTTGTAGATACAGGTTTTCTAATAATAACATTGTAATCTTGATTAATAATACCATTTTTAGGAACTATTTTCCCATTTGTAAATGGACTCTTATTACCAGAATTAATAAACGCTTCTACTGAAATTGGTTTATTAGCAAAAGCATCCCAAATACGAGGACATATATAATAATTATTGCGATATTTCATATAACCAGTTAAAGCTTTTGGATCAAAAGTGTCTAATTCACTTTTGCTAACAATATAAGGTTGTCTCATTTCATTTTTAGCACATACACTACTATATTTATCATCTGCACTATATAATTCGGGGTCCATATCAGTACGCATTGTATTCATATATTTTGTATATTTCATTTTTTTAGATTTATCACCTCTTTTTTTAATATCAATAACAACTTTATCTTTTTTCTTATCATTATCACCAGTATCACCAGTATTACCAGTATCACCAGTATTATTTTTTTGACTATTATTTAAATTGTCTTTTAGAGCTTGTTCTTCAAATTCGGCAATTTCATCAATATCAAAATCAAAATCAAAATCATCTTTATCATACTCATCATTTTCAAGATAATCTATATTTATATCCGTTAAACCGTGGTCTTTCTTAATAATATCCTTTTTGTCTGTTATAATATCTGTATTTACAATAATTAATTCTTTTTCATCAGAAGTGATATTATAAATAATTAAATAGATTAATTGCATTATTTTTTTTAAATAACCAAAATTTTCCAAATAATTAATATCAATAACAAGACTATCATTTTTAATTAATAAATTAATTTTAGTAGCATACATATGAATCTGTTCTTGTGTAAGATATGATTCATCTAAATTATTAATCATTTTTAGATTGTGTTCTTTACTTTCCATAAAAAATGTTTCCATCCAAGAAGCATATTTTTCTTTATCAGAATTATTTAATTTACCTCCTTTATCTTTAATATAACGACCCATAGACCTATTAATATTATCATCACTATAAAAATTTGTAACAAGTTTATATATTAATGAAACATTAGGTTTAATAGGTGTATTATAGTAAAAAAATTTATCTAATTTATCTAATTCTTTAATAAATTTATCATATAATTTATCTATTTTATTTTTAAAATTAAGTTCAATCTTGATATGTGAATTAATTAAATTATCTTTACCAAGAGTCACATTTTTAATAGCAAATAAATTATTGGTAGATATTGATTTTAATGAAGTTACTCCTACGATTTGATTTATTTTTTTTATAACGCTGTTTGCAACACCAATAGTTTCAGATTGTTTATCAAAAGATAAAAAATTATCTGTTCTATTTGAAACTATCATATAATTATTTTTATAAAGATAACAATCTACAATATTATTGTCCTTCATATTTGGATTATTTTTTTCAGTATCCAAAACTTCATTAATAAAAATGAAATGTAGATAAGGTGTATTTTCATTAATAAATTCAACATTACATATCTTATCAGGAGAGGAATTGCCACTTTTTAAAATATCTCTGGATGCGTTAATATAATTTTTAGGAGATGTTTTCAATAATTTCTGAATTAATGAGGTACTTGTATCTTTAATAAAAGGTTGATACATTTTATTTAAAACATCTTTATGGTTTTTAAAATATCTAACAATTGGAAAATATGTATCTGTTGTATAATTATTGAAAATATAGTCTAAATCGATATCACCAATATTAGTTTCTTCATTAATTTGAAAAACAAGAGATTTTACTTTACAAGTATTTTTACTAATTAACTTATTTACTTGTTTTGTTAAATCAGAATGATAAATTAAATCATATTGATTACGTAGTTTTTGTTTATAATCTATTTCTATATATTCATTTTTAGTTTGTTTCTTAATTTCATTGCTCTTTAATGTAGGGAAATAGGATTTAACTACATTATTTTTAAGTTCTTTACTTAATTCTTTCTCATCAATAATTTTAATTATATCTTGATATGTTGTTAAAAATATTGTATTATCTTTAATTTTACCATAATGAGTAATTAAATTAGTTCGATGATTTTTGTGATTATTAACTATATTTTCTTCTATAATTATTTTATCATCAATCATTTTAAAAGGATTGGAACAATTTTTATAAAGTTGTTTTGAACCTCCTTTAATAATTTTCCAATCATTTGATATCATAAATGGTATTTTATGTATTAATGCTTTTATTTCGTCACTATTTAATATATCGTAATAATCATATGATTCATTATTGAAAATTTTTATATAATCTGGAGATTGATATTTTTCTGGTAATTTACTAGATATTATTTCTTTAATTTCACTTAATTTCATTGATGTTATTTTGTATAATTTGGATAGCAAATTGGTTTTTGTAGTTTTTTTACAATGTTCGAAAATGAAATTAATTAAATCAACATAATATTTATATGTTATTGTTTTTGGATTTGCCCAAAGATATAATTGCGAGGGAACTAAATAATTTCGGATTTGTTCTTTCAATTTATCAGGATTGTTAATATTTTTATTCATTTCTTTGTCATAAAAAATACGATTTTGATTAGATATAGCAATAGATATATCTTCCATAACGTGATTTATATTATCATAATCATCAATTAAATGATATATAAATTGACATTTATGTGGGATAATTGAACCAAATAATTTATGGAAAGCCGGTATTTCATTTTCTAAAGTTTTATTTTCTGTTTTTGATAAACCCGAATAACCTTCTTTTTCTAATTTAGTTAAAATTGTAACTAAGTTTTTATCTCTTGCACCAACAAAAATATATTTATGTTCGTTATTTGTATCATTATCAATCTGATTATCATTATCAATCTGATTATCATTATCTTTATTATCTTTATTATTGTGTTTCCATATAATTTTATATATTGATGTATTACGATATGGTTGGCATATATTTTCCATTATTATACTTTAATTACAATATATATTTATATATATATATATATTTTTAGATATGTATTCTTTATTATCTTTCTTTATTATCTTTCTTTATTATCTTTCTTTATTATCTTTCTTTATTATTTTACTTATAATAATAATAATACTATTATATTATATGGATATAAAAGTCAAAAATAAACAAAATAAAAATTTAAATATAAGTTGAAATATTATATTTTGTGAGGAGTATCTGTAATCTTAGTTCCACAATAATCTTTTGGATTTTTATTAAAATCAATATGTTGATAAACATTAATATCAATACCAACTTTTAATAAAATTTTGAAATTATCCCAAAATTCAGATTCGTGACCTACTGATTTTGTCATTAAATGCCCTAATTCGTGTAATGCTACAAACATCATAATATTTTCTTGCGTTAATTTTTCATTTATTTTATCATCTTCTGATTTTGCTCTCAAACAAAATACTATTTTCTCTCCTTTATTAACTGAATATGATGTATATTGGGCGTCTGGTGTGCTTTCACTAAACTCATCTGGATTAAAATTATTAACTAAACGTTTTACATCTTCTTTAAATTTCCTTTTAGTTATATGTTTTTTATCATCTTTAACAATATATTTATCATATATTTTACCTAAATTACCTTTATTTTCTTGTTCTGATAAATAATTTACTAATTTTTCTAATTTAATATTTAGTCTTGCTAATAAATCGGCGGCATCTTCTTTATCTTCCAAATTTCTAACTAAATATTCTTTACCATTAACTTTTGATTTTACATATACAACTTCATATTTTCCAGACTGTGTATAGAGATATATTATCAATATCACCATAATTGCTAATACCAAATTAGCAGTTTTATTAACAAAAGGAATCATTTTTTTGTTATTAGTCTATTAAATTTAATATAGATAATGTTATCTATATAATGTTATCTATATAATGTTATCTATATAATGTGATATAGACAATGTGATATAGACAATGTGATATAGACAATGTTAAACCAAAATTTTAGTTTATTTATTTTTTCTTAAATTACAAAATTTTAAAAATAAAATAAAATTGAAATAAGCATTAATTATATATATAATTATACAAATCAATTTATAATTTAATTTATAATTTTGTAAAATTGATATTATTAAAGGAATATTATTATTGAAAAACAAATATAATTCAAATATGTCATCTTGGAAGAGAGAACCCGTTTCTTGGAAAAATGATAAAGATTTACAGGTTTATATGACGGATTGGATAGAATGTGATGAAAACATAGATGTTTCAAGCACAGATGTAGATGACAAATTCATTCCATATCCATTAAGGGACCATCCTAAGAAATATACAATATTTGGATTTGGTTGTACCAGTGATGGTCATTCAGTTTCTATTAAAATAGTTGATTATCACCCATATTACTACTTAAAAATACCAGAAGAATGGAATAAAAAGGAAATAAAAGAATTTCAGGATAGATTCCTTCATAATAATTATATTAATGATAATGATATTGATGATTTCAAAGAATTTTTACATAATAACCCAAAATGGTATCCAAAGTTTCCCAAAGAGAAGATGGATTGTCCTGTTCATAAATCGTCTATTATTCCTCTGGAAACTGAAATCGTAGAAAAAGAAATATTCTGGACATTTGCTAACCATAAAAAATATAAGTTTTGGAAGTTGAATTTTAAAAGTAAAAATGGTGCTAAATTATATCATTCTTACTTAAAATACAAACAAAAATATCCAATTCAATATGGTAAAAGTGAAGATAAAAAAGGTTTGGAAATAACTATGAAACTATTTGAAAGTGAATTAGAACCTTTATTAAGATTCTTTCACGATAACAAAATAGAACCTTCAAATTGGATTACAATTCCTGCGAAATCATATAAAATGACATCGCATAGTTATTGTCAAATATCTGTTGAAACTAATTATAAAAATATTACTAAATTAGATAAGCAAGGCATTCCTCCTTTATTGGGTGTTTCTTTTGATATAGAAGCTGGTAGTAGTCACGGAGATTTTCCAGTAGCTCGGAAGGATACAAAAAAATTAGCAAATGAATTAGTAATTGCATTTTTAAGAGATAGAAATTATGTTCTGAAATATAAAGATATTTATACTGCTGCTAACAAGACTGCTAACAAGACTGCTAACAAGACTGCTAACAAGACTGCTAACAAGACTGCTAACAAGACTGCTAACAAGACTGCTAACAAGACTGCGAATGATAATAATAATTCAATTAAATTAGAAGAATTAGATGAGGAAGTAAATAAATCTAAAAATGCATATTTCAAAGCATTAAATAATGTTAGAATGGGTGATAAATTCTTTAAAGAAAGGATTATCCAATCAGTGGGTCATTATTTAAGAGATATAGGCGGAACTGCAGAACACGTAGATAATGATATTTCTGAAATTTATTTTAAGAAGGAAGAGCATAATAATATTGATAAAAAAATTAATTCACCATTATTTGATAAATTAGTTAAAGACATATATTTTATATGTGATAGACCAATTAGAAAAATACAAGCAAATAGAGAAATGAAAATGGCAGTTACTAAGATAATGTCTAAGTTTGAAGAATTAGAAGAAAAACAAGTAAAAGAATCTAAAATAAATAAACCACCTACTATTAAAAAATTATTAAAATTAATAGAAACGACGATAGAAGAAATAAATAATAATACAAAAACTAAATTGAAAGAAGAAGCAAAAACAAAAGGAAAGAGAATTAATAAAGATGACCTTAAAAAGAAGATAATTGACCCAATTGTTTTAAGAGATAAAGTTATTACAAAAGACATTCTTGTTAAATTTGTAAATAATATTCTTAAAAATTATTTTGGAAAAGTAGAAGGAGACCGAGTAATTCAAATTGGTTCTTCCTTTTTTCGATTAGGAACCCCTGAACCAGTTCATCATAATATTGTTGCTCTTGGTAGTTGTGATGATTTAGATGGAATAGAAGTAGAAGCATTTAAAAATATATTTAAAAAAAAAAATAATGATAATAATGATAAGAATGATAATAATGAAAATAATAAAGAACCATCAAAAGCAGTTATTAATGATGAATTGAATCGTAATGAATTGAATCTATTAATTAGATGGACTCAAATGATTCGTAGATATGACCCTGATGTCATTGTTGGTTATAATATATTTGGTTTTGATGAAATATTTATGTATGATAGAATACAGGAATTGCTCTATAAAACAACTGATATTTATGCTAATTCTGATTATAAAGAATTTATTAACATAGGTCGTTTAAAACCAGATGTTATTAAGAAAATATCAGAATGTAGTGGTCGTTTGATTGAAAAGAAGCTTTCATCCAGTGCTTTAGGTGATAATTATTTATATTATTTCAATATGCCTGGACGTGTTCAGATTGATTTATTAAAAGTAGTTCAAGCAGATGTAACAAAGAAATTACCTTCTTATAAGTTGGATAGTGTTGCTGAAACTTATATTGGTGGAGAAGTTTTACAAATAGGTAAAAAATCTATAAAAGGGGAAAGTCATTGGATTAAAGTAGAATATTCAGATGAAATTTCAATTGGTAATTATATTA
>Ga0233439_10005603_pt1 | contig 11580 bp, 12 predicted proteins | sample SI_123_September_6_FD_182713 | JGI IMG/M metagenome (GOLD analysis project Ga0233439, IMG submission 182713) | Seawater microbial communities from Saanich Inlet, British Columbia, Canada - SI_123_September2016_100_MG | ecosystem: Environmental > Aquatic > Marine > Inlet | place: Canada: British... | reverse complement strand
GGCGGAACGGATCAAACGCATGAACCAAGCTCAGGTCGGTACGAGTGCCGAAATTAATACTACTATCGAAGGTATTAATGGTAAACTGGGTGCCATTAAGGCATTGATCGTGTCGGCCAAGGCTGTCGACGGAGATCTTGTCGCGTCCAAAAAGCAAGTTGAGGCCCTAGGACAAGAAAGAGAGAGGGTTGAAGCAGATCTTGTAAGGGCAAAGAATAATGCAACGGAAGCGAACGAAAAAATGCTTAATAGGCTTAAGGAACAGCAAGCGGTATCCGATGCACGCGAGGAAGAATATATACAAAATCAAGCCGCGTCACAGGACATGACGGCTAAGATACAAGAACTGAACGCAACTATCGCCAGATTAGAGGGTGAAGGCATTGCATCGGTAGCGTCAGTTGAGCGACTGGAAGAAGAGAAGCGCGTATATCTTGATGAAAAGGCGAGATTGGAAGGAATGAACAACGCCCTTCAGGCGGAGGCGGCTAAGAAAGATGGTGACAACGACGACCTCACTAGAAAAGTTGAAACGATCAAAGCCAAGTACTTGGAACTTGTCGCCGTTCTACAAGATATTGATAGAGATATTGGTACCACGGCTAACAATATGGAAGGTCTTGAGAATACACAGAGAGATTTCGTTGCCGCTATTAAGGAACATTTGTCCAAATTGGACAAGGAACTAGGCGAGATTGCAAATATGCCAGTACCATCACATGTGAATGCTGCTCTTGGTGTTCCTGGTGCAGAAAGACATGCAGCAGGAGGAGGTCCATACAGTGAAGAGAATGGAGTTATCTCATGGAACGGTATAACAGTGGATCAGCTCAACCTGCCTGATAGTCAAATGGGACACAATACAAACAGAATTCGTGCAGCAAGGTCAAGCATTAATAATGCATATGAAAAAGTGCTGCTTGAGGCTGTTCCAGCTGAGCTCCGTTCCAACTCAGATAAAAACACGGCGAAGATCTTCTGGATGATACATCCAAGTGGTATATCTCAACATTTAGGGCAGAAACATCCCTTGTTCGCATCTCCACAGGCCATTGAAGACGGAACAGTATATGATATTTCATCGCTCAGAGGCGGTCGCCGTACTCGCCGCCGCCGCCAAGGCGGTCGTGTGCGTGCTACCAAAAATAAGCACGGTGGATATATCGCTGTCATGAAACACCACAAGTCTAGTTCAAGAGGATCTAAGAGAACCAGATCTAAATCTGACAAGTCTAGCTCATCGAGCAGCAGACGCCGTCGCCGATCACGTGGAAGACAGTAAGATATTCGTCCATACCACTACCGCTACCTAGAACTGATACAATGTTATGATATTGTATCATCTACATGCAATATATCATTGAGCTGATAAAAAATAACAAGATGATGACTATTTTTACCTACCGTCGCCTATAATCCATTCAACATACCTCGTATGTCAGGCATGACATTGCACGTGATTGGCCATATACCCGAACGTTCGCGTTCGGCGATAGATTGTGGTCTGCGCCTCTCCTGTAGCATGTTCAATCGTTGTGCGTATACTTTCTTCCACGCACGCTGAATCAGACGGATCCATATAGTTTTTAGCACAACCACCATCTCGTCACCAGGTAGCATGATCGTTTCGCCGATTTGCGGACGCGACATCTTCTCCATGATGTTAAAGAAGTTCTGTATGGACCCGTTGTCACACCCATTCTTTTTCCGCAGAATATCCATTTGTTTGCGTACAAGTTTTGATGTTTGTGTGACATACTTGAGCTGTTTAGGCGCGGTGTTTGGAGATTTATAAATGCATAGGATGTGAGTATGAATATCCTTGCTACTATGTTCGGGATCGAATCCATATGTGGGGTGGTATAGCGATGCGACAACGAGACTGAACCGTCCCGATAGACTATTCGTAGACGGACTAATGAACGTGATGACTGTCATGTTTTGTATTCTTCGTATTCCGAAGCGACTGATTGTTGTGATGGATAGAGGGCGTACGGGGTGATTCAATTCTTCTATAGCGTCTCCGTTATTTTGTTAGTAGTATACATAGTATCAGTATCAGGAATGGTCGCTCATATCAAAACTCCTAAAATGGTACATACACTCATGGAAAGTAAGATGGCACTCTATGTTCTTGTTGGTCTCTCCGTAGTAAATGTTTTAGGATACATGATGAACAATTGTATTCGTGCGGTGATCATATTCGCACTTGTTGGCACAGTAGCATATGGGTTTACCAAGAACATGGTTGTTGTACTGTCCGCATGCTTGCTGTTCACGACGATGTTCGCCGCCTGCGGCGGCGCTAGCGGAGGAGGTCCCGCACCACACAACGCACACCACTACGTGGAAGGGTTTGTGGAGGGGAACAACCCCAGTGGGAGTACCAGTTCGGCCGCTGATATCACAACTGAGGCGGGTTGTACAAACAGTACCAATAATGGGACCTGGGCTAATGGCTCATGTACTCTCCCACTAACTGAGAAGGAATGTACCAATTCAGTTGGGAACTGGGCTGATGGCAAATGTGCTCTCATGGATGAGGCGCAATGTGCCAACAAGAGTGGGACATGGGACAAGGCTACTAGCAAATGTTCTCTCCCATTGATAACAAAAAAAGACGGCATGACGGGTTTGGATGAGGCGAAATGTACCGAGGATTGGAAGGGGGTCTGGGACAAGGATACTAACAATTGTACACTAACTGAGGCGCAATGTACCAGCAATAGTGGGACATGGGCTAATGGCGACTGTACTGCTCCTGCACCATCAAACATGACTGAGGAGAAATGTACCGACAATAAAGGGACCTGGGACAAGGCTACTAGCAAATGTTCGGACGGCATGACGACCGTGTACAAGAAGAACAACCGCGTTGACTATGCCGCCACAGTCGAGGACGCGTACGATGATTTGAACAAGATATTGGGCGGCGCGGGCATGAAGAATCTGTCCAATGATACCCAGAACCTGGTGAAGCATCAACAGGATCTGACCAAGGCCATGCAGTCCATGGGACCTCTCGTGGAGCAGGCGACGAACATGATGGGTCAGATGGGAGGTAAGGGGGGGATCGGTAGTATGTTGGAGAAGTTCAGCAAGGGATTGCCCAATTGAGAATAGTACTTTTCAACCAGTCATCAACTATTAGAAATGACATGTAGAGAGACCGACTAAAACCAGTGTCAATATTATATGTATATACTGTATACTATTGACGAGTTATGCCAAAGAAATGTCAACCAGGAGTCATATGTGTTGAAAATGCAACACTATTATTCATTGTGATTCTCTGTACTATCGCGGGGTATCTAGCGTACTCCTCCTCCTCCTCTTCTGGGCGTGGTGGTGGTGGGACGTATTCGAACCAATCTCAAAATCAGTTCCATATATCTCAACAACAACAACAACAAAATCAGTTAATGTACTCACAACAGCAGCAGCAGCAATCACAAACATATTATGATATGTTGATGCGACCATCGAGTCGCGACGTCTTGCTGGATCCCCATGCACCGCCCGTAAATATGGGGTATTCGTATGGCGTCCCTCCACCCACGCACCCATCTGTACCGCCTGGGCGAATGGCTATTAACGTGGCGACCAGTACGGGGTTCATGCGGACGAACTACTCACAAGTAGGTATTCTGACCCCGTCTGGGGGGTCATCGGGCAATGGGACCATTCTGGCGCTCATGGGACGCCAAACGCACACCAGTCGTCAGAAGTGGCAGTATTATACCATAAGCGATAGCAACAATAGTGTGAAACTTCCCATCAGTCGTGGCGGGCGCAGTTGTACGGGAGACAATGGGTGCGATGAACTGAGTGGTGGAGACACAGTTTATGTAGAAGGGTATAACCAATCGTTTGGGGTTACCATGTATGATAACGATAATATGCAGTACATTCCTTATTTATAGTTTGTTTCTCTCTACAGTAGTTATAGTAATGTGTTTTGTTGTGTAAGTTATATGGCGTGTATATCACATGTTCATTTGTCAATATGGTACAAATGAACATATATTATTTTTCTATTATTTGTCGTCTGACGGACTGGCTTCATCATCAGCAGTAGTAGCAGCATCATCATCATCAGTAGTAGTAGTAGTAGCAGCAGCATCATCAGGATTGGTCTCCGCATCATCGGATTTGGTCTCCGCATCATCGGATTTGGTCTCCGCATCAGAATCTGTCGCGTCGGTTGTTGTTGTTGCTGGTTTGAGCGGTGTTGACATCTTTTTCATCGCTTTGGCGACGGCATCTGCACCATCGCTAACCTTTTTTGTCGCAGTGGGTACTTCACTAAACGGATTTTGCGAGTCGGGGTTTTTCATTCGTTCCATGAATACATCGGCAAACATATCAGCCAAATCCTTCAATGTCAGTTGTTCAATCTCGGTTTCACTTGAATCCGAATCTGAATCCGAATCCGAATCCGAATCCGAATCCGAATCCGAATCCGAATCCGACTCGGAACCATCCTTTGCGCTCTTTTTCTTCTTTGTAGATTCCGAATCAGAGTCCGACTCGGAACCATCCTTTGCACTCTTTTTCTTCTTTGTAGATTCTGAATCCGAGTCCGTGTCCTTTCCAGGTTTCGTTGTACCTGATGCAATGTCATTACTAGTATCAAGGTTACCAAGAGTTTTCAGATCGGTATCCTCAATGTCTTTAGTGGTCTTTCCGTTCTCATTCTTGTAGAAATAGTCGTCTTCGGTTAAATCTGCGACCGCCTTATTCTCTGCGTTATGAGTTTTCACACGTGACCACCCTTCTGGTGTGGGTTGTTGTGGAGAAGGAGAGGTGTCTACTGGCGCTTCAGGTGCGGACGCTTCGGGTGCAGGCACTTCGTCTGCGGGGGCTTCGTCTGCGGGCGCTTCGTCTGCGGGCGCTTCGGGTGCTGCATCTGCACCACCGTGTTTGCCTAGTCTCTTATTACGTCGGCGCTCACGCCTCAGCGTACGTTTGTGCAGCAGATTACCGCGCTTATTATGTCTAAAGCTCTTTGCTGGGTGTCTATTGGGTTTGGAGTTCTTAGTTGTTCGTTTCTGTCGCACACGACGCGTCTGCGACTTACTGTCTAACAGTTTGGATATTTTACCTTTAGATAACTTCATGGACGCGAGTCTGTCTAATATAGTAGATACATATTTTTTTGTGTGCACTAACTGTAGTATGAGCAACAACACATTCAGTGCAGTAAAGAGTGGACGAGCAGGAGAATGTGCTAAGAAATGTGCCCTCACTATACAATCCCGAGCATATGACGTCTCGTTGCGGTGGAGAAAAAACGAATACGGAGGTATAATTCAGATGAACTATACGACGAATCATAACAACGAGTTTACGTTCGCGGGGAAGGCGTACAAGGGTACAGGTACAGTCATCATTGATTTCCTGAACCATGCTGGAGTGAAGATCAACAATATTGAACCAGAGGCCGTCGTCCATATCGAGTTTATGGATACGAATAGTGATATTGTGCGAGTCCTCGTCCCATTTGTCGTTGCGGATAACCAAGGAAGTTTCCCGATTACCAAAGGGTCGGATCTTATACATGCCATTGTGGATCAGCTAAAAACGTACCAACCGAGTGAAGGCGATCCAAGCACGCAGCTGTCAAATGTGAACGTGAATGATTTTATACCAGAGGAAGCAAACTATTACTATGCAGTATCAAACAATGGTGACAAGTATGTTATCCTGCAGAAAATACAGGCGTTCAAAACGGAGGACAAGAACACAATGTTCAATGACCTGTTCAAGCTCGGGGATTCGTACAAGTATGCGACTCGCGGCGGCACCAACCTTGATATATCCAAGTATTACACTAGTGACCAGTTTATAAAAATATCGGACGTATATAGAGACGACTCAAAGGAAGGATTTACTGGAATGTGGAAATCTGGAAACACACAGCGACTAATGCCTCCACCTGCACAATCACATGCACAGGCGAAGTCATCACAAACTCAGGAAGGATTTACTTCTGGTGAGAAAGACAGTGGCGAAATATATATTGATTGCCGACCCGTGGGTGCCGATGAGACGAAAACTCCAGTCAAGCATGAAAAGACTGGGATGATCAGTAAAAAAGAAGAGGAAACGATGATTATGATTATTGGGTTATTGGCGGGTATCATTATGTTTTCACTTATCCTTTATGGTCTGAACTGGGGTATATCCAAGTTCGGATAACATTTGCATGTATATCCAAGTTCGGATAACATTTGCATGTATCATGAAATATCGACCCAATCCTATTGGGTCGATATTTATTATCATTATTTTCTCTCTACATCTAGTGTTAACAAGTCATATCCATACTATGTCATGGGTACTTCAGACGCAGTGATACTGGTATCGAGTACAGGTACATACGCTTCTGTTGATGGACCAGCAACGGAAGGCTTTACAGGGGCCATCTTCGCGACAACCTCCTCCTCCAATGTACCTCCAATATCAGCGCTAACGTTCGCTCCAGCATTGTTGTAGCGAGGTATATCGTCTGCGCCCGCTTGGGGTCCGGTAGTGGTGGCCTGCTGTTCGTCGTAAGGCTGTTCCTCAAAGCGAACCGTCTTGGAATTGTCAGATGACCCGTTCATGGACAACTTCCAGAGCGCCAAAATAGCTAAAACACCTGCGATGGGGTGAGCGGAAGAAAACACTCCCACAAGCAACAGTGCCATGAACACCTTCCCTGTAATAGAACTGACACCATCCGTGATCTCACGTGGTAATGACGTGTCGAATAACATTAGTAACACGGACAGAATACCTATAGCGATACTCACACCGTGCTTTTTCGCAGTAACCATGTGGATAGGATTCATGTGTATATTGTATCGCAATATTATATTTGACCACATCACGTGCATACATAGAAGAGAAACGATGTAAAGGGTACATCACATGTCATATAGTTACTCGCTACTATCGTTATACACCATGATGAATCCGTCAAATAAAAAGAGCTCAAATGCAAAAATAGTCAAAATACCCAAAATACTAAATCAGGTGACGTCTCCTCAACAAGCCGAGGCATGTCTGGGTGCAAAGGGATACTCGGTATTGAAGTCCGACCTATCTCCTCCCGCACTCGCTGAACTGAAGACCGCACTCATCGCTAAACCGCAGACGGCTGGCGGGTTTGGGCCCGCCAACGCTGGACGCAAGTTTCCCGTGTTTCGTGAATCGGCGCAACGTCTATACATGCCCCGACACTTCGGTGAGAAGAAATATGGACTCGCACCCAAGATGCGTGTGGGACAGGGCGATGCAATTGATGTTCCATTTGTGGGTCAACTACGTGATAACCAGGTACCTGTAACAGATGCCTACTTGACCCACGTGGCCAAGAATCCGGTGCAGGGTGGTGGTGGTCTATTGGAACTCCCATGTGCGTACGGAAAGACGACATTAGCATTGTACATCTGCTCCCAGTTGCGCGTGAAGACCCTGGTCATCGTGCACAAGGAGTTTCTGCTAAACCAGTGGATTGAACGCATCCGCGAGTTCCTACCCACCGCACGCGTAGGTAAGATCCAAGGCACGACGATAGACGTGGAGGACAAGGACATCGTCATTGGTATGCTACAGTCGCTGTCCATGAAGGACTACCCTGATTCAACATTTTCATCATTCGGTTTAATGGTGATTGATGAGGTACATCATATATCGAGCGAGGTGTTCTCGTGTGCTCTGTTCAAAGTGGTGACAAAATATACGATGGGGTTATCTGCCACGATGAACCGCAAAGACGGTACATCAAAGGTGTTCAAAATGTTTCTAGGGGACGTGGTATACAAGGGAGAACGCGACGAAGAACATGATGTTACCGTGCGCGCAATCCAGTACAAGAGTGCGGATTCACAGTTTAATCATACAGAGACGGATTACATGGGCAAGGTGAAGTACAGCACAATGATCACCAAGCTCTGTGCGCATGCGCCGCGGTCAGAGTTCATTCTTCGCGTGCTGGGAGATATGGTGAAGGAGAACTCTGAACAACAAATCATGATTTTGGCGCACAACAAGTCGTTGCTGAAGTATCTGTATGACGCTATCAGTGATCGCGGCATCGCGACAGTGGGCTACTATGTGGGTGGTATGAAAGAGGCGGCCTTAAAGGAGAGCGAGAGCAAGCGTGTGATCATCGCCACATACAGTATGGCATCGGAGGCGCTGGACATCAAGACATTGACTACATTGATTATGGCCACACCCAAGACGGATATTGAGCAGGCTGTGGGACGTATTCTTCGTCAGAAGCACACGGCTCCTATCGTTGTAGATATCATCGATGCACATGAGGTGTTTGTGCGTCAATGGTTCAAGCGATGCACGTTCTATAAGAAACAGAAGTATTCTATTGTTCAGACATCATTTGATGCCTATAGTCCCGACGTGACACAGTGGACGGGGAAGCGAACGAAAGTGACTACACAATTGGGAGTGAAGAAAAAGGTGGTCGTTGGTACAGCAACAGCAACAGCAACAGCAACAGCAACAGCAACAGCAACAGCAACAGCAACAGCAACCCACGAATCGGTCATCGCGATGCTCAATCGGAGCGGGATGGGAGGCGAAGGGGCTTCATCGACGACCGAACTAGAACCCGATGCAGCAGTTGAGTCGGACATGGATACGGGCACGGAAGACGCCATATTCACAAAGTGTCTGATTTCTATAAACCGTTGAAGAATTCAAATGGGACATTTTTAAGTGAGTATCAAGTATAATAAAACGACCACTATTTGTATATTTTCCACCAAAAGCGGTACCGTTATAAAAATTATATATATATATATATAATATGCCTTTAGGAAAAACTCGTTCAAAAAGACAGAGAGGTAGTGGAGCCTCTAATCCAACGCTGAATGATGTGAATGTGGGGGATTATAGGGGTCAAACCGCTCTCATGCACGCTGTAGTTCGTGAAAATACAGATAAAGTGAAAACGCTAATAGATAATGGTGCTGATGTGAATGTGAAGGATATGGACGGCTATACGGCTCTCGTGATAGCAATCTCGATTGGAAATACAGAAATCATAGAACTTCTACTAAAACGTCCAGAAATTGATGTGAATGTGAAGGATAGGTACGGCTATACGGCTCTCATGCGCGCTGTAGTTGATGGAAATACAGAACAAATGAAAAAGATACTAGAAAATACAAGAATTGATGTGAATGAGACAAATAATTATGGTAACACGGCTTTCATGGAAGCAGTCAGAAAGGTTAGCATAGAAAAAATTGAAGAACTACTAGAACATCCAAAAATTGATGTGAATGCGAAGAATAATGAGGGTAACACGCCTCTCATAGAAGCAAGCAGGAGTGGTCGCATAAAAATCGTACAAAAACTACTAAAACATCCAAAAGTTGATGTGAATGCGAAGAATAATAAGAGTAACACGGCTCTCATGGAAGCACACAATGTTGGTAACACAGATATAGTCACACTAATAAAACCGAGAGCAAACTATGTGTTTCTCCCCGGTTCGGGGTATTCAGGCGGAAAACGAAAAACCAAAAGAAAAACGAGAAAAACGAGAAAAACCAAGAAATCTAATAAAAGACCAAAGAAACATGGAAGAAAAACTCGTAAAAAGAATAGTGGAGGGAGAAAACTGCTATAAATATGAGTTATTTTGTCCCATTTTAAATGTCCGAATGTATAAATGTTCAAAGGTGTAAAATGGCACGGTTAGCACCAAAAAAATACATAAAGGTGTAAAATATAGTAAAAAGATATAAATGTTTATGACTATATATAATATTATGGAGAACGAAAAGCCTAAATTATGTGTGAATATGGATTGTGAAAGATATCCACCTGACTGGGATTTTGAAAAAGATACAGAAGAGACTTATCAAGAAGGATCGTGGCAAAAATGTAACCAATGTGAGGGGTATTATAACAACGATGGAATGATGGATATTTTATACGTACAAGAAGAGCCAAATAATCAAGAAGCAGAATGTAGTCTTTGTGGAAAAACCGAAGATATAGTTCAAATGAAAGGTTGTGGACAATATCTTTGCGGAGATGGTTGTGGTGAGGATGAGGATGAGGATTAGATTTTTATTTCGTGTTTTTGTGCGAACTTAAATTTTCGCGGGTGTAAATCTTCAACGGTATAAATAATACGGTTGAGTTGGTTATCGCGACGACATGTTGTCGCGATAACATAAAAATAGGAGTAAAATAAACATTCGGTGGTTTAAATATACGACCCGAATCCACTGGAGGATGATCCAGGCATCTTGTAGAACTCGCTGCCAGGGCTGGGTGCAATGGGTGCAGGCGACGCCATGTTTAGGTTGGCGGAGCCGAGTGGTTCGAACGATGTTCCGTAAGAAACAGTGCTTCCACCTCTTTGTTGGCGTCTACGAGGACGACGACTCTTCTTTCCCTTCTTCCCCTTCTTCCCCTTTCTGCTCTTCTTCCCCTTTCTGCTCTTCTTTCCTCTCGTCTTCCTCTTGCGGTGGGGTAGAATATCCATCGTCATTCTCTTCAACGTATTGACTCCAGAGGAGAGTTGTCTCAGACCAGGTTGATTCATGGAGTGAATCTAAAGGAACTATACAGTACCATAATATTATTTTGCTATTTCAGATCACTTTACTTTTTCGCCGTTATCGCGACCTATATCCTGAACGTCGTCTACGTATGCGACTCGTGCGCCGCGGTCGGCGACCTTATAGGGTTCCCATTTGTTCATCTTGGGTAGGTAGCGGCACAGTAGTTTATGTGTCTTCTCCAAGTCAACATACTTGTCCATATCAATGTTCTCAAACTCGTCATCGTCATCGCTTTCCTCTAAGAGATCCAGATTGTCGTTCTCCTTAATGTGTCTAAACAAACGGTTCAAGAACTTACTGGAATCGTAGCTCTGGACGGCGGCGATGCCATGGTCTCCAGTGCTGGTACAAATGCGATACACGTCGTTCTGGAGCTCGGGTTTCACCAAGAATACCATATCGGGTACCTTGATGCGACCACTGCGAATGGCTCGGTAATCAATGAACTTAGTGGCTGATTTGGATCCGTGTAGTGACCCATGCACTGATCCATGCACTGAACTTGGATTTGGAACTGGTTCTGGGGGAGCAATGACTGACATCATGTTCGCTAACGACACATTTACAACGGGGGTGTCCTTGCGTGTGCTATATCTGTATTGGGCCTTTGCCACCTTGTAGGGAACAGCTTGAAGTTGAATACGCAGGTCTTCGTGTGTCATGGTGCCTGGAAACATGATGGGGAGCCCGAGGACGACGTGATCGGCGAAGTAGCTTACCTGTTGAATCTCATGTTGGAACATGGTGACGAATAGTTTCAACTTATCAGTATAAGAGATATTGCTATATGGAGTACCCTTGTAGCAATGGATGTCGTGGACCGCGAACGTTTTCAAGTTCGTTGCTTTGAAACACGTGCCTTGCAGAATTGTCCCACTTCCGTGCGCCAGACTGCTATGGAAGCAGGTCTTTATAGGATACCGTTTGCCCATGCGGTTCATGTCCCCCAGTTCAATCAGGACACACTTGTTAATAGACGCGCTGTTGT
>Ga0233439_10005601_pt1 | contig 11588 bp, 14 predicted proteins | sample SI_123_September_6_FD_182713 | JGI IMG/M metagenome (GOLD analysis project Ga0233439, IMG submission 182713) | Seawater microbial communities from Saanich Inlet, British Columbia, Canada - SI_123_September2016_100_MG | ecosystem: Environmental > Aquatic > Marine > Inlet | place: Canada: British... | reverse complement strand
AAGAGAAGAAGAGAGAGAGAGTAAATTAGATGAAATTGAGGCTCACAATATTATTGATTTAAGAGCTAAAGGGTATAGTGTAAAGGTAGATAAAAAATTAGCTTTGAGATTAAAAGAAAAAGGATTAGTTACTAAAGATGAAATTCATGCAGCTATAAGAAATAATTTTAAGTACCATGTTGCGAATGGACCAGACATGATTTTGAGAAGAGGAGAAGATTGTTTGCCTTCTTCTTTATATGAAGAATTTAGAGAAAAGGCCCAAATATTAGGATTTGATGTACCTGAAAAAAGAGATTGTGAACCTATAAATATGAAAATTAGAAGGGATTTGAAAGTCGGGTTGAAAAAAGAGATGTATTCTAAAGATGATTTGATATATAGTGCTTTGATATTTTTAAAAAATAAAAATGGAAATGGATTGAAAAAAGATAATACTAAACCTGAAAATCTAAGTGAATTTATTGAAACTCCTGAAAATGAATATTGTTACAATTTTGCAAATGGAAAAAAAATGGTTGAAGAGAGAGGTTTTTTTTGTTTGCCTGATGAATTATATAAAGAATTTTTTGAAAAGAGTAAAATGCTTGGCTATCATGTTCCTATGCCAAGAGTTAATATGACTGGATTTAATAAAATCAAATTAGCTATTGGAGATGGTTTATTGGATGGCATGTATTCTAAGGATGATTTGATTTATAGTGGATTGATTTTTTTGAGAAATAGAGTTGGGGAAGAGTAAACTAGAAAAATAAAATAAAAAAAATTACTTTTTCTTTTTAGCAATTCCCTCGAAGGCTCTTAGGATTTCTAGTGGCAGGGCAAAGACGATTGTATTGCTTTTGTCTGCTGACATATCGTTAATGCTTTGAAGAGTTCTTAGATGCAGTGCTCCTGGGGCCTTTGCTAGAATTGCTGCGGCTTTTTGCATATTTACTGCTGCAATTGCTTCACCTGATGCTTTAATGATTACTGCTCTTTTTTCTCTTTCGGATTCTGCTTCACGCGCCATCATTCTTTTCATGTCATTTGGTAATTCGATATGTTTTAAATCGACACTATCTACTTTTATTCCCCAAGGGTCTGTTGCTTTGTCAACTATATTTTGAATTCTTTTTGATAGTTGATCTCTTTTACTTAGAAGCTCGTCCAAGGTTACTTCTCCTACTACATCCCTCATTGTTGTTTGAGATAATTGGGATACTGCATGAAAGAAATTCTCAACTTCAATTATTGCTTTTTGTGAATCTGCGATTTTAAAATATAAAACTGCGTTAACTCTTACTGAAACGTTGTCTTTGGTTATACAGTCTTGATCTGGTACGTCCACTGTTTTTACTCTGATATCGACTCTTTGCCAAGATTGAAGAATTGGAATTACTATTCTTAAACCTGGTTTCATGATTCCTGAAAATTTTCCAAGGGTAAATTTTACTCCTCTTTCATATTCTGATACGATTTTTAACCCAGTTAAGATTAGAAAAATTGCGATGAATATAATTATGTTAAATATCCCAAATGCTAAAAATGCCATTTTGTTTTTTCCTCCAAATGTAAAATGTTATTATACTAAACAGAGTCTATTATCTGTAACTTTAACCCTATTTGTATATACAAACGCTAAAATTAGTTTTAAATTTCACTTAGCGTTTAGTATATAATTGTTATTTAGGAAGATAATAAAGTATATAAGTTTGTTTGTTGTTGAAAAAGATAATTTTGAATTAAGGGGGATTGAAAAATGGGAAAAGTTGATTTGAGTGAGGAGAGTATTGATAAGAGAGTTATTGGTGTTATTTGTAGATTAAAAGAAGGAGATACAATTTTAGTAAAGTATGAAACAAGTTCGGGAGATGGGGGGAAAATTATTTTTCAAGGTAAGGTTGAAAAAGCCGAGAGTAGAGATATTGGTGAATCTTTTAAATTAAATTATGATCCTTTGTTTAGATATTTTGGCGTAGAAGGAATTCATGAGAAATATATTGGATATGACCAAATAGAGGCTATTATGAATTTTGATTTTAGACCATTGTATCATAAGTTTTTTCCAAGCCAAGATGCCAAATGAGTGGGAACTTATTTAAAGAAATAAAAAAATACTTATAATATGGCAACTGTTACACCGTGGGAAGTTAAAGGAGATATTAATTATAGTAAATTGATTAAGGAGTTTGGTTTAAAGCCAATTGATAGAGATAAGTTGCCTTCGATTTTTTTAGATAATGTTTTATTTAGAAGAGGATTGATTTATGCGCATCGTGATTTTGATAAAATTTTAGATGCGATTAAAAATAAAAAACCTTTTGTGATGATGACTGGCCTTATGCCTTCTGGGAAAATGCATTTTGGCCATTTGATGGTTGCAAGGCAAATGATTTTTTATCAAAAGTTAGGTGCTAAAATCTATATTACTGTTGCCGATATTGAGGCTTATAATTCTAGAATTCCCGATATGAAAAAGCTTCGAGAAGTTGCTATTGAAGAATATTTAACTAATTATGTGGCTCTTGGTTTGGATTTAGAAAAATGTGATTTTTATTTTCAGTCTAAAAGATCTTTAGATGGGAAGAAATCTAATGCTTATTATTCTCTTTCAAATATGCTTGCTAGGCATGCTACTTTTAATGAGTTTAAGGCTGTATATGGGCAAATTAGTCCTGGGAAAATGGCGTCTTCACTTTTGCAAGCGGCGGATATGCTTCATGCACAATTGCCGGAATTTGAAGGAAAAGCTCTGCCAGTTGTTATTCCCGTGGGTTCCGATCAAGACCCTCACATTAGACTTGCCAGAGATATTTGTTTGAGGATAAAAGAGTTTAAATTTAATAAAATTAGTTCAACCTATCATAAGTTTTGTCCAGGTCTTAAAGGTGGGAAGATGTCTTCTTCAGACCCTCTATCATATATTGCTTTAAATGATACTTCTAAGGAAGCTTCGAGAAAGATTAAGAAGTATGCTTTTTCTGGTGGGCAAGCTACACTTGAAGAGCATAGAAAAAAGGGAGGTAATCCTGACATTGATGTTGCTTTTCAAATGCTTAGATATGGGCTTGAAGAGGATGATAAGAAATTGCAAGGAATTTATGATGATTATAAAAGTGGAAAGTTACTTAGTGGGGAGATTAAGAAAATATTAATTGATAAGATTACTTTGTTTTTGGATGAACACCATAAGAAAAAAGAGAAAGCTAGAAAAATAGTAGATAAGTTTGTTAAGGATAAGGGATTTTGATTTATACTTGGGAATGGTTCTTTTTTAATATGGGTTTTCCAAAATGTTTTTAAACAATAGAATCTTACTTCTTTTTTAAAGAGGTGTTTTATGGCAAGAAAAACTATTAAAAAAGCGACAAGGAAAAGTTCTAAAAAGGTTGCTACAAGAAAATCTTCTACTAAAAAGGTTTCTAAAAAGAAATCTTCATCAAAAAAAACTGTTTCAAGAAAGAGTGTTGAAAAGAAAAAATCAAGACCAGCAAAAAGAAAAGTTACTAAAAAAAGAGTTGTTAAAAAGGTAACTAAAAGAAGAAGGGTTTTACAATCTGCTAAAAAAGAGGTATTTCCTTTGAGCTCAAGGTTTATGTTATCTTCAATACTAGGTATGCTTATTAGTGTATACTTTGTTTTCCCAAGAAGTTTTAATTTTGGATTGGCATTTTTATTAGTGTTTATTGCTATGTTTATTGCTTCACTAATTTCAATGGGTAAATCTTCAATTATTCCCGAGAGTTAAAAAATGGTAAGAAAAATAGTTAAGAAAAAATCTACAAAAAAAGTGACGCGAAGAGTAAATAAAAGTGCAAGTTCTACAAGAAGTAAGAGGGTTGTTAGTAGAGCTAAAGAGATTGCTTGGAAATTTCCTCAAGAAGATTTTTTGTTTTTAAAGATTGAAACTTTTGCAATTGGAATATTTGCTTTGATTATATTTGTTTTATCTTTTATTGATAGAAGCTTTATTACAGCTTTAATAATTACTATTGCCTTTCTAGCAATTTATACAATTGTTGCCCATATTATTAATAAAATTAGAAAAGCGCAAGACCATTATAAAGTTAGTAGTACCCATTTGCATATTAAGAGAGTCACTAGAAACAAAACTAAAGTTAAGAAGGTTTCTCTTAAAAAGATTCAAAAGCATAAGTTTGATAGGTTCTTTTTAGGTGGATATATTGTTACTGAAAATGAGAAGCATCCTTTGTTTTTTAATAATTTGAAAGAATTGGTTGCTTTTGAGAAACATTTGAAAAAGCACATGAAAAAGTGATTTTTATTTTATTTTATTATTTTTGTTAAATAATTTTTCGAATTTTTCTTTGGCTGCTCTTTCTTTAAAAAAAACGCTATGGGATGCTAGTTTTTCAAATAAGGCAATTGCTATTTTTGTTCTATTTTCATCTGTATTAATTGAGTGTTTGATTGCTAGGGATTTACTTGCTTGTAAGCATTCATCTAAAAGAAAATAATTTTGTCTTTTGCATTTGTTTTCAATATCTTTTTCTTCTTGCTCAGATAAGGCAATTTCTTCCCATACTGGAGGTAGATTTGGAGCTATTTTTTTAGGAAATGATTTTGTAAATGCCATAATTTGAAAAAATAACAAGTAATTATATAAATATCGCTAGTAAATCACAGATATGGCATCTTTTTGGAAACATGTTAAGCAAGTAATTGATATGTGCGAGATTATTATTCTTGTACTAGATGCAAGACTAATTAATGAAACTAGAAATAGTGAACTTGAAGATAAAATTAGAGAGAGAAAGAAAAAATTACTTTATGTAATAAATAAGTGTGATTTGGTTAATGTTGAGGATCTTAAAATCCACATGAAATTTTTAAAGCCATCTGTGTTTATTTCATCTACCAATAAATTTGGAACAACTATACTTTTGAAAAAAATATTGGAATTATCCAAGGGAAAAGAAACTACAGTTGGAGTTGTTGGATATCCTAATGTTGGGAAATCTTCACTGATTAATGCTTTGTCTGGAAGGGGAGCTGCTAAGACTTCTAAAGAAAGTGGATTTACTAAGGGCCTTCAAAAAATTAGAGTTACTCCTAAAATAATGATTTTAGATACTCCTGGTGTTTTTCCAAATTTAGAAAAAGATAAACAAAAACATGCTATGATTGGGGCAATTGATTTTGGGAAAATTAAAGATCCCGAAACTGCTGTTTTAAAATTAATTGAGAGTGAGAAGGAGAAAATTCAGAAATTTTATAAGATCGATTTAGATGATTCTCAAGAAATACTTGAAAAAATTGCTTTTTTGAAAAATAGACTTCTTAAGGGAGGAGTTGCTGACATTGAGGCTGCTTCTAGATTAATTTTAAAGGATTGGCAAACTGGAAAAATTCACGAGGCGACTAATTTAAATGGAAATTGATGAGGTTAGTGTTAATGAAGCTTTGAAGATGTATGCGAGTGGTGATTTTATAATTGTTGATGTTAGGTCAGTTAGGGAGTTTGATGATTATCACCATAAGGACGCTATACATGTTGTTTTAAATGATGATTTTGAAGTGGAAGTTTCTAAGTTAGATAAGAATAAAAAGTATTTAGTTCATTGTTTGAGTGGAACTAGATCTGATATTGCATGTAAGATTATGAAGAAATTAGGGTTTTTAGAAGTTTATAATGTTTTAGGCCCGATGTGATGGTTTGATGTTTCATAAATTCGAGTTGCTATTTTTTCTCCGATGCCATCGATGCTTTTGATTTCTTTGATTGTTGCGTTAGTTATGTTTTTGATTGTTTTGAAATGTTTTAAGAGTTTTTTTGCTTGCGTTGTTCCAATTCCTGGGAAGGAAGAGATTATGTATTCTAATTGTTCTTGTTGGGATTTTGGTTTTTGTGGATGCATAGAGAAGGAGGAGCTATCTTTGTTTTGTTCTCTTTTTGCTAGAACTTTTAGCATTTGAGCGGTGTCGTGAGGATCTTTGGTGTGAATTATTGGCACATTAAATCCTAATACGATTGCGGCTATCATGCCTCTTATGGCATTAGGGCTTATTTTACGTACACTATAAATGTCTTGATCCCCTTCTATGATAATTAAGGATTTGGAAAAGTTTTCTTTTAAGGCTTTTACTTGCTGCATTAATCTTCCATCTAAAATTGAGTTTACAAAGTCTTCTACTTTTTTTAATTCTACGGCTACGTTTCCTGAAACGATATAGTCTGCGCTCTCTAGCTGAGTTGTTTTAATGTCAACTCCTAAGTTAATTAATTCTTTTACGATTTTATTGTTTTGTTCTCGATGGTCTGCTACGATAGTTAGAGATTGGTCTTCTTTGATGAAGTTTGAGAGGGGTTTTTGGTTTGCTTGATTGTTAAATGATTGAAAGTCTTTTTTGATTTTGTCTAAATTTTTGTACATTCTTTTTTCTTTGTGATGCGCTGCCCATTTGTAGGCTTCATCTCGTGTATTTGCTGTGAAAAGAACTGATACAGATCCTTTATGTAATCTTCCTGTTCTTCCTCTTCTTTGAATTGATCGAACAGCTGAAGGAACTGGTTCGTAGAATATTACTTTGTCAACTTTGGGAATATCAAGCCCTTCTTCGGCAACTGAGGTTGCAACTAGAATGTTGAATTGGGATTGTTTAAATTGTTCTAAGACTTCTTTTTGTTGTTTTTGAGAAAACCCTAAACCTTTCTTTTTGGCTTGGCCAACGAAGATGTGAGATTTTATGTTTATATTAGTTAATTGTTCTACTATCATTTGAGCGCTATCACGAAATTGAGTGAATACAATCATCTTTTTGTCATTGGATTGTTTCATTTGTTCTTGAATTATTTCTTTTAGTCTTTCTACCTTAGGATGATTTATTTTTTGGTCTACTAGTTCTTTTGTTTTTTTAATGGCGATTCTAAAGTTGACATCCATTACTAAATTTTTGGTGGCTTTGGTTTTTGTTGTTAAAGCTTGTTTGTCAATTGATTCTAAGTAAGAGTAAAGTTGAGTTATTCCTTGTGTTTCAATTAATTCTAAGGCGTGTTCTGCTTTAAGAGCTTGAGCTATTAGAGAAATACTTTTTAGAAGTTCGAAATTCATATCTTTTTGAGATATTTGTTTTTGTAGTTCAAATTGCAATTTTAATAGTTGGCCTTTGTTTAGATCAGTTAAGGTTGTGAATCCTAATGTTTTTACTTCAATTAATTTTGATTTGACTATATTTTTAATTAAGGTGTGAACTTCTTTGAATTCAGATGGGAAATCTACTTTTTGCCAATCGAATTCTACTTTTTGGATGTATTGTTTTACATCATCGTCTTTGCTTGTTCTTACTTCAACTTTTTCTATGAATAAATTTTGACATACTTCTTTGATTTTTTCCATGTCTGCTCCTGGGGACGCTGTTAGAGCGAGAATTTGAGAGTTGTTTTTTGTTTTTGTGTAATGCTGGGCTAGCCAAACGTAAGAATAATCTCCAGTGGCGTGATGGGCCTCGTCTGCTATAAGTAAAGAAACTTCTTTTAGATTTACTCTTTTGTTAATTATATCGTTTTCTAGGCCTTGCGGAGTTGAAATAATAATAGTTGATGTTTTCCAAAGTGCTTCACGTTTTTTTGGAGAGATGTTTCCTGTGAAAAGATTAATTTGGTTAGGATCTATTTCTAGATGTTTTTGAAAGGTTTCTACGTGCTGCTCGCAAAGTGGTTTTGTGGGAGCTACCATTAGAATTTTTTGATTGGGGTAGTTTCTTAATTTTTGAATTGATACTAGAAGAGCTAGAGCTGTTTTTCCAAGTCCAGTTGGCAGAACGACTAAGGTATTGTTATTTGCGGCGGTGCCTAAAATAGTTTGTTGATATAGTCTTGGTATGAAATCTTTGAGCATGTGAGTTTGATATATAGGTTGTTTAAAAGAGTTATGTGGACTTGACCAGTGGGTTGTGGTGGTTGTTTTGGGTAAAATTATTGTTTTTTATAATTAATTCCTTGATTTATTGCTTCATAAGTGTTTGGTAATAAATTTAGATTGTTTAATTGAGATAAATCAATCCACAGAGGTATTGTTTCATCACTAGGCCTTAGATCTCCAGAATATTTTAAGCATAAAAAAACTTTTAGTGAAAAATTTTTAACACCACCTTTTCTTGGTATTTTTGCGGAATAGGTTTGAGGCAATTCAATTAAATCTTGAGCCAAAGCTATATAACCTGTTTCTTCTTCTAATTCTCTTATAGCAGCTTCAATTTCACTTTCATCTTCATTTAATCTTCCACCGGGAAGGCCTTTTGAATCATTAAGATGGTCTGCTTTTTGGGTGTGACTTACAAGTAAAACTTGGTTATTTGAGAATGTTAAAACTCCTACAGTTGGTATTATATTTTCCATTTGTGTTTAAAATGGAAGGATTTTTTATAAAGAATTCTAAAAAAATATTAGAAAAAAAAATTAAATAATTGCGCAGGCGCAGGCTTTGTAGCCTTGAGACATTGCGATGCTTTTTGTTGCAAATTCGATTTTTCTCTCGGATTTGATGTTTTTTGCAAAGGCGCAACTTTTTTTGTGGACTCTTTTTCCTGTTTTGGATGCTACGTAGTTTTCTTGTCTTTTGATTTCAAACTTTGCTTTGATTCTTTTGTTTTCTTCTTTTAAAAGACTTATTTGAGCATGTAAGTATCTTATGTGTTCGTATAGAGATGTGATGTCTTCTCTAGCTAATTTAAATGATTTAATTGTGTTTTGTTTGAATTGTTCCATTTTTATGTATACCTCTTAATATATATGAAAATAGGCTGATAGTTTATAAAGTTTTTGGTTGATTTGTTACTTTTTAGTAGTATCTTTAGATACATTTATAAAAAGAGGGATATTTTTATAAAAAAGAAATAAAAATGATTTTAATATGATTGATACAAGCAAGTTAAGTTATTTGAGAAATGTGGATGATTTAAGTAGAAGTGGATTTTCTACTACTGATTTAGTTGCAATTGCAAATGATTATTTGGCTAAGTATTACGATATTGATGCTTCTAAATCTTTAAAGGGTGAACCTATTAAAAGAGGAGATATTTATGCGAAAGCTGCATTACAAAGAGCAATTGATGAGAATCAAGATATTTTTGGTATGATTTCTATAGCCTCCTCAAATGAGATCTTGGCTTTTTATCATGATAATGAGATGGAAATAGGTGAGTGGACTAATTTAGGATTATTGTTTAAAAATAAATTTTACGATAGAAGTATGCCTCAAGAAGAAAAAGAGATAGCAGAAAAATCAAACTTTGCTGTAAACGAATCTTTTTATGTCAATAGATTACATGTTGATTTAAATGGTGAACAAAGAAATAGAAATGGCATGAGGCTTTATGCATCTGAAAATGCTGATTTTGTTGAAGTTTTAAAACATTATATAGGAGATAGAAAGATTCCACAAAATAGAGTTGAAACAGTCTTTCAAGGTGATAAAAGAGTTACTTTAAATCAAAAATTAGAAAGATTATTATCAAATAAACCTGAGCTTGGAGAAGCTAAAATATTTCTAAAAAATGAAAGAGTATATAATTTAACTTTGAGTAAAATGTATGAAAGAGAACCAATAATGATTTCTTCTGAAAGATTAAGCGATGTAACTGATGGTGGAAGAATTATTATCAAATATAAATAATAAAATCAAATGTTTTGAGTTCCTGTTAAAGTTAAAATGTGGCCTTCTTTTTTTAGAATTACTTCTTCAAGATTGTTGATTACGATGTCGTTCCCCATTAAGTAGTATGAGATGTTTCTTAGTTCTCTGATTCTTATTTTTTCGATTTCTGGAATTTGTAGAACGTCAAAAGGAGCTTTTCCTTCAAGGTGTGGGTTGTTTGATTTGAAAAAACCAATAAAAGCTGTTTTAAAAGTATCTTCGTCTTTTCCTGGTTTTCTACTAATTACTACGCTTTTAGCCTTGAATGTTTTTTCCATATGAGAGTTATTGTTGATTAGCTTTTAAATATTACTAAAAAAAAGACTATATTTAGGTTGTTTTTGAGTTGTTTTTGATTATTTTTCTGATGATAATAAAGTGAAGATTATGGCAAATATGAAGATAATCACTATTACTGCTATAATTGATGCTTTTAATTTGGCCATTAGTAGAAGTGCCAAGATTGTGTATGTGATTATTGATGTATAATAAATTGGACGTGAGCCAAAGAACATGGCAAGACCACCTAAGTTATTGAATGGTAAGAAGGAGAAGAAGCCCATGAAAATTGTTATTTGAAGTGCATTTGCAAAAAAGTAACTTTCTGGCAAAGCTAATGCTCCAATTGCAAAGGGAATTGCAATTAGAAGGTTTGCAAGAGGACCTGCGATTTCCATATAAGCGTTTTGTACATATGAAAAGCCGTATCTTTTTTCTCCAATTCTTTGTTTTGCTAAAAATTTTAAATCTAATTTTCCAGTCATGATTAGAGGAAGTCTTCCTAGTGTGAAAAATACTACAATGAGTGAGTATAATAAACCGTTATACCAAATACTAAATGTTGCTTTGTATCCTAAGGAGAGGGCGTATATTTTTTGAAAAGTGAATCTGAATGCAACTATAATTATGGAAGCTATTAATAGTAAAACAAGATTTGTGAGACCAATTGCTAGATTAAATGTATCTGCGCCCCAATCATTAAATGAGAAGATGAATGCTGCTGCAAGTGAGATTAAAAGTAGGTTGAATATTTCTTTTTGATCAAATCTTAAGAAATCTTTTATTCTAAATTTTAGTTCTACAAAGTTAACCATGGTTTGATTAATTTAAGAGAGTATAAAAAATTATCTGTGCGATGAGGGAGTGTTGAGAAGGGTTTTGAAGTGTGAATCTGTTATATTCAGTTCTTTTTAGATACCCATTGAGTTAGTGTGCTCTCGCCTCTTACTAATTCGATTTTTTCTAGAAGGGTGAATTTTGAGGACAGAGATAAATCTAGGGTTGATCTGGTGATGATGCTAAAGATGCCGCCTGATTTAAGGATGTAACTTATTTGGTAGAAAATTTCGTTTATTTGGTCTTCATCTTTTTTGGTGATGTGAAAGATTACGTTATCAAAGAAGTCTTTATCGAATCTTACATCTAGATCGTCAAATGAATATTTTTTTAAATCTACTAATTCTTTTACGCCTGCGATACTGGCATTCTTTTTTGCTGAAATTAAATTTTGATTTGAGGTGTCAAAACCGTATATGATTGTTTTGGTGTTTGTTTTGTTGTTTAATTGGGTGTTTTTATTTTGAAATATTGGAAAAGGGTTTAGATTTTCGATGTTGTTTATTTCAATGTTGTTAGCGTAAGCTGCTGCTTCAATTGCAATAACTCCGTCTTTGAACATGGCGCTAAGTAATTTATCTTCTTTTTTGAATTTGGAATTTATTAGAATGTTGAATGCAAAATCCCCTTTAAATGATGCTGGATGTGGAAATACTCTGTATTCTCTTAGGTTGATTTCGTTGATTAAATCGATGCCTAGGTAGTAATGGTTATTGTTGTAGTAAATTATTACTAAGAAATCTGGATTTTTTAATTCTAGTTGGGGGTTGATATTTTTCTCTTTTAATTTGTTGAATAGTTTTGTTGCAAAGTTTTTAGCGATTGCTACTCGGT
>Ga0233439_10005591_pt1 | contig 11595 bp, 10 predicted proteins | sample SI_123_September_6_FD_182713 | JGI IMG/M metagenome (GOLD analysis project Ga0233439, IMG submission 182713) | Seawater microbial communities from Saanich Inlet, British Columbia, Canada - SI_123_September2016_100_MG | ecosystem: Environmental > Aquatic > Marine > Inlet | place: Canada: British... | reverse complement strand
ATTGACTAAGACCTGTATTCGTCCGTTATTTGGCGTGTGTGTTAGCGCGTTTTCAACTAGGTTGGAAACTATTTGCCTGATTCTGGTCTCATCGAAATCGATGACTGGATTGGAGCCTGACGATTCGATATTCAGCTCGATTTCACGCTCTCGTGCACGTTGACTGAAGTGGGCCGCTGAATCTTCGATCACCGGCACGGGGGAGCCATGTGACATGTTCAAGGCGAGAGCCCCGGCATCGGCAACCGCAAGAATGCGGAGGTCTTCGATCAGATTTGCTAGGTGGATTGTCTGAGAGTGAAGAGTGTCGATAGTTTCATCGTCGGCTTTGACGACTCCGTCTTTGATCGCCTCTAAATAGCCTTGAATATTTGTGAGTGGGGTACGCAGTTCATGAGCAACGTCGGCGGTTAATTGCCGACGTTGATCTACTGCAAGTTCAAGATCGCTGGCCATCGTGTTGAAGGTATTGGCAAGAATTCCGATCTCGTCTGTACCGCTTTCTGGAACACGCTGACTTAGATCACCAGCACCGAGGCTGCTGGCTGCAGTCGTGAGATTTCGAATGGGGGCTAGTGCTTGCCGGGTTAGGAGCATGACGATTAGAAGTCCTGCAAAACCCGCTGCGATTCCGGCTACTAGCAGTGAACGCTGGAATGAAGATTGGAGGTTGCTCAACGGTGGGTCGACGTACTGAAGCACTTCAGCTACCAGGTTTTCGGTAGTTGGCGAAGCGATTTGAGTTGGGCGTGGGGGAGGTGGTACACCCGCAGATCGGTCGCCGAGGAATTGCCGGAATACATTCTCAGAGAACTGCTGCATCGATAGAGGCCGCTCTTGCCTGCTTGGGCGTTCGTCGACCAACATGTAGCCGATTAGTTCGCCATTCACGATCACAGGGCGTTTGGTGAATCGTGCAGGTCGTGTAAATCGCTCGGTCGATGTCTCAAACGATCCCTGGGAATCGCGAACTAACTGGTGCGAGTCGGCAACAATCAATCCTGAATCAAGTTCAATGGCAACACGCCAGCCGAATAGGTTTCCTACTTGCTGGACGGCGTACTGAACTTCATCCCAATCTTGGTTTGCTTCGAATGTATCTCTTACCAGTTGCTCGGCACGTTCAGTGCGAGCTGACTCGATCTCGGCTGCGAATCGTTCTGTCTCCACACGAGTGGCGTAGGCGGAGTAGGCGCTTACCGAGGTGATCGACAGCGCTAGTACCAGTGCAAACCCTAGGGTGAGTCTTCCTTGAAGACCAAAAAACCATTTAAGCATCGAACCGGTACCCAACTCCGTACATCGTTTTCAGGTGTTGCTTGTCGGGATTGGCAATTTCGAGCTTTTTCCTTAGATTCGACACATGAGTATCGACTGTGCGGTCGTAGCCAGAAAAGTCGTAGCCAAATACATTGTCAATTATCTGGTCACGTGAAACGGTTCGTCCCTGACCTTCGATGAAGTATGCCAACAACCTGAATTCAGTTGGAGTTAGCTCGATTTCGCTGCCTAACACGGTGGCAGATCGCCGTTCGAGGTCGATCGTCACGTCGCCGGCAATTACTTCGTTGCCAAACTCTTCACGCTTTTCGACTGCCTTCGATGATCTACGGAGTACAGCGTTCACGCGTGCAACAAGTTCACGAGGGCTGAATGGCTTTGAGACATAGTCATCGGCACCTAAATCAAGCCCCGTGAGTCGATCATCTTCCTCAACCCGGGCGGTCACCATGATGATTGGGACTTCCGATTCCAATCTCACGTTCCTGCAAACCTCAATACCGTCCATTCCTGGCAGGTTGAGATCAAGCAAGATGATGTCCGGTGAATCATTCAGAGCCATCTGCAATCCCTGCAGGCCATCTTCGGCAGCCAGCACTTTGTACCCGGCTTGCGCCAGATACAGGCGAATGAGCTGTGAAACCGACTTGTCATCTTCGACGACGAGAGCGGTGAGTTCTTGAGTTTGTTCTGTGGAAACCATGGTTGAGAATGATATTCGCTGGTGGGCAATCATTTAGGCGGAAGTGGTTGAAGATTCAGGTTCTACGGTAGGTGGGATCAGTTCTTCGAACCGGGGTCCGAAGAAGTTGTGACCTCGGAACCCTTCGAACAGGCCTTCTAAATCTTCAAGATTTTCTAGCTCATGCAAGTGTTCGAGAGGATCAACCCCGAATCGTTCGAGTAGTCCTTCGAAGCCTTCACCTTCGAATGGGAAACTTTCGGCGTCGGGGCCGAATCGGAAAGTGCCTTCTGGGCTTCTAAACTCGAATCGGAATTCACGATCGCCCTCACTGAAATGATCACCTCTTCCGAACGGCAATCGCTTCATGAAGCCGGATCCGCCGAAGTGATTTTCGAAAAGTCCGTGTGATCCGAACAATCGAGTGGGGATATCGAGATCAAGGAGCCACTGAGGAATGTCGTCTACCCAGCTGTGTAGTTCCTCTGCCTGAGTTGCATCTATTGCGCCATCTGCGAGCATGCTGTCGATGGTTGCGTGGATTTTGTCGAGCCTGTCTAGCGACGCGAGTTCTGCTTTTCCGCCGTCCAAGGCCTCGGTGAGTTCCTGAGAGTCCAGACCCAAAATCTCAGCCATTCGGTCTGTGAGTCCCTCACTTTGCAAGTGCGGCAATTTCTGGATTTCGATTCTAGATGTGCCGATCAGAGGTGATCCATGGAGCGTCGAGGTAAGTTGCCTGAACAAAGTTTCGTCTGCAGATTCAGGCCGTGTTGAAATCCAAGCTGTGAAGCTATCAGCCTCGTCCTGGTCGATTATTTCCTGTGCCAGCAAGGCATCGACAGCTTTCGCCAATTGTTCATCTTGTATCTCTCGTTGCGCCTGGTCATGAGCGCTCTGAAGGTCGGAAGTTTCGATTCCTAATATTGCGGCGGCTCGCTCAAAAACATCTTCTTGGTGAGAATTGCCTGATCCACCGAAAGCGAGCACTGCGCCTCCAGCCAATGCCAGCGCCATTGCGGCGGCGATCATGCTTGCGGGTAGCCATCGTTTGAGCATCGAATATCGTCCTTGTGATCCGTGCAGATCGGGTGGTGTTCTGTCGGGATTTATATTCCCTTACCTAAGTTGTACTTCAGTGATGTCAAGACTTTGTGGAGATTCGTATGGAATGTGGAAATGATCCAAAAGGGTTGCCCGTGCTAGGTAGTCGCCGCCAATAGACCTGAGGAAATCCCGTATCGATGATTGGGAGATCACGTGTTGTGGGTGTGATGGGGGTTGGGCTAGCGTTGAATTAGAGCAAAAGTACAGATGATTCGAACGTACTTGAAAGGACAGTTTCCGTATGGCCGGTGAGAGAATTCTCGTTGTAGATGACGCCCCAGATATTCTGGAGGCTCTAGAAACAACTCTCGACGACTCAGGTTTCCAGACTAAGGGAGCCGAGGACGGACGCGCTGCGCTTCGAACTTTCTACGAGTTCCAACCACAGCTTGTTGTTCTTGACCTCGTCATGCCAATGATGAGTGGTGTTGAGGTTTGTCGTCAGATTCGTTCGATGTCTGATGTCCCAATCGTATTTCTAAGTGGTGTTGAAGACATCGACCAGAAAGTCGAGGCTCTTCGAGCTGGTGGTGATGACTTCGTTGTAAAAGGCGGAAGCTTCACAGAGCTGTTGGCTAGGATCGAATCTAACCTTCGTCGAGCAACTTCATCGGCACCGACTCCGATCAATGATCGATTTCAGGACGGGTTCCTTGATATCAACTTCGTAACTAGCGAAGTAACGGTGAACGGATCAGCAGTAGATCTGACACCGATTGAATATCGATTGATTTCCGAGCTTGTGAACCACATTGGCTCACCTGTACCGCCTACAGATTTGCTTGAACGAGTTTGGGGGCCCGACTACCAGACCGAAAACCTTGTGAAATGGCACATGTCGCGACTTCGTAAGAAGATTGGCGATACTGATCCGCAGAACAAACTAATCGTGACACGACGTGGATTTGGATATGTGTACAACAGTCCATCTTCGAACCTGGGGCTACACGCTGCGTAGCCGCAGTTGAGGATGAAGAAATGATTGATCCACGATTTAAAGAAGTCCTAGAATTTATTGAAGAGCGTGATGAGAACGGCGAACCAAGCGTTCGTGCAAAAATCGCCATCAAAATTCAGGCTTATGCTCAGGATGTCGACGATCTCCGCAAGGAATTGGTCGGTATCGAAGATGAAGTAAGTGATCTACAGGTTTCTGTTGATGCGCAGTCCATTGCGCTACATGAGCAGTCAGAACGTAAGACTGATTTGGTAACTGAAGCGCAGGATGCGGCAGTTCGGGCAGCGATGTCGGGAAGTGGTGCCGGTTCAGCACGATTGCGCAAGATGGCTCAGTCGACTCGGGATCGCATCACTGAGTTCACAAAAGATTTCGAAGAAGAAGCAAACCGAGTAGCTCAGCTACAGATAACGCTGGATGCGAAGAAGCAGGCAGTCAAAGATCAGCGAAGCATGATTGTTCGTCGTTTGAACACGATGAGTTCACTTGCTGATCGAGCTGGTGTTGAGTTCGGAATCGAACTTACCGCCCCGCAACCGCAAGCTCAATCTGGTCCGCGTGCAACGGCTCCGAGAGTTGTGCGACGTCGGCCACGACGTGTTCGTGTTCGCCGCCGTCGAGCTTCGTAAAGCACAAGATGTGAAAAGAAAAATACCCTCAGCAGTGAGGGTATTTTTTATTAAGTCTGGTATTGAATTTCGATAGAGATTCAATTGGTACCCCCGGAGGGACTCGAACCCGCAACCTACAGGGTAGAAACCTGTTGCTCTATCCAATTGAGCTACGGGGGCACTGCGACCATTCTAAGGCCATCAAGGCATGAATTCGCTAGTTAGTTTCATACAAAAACTAACTAACTGCGCCTTGGTCACGAAGATGCTTTATCTCAACTTCATCCATCGATAACAGATCTGCCAATAGTTCGTCAGTGTGCTGCCCAAGCGTCGGTCCAGGTGAGAATGCTTGGTTTGAGCCTTCGGTAGCTATGGGAGATGCCACCTGTTTGATAGTTCCGTACGTTGGGTGTTCGACATCGACGATCAATCCTCGTGCCTTGATTTGCTCGTCGTCGAAGGCTTCCGCTATTGAATTGACCGGTCCCGATGGCACTATCCCTCTGAACCGAGAAAGCCACTCTTCGTTAGTTTTTTGGAGCAATCGATCGGAGAGGATCGAAATTAAGACGTCTCGATTGTCGAACCGGGCTGCAAACGAAGAAAAGCGTTCATCCGCAATTAGTTCAGGCATATCGATCAATTCGGCGAACTTCTTCCAAAAATGTTCTTTCGCGCAGAAAACACTGATCCAACCGTCGCTAGTTTGGAAATTTTGGGCAGGGACTATCGTTTGATGAGACGAATTGGGCATTCGAGCCGGCTGCCAATCGGTGTTGAGAGTCCACGAGCCGAAATAGGTGAGCATCGAAACGGCAGTATCGAGCAGGCTTACATCTACATCTCGACCCACGCCGGAAGTTTTGGCTTCGAGTAAAGCAGCGACAAGACCGAGAGCTGCTGCATACCCGCCAGCGAAGTCGATAATCGATACCCCAGCTTTTCCCGGAGGCCCGTCAGGCTCGCCTGTAATCGACATATAGCCCGCCATGCCTTGCATTATGGGGTCGTAACCCGGTTCTGATGCCCTGGGGCCTGTACGGCCGAATCCGGAAAGTGAGCACGTGACGATACTTTGATTGAATTTCTTCAATGATTCGTAGGTCAATCCCAGCTTTTCAGGTAGGTCGCCTCTCAGGTTGTTGAATACCGCATCTGATTTCTCGACCAAGCGATGAAAAACAGCGGTTCCTTCGGGTTTACGGAAATCGATTGAAATCGACTTCTTTCCTCGGTTGAACGATTGGAAATACAACGAATCTGCATTGTTTGTAGCTGGAGGTACGTAGCGCGCTACGTCGCCGCCCGCGCTTGGATCCTCGATTTTGATCACCTCGGCACCGAGGTCGACTAGGTTCTGAGTGGCAAACGGTCCTGCGCCGAATTGTGAGACCGCGAGGATCCGAATTCCGGCGAGCGGACCTTTTCGGCTTGAGGATTTCGACTGTGAGTCGGTCAAATTACGAGCCTGCCTCGTGAGGCATCTTGCCTTCGCCTAGGGTGGCGTGGTTCCGTTTTGGTATGAGTACGTGCCTTCGAACGGTCATGACTCGTTCTTCTCGCTGGTTTGTTACTTCAGTTTCGAGATACACGACACCTCGATCGCCTTTGGAGGTAACTCGAAGTTCAAGAATCGTAGATTTTGTGTAAATCGTGTCGCCGTGGAACGTTGGTCCCTCGTGAGTTACCGATTCGTAGTCGAGGTTAGCTATTCCGCGAAGTGAGATGTCTGCCACGGTTTGTCCGATGGCGATGGCGAGGACTAGTAGTCCGTTCACAAGATTTTGGCCGTGCTGCGTACTTTTCGCGTAGTTCGCATCGATGTGCACTGGGTGCTGGTTTTGCGTAAGTAGCGAGAACCACGAATTATCGGTTTCTGAGATCGTGCGGCCGGGCCAGTGTTTGATTACCTGACCTTCTTCAAAATCCTCGAAATATCGTCCGTTTTGCATTTGAAATAGTTTCCTAACTGAATGTTCGTAGTTGTTATTCGGAGATACCGGCGTCTTGAAGCACGTTTCGCGCTCGAAGGATTACCGGCATGTCGATCATTTCGCCATCAAGTGAAATTGACCCACGTCCTTCTGCCTCTGCTTCGGCGGCGATGGTGAGTACGCGTCTAGCTCGCTCGATCTCAGCTTTGGTAGGCATGAATACAGATTCGATAATTTCGACTTGAGCTGGGTGTATCGCTAGTTTGCCTTTGTAGCCAATGGATTTTGCCAGTAGGGCTTCAGCACGAAGTCCTTCGAGATCGCTAAATTTGGTATATGGGGTGTCGAGAGCATGAACGCCGGCTGCTCTGGCTGCGATTGCTACCGCAGATCGTGGGTAGGCTAATCCCGGTTCTGCAGCTGTGGACGATGTGGTTTCAGTGGCGTCGACAGTTCTGCTGATGCCCATGTCGGCTGAGAAATCTTCGGCACCGAACGCAGTCCACTTGATTCGCTCGCTTGATTTGCAGATCTGATAGGCGTTTATTACTGCTTCGGCAGTTTCTAGCCACGGAAGAATGGTCGTGTGGCCGATCGGCACACCAGCGCGTTCTTCAGCTTTTGAAACTATCTGCTCGAGTTGATCCAACTCTTCAACATTTCCGATTTTTCCGATAGATATGCCAACGATGTCGTTAGAAATTACGGCGTTAATATCGTCTTCTGCCAGACCCGACGACATGGAGTTCACTCGGGGAGCGAGCAATTTTCCTGCTTTAGCAAGGGCCGGAATGTTCTCAGCAACGATTTCGCGTGCTGCAACTTTTTCACCAGCAGGTACGGAATCTTCGAGGTCGGGTATTAGCCACTTAGTTTCGAAAGTTGCAGCTTTGAACAGCATTTTCGGCTGGTTGCCGGGAACGAATAGGAGTGTTCGGGGATTAGCGAGCATTTCGGGCAATAGTGATATCCGATGTACTGATTTGGTTATCGCACTAGCGAAATTGAGATTCGACGATTGTGAATCATAGTCGTTGAGCGGAGGCTCAGGTGGTCGTTTTTATATCGAAGCTTCTTATACGATTGAATTCTTCTTCGAGTGAACCGTTTTTCGCCCTGAATTTGATTGATCAAAGATGACAACAGTTTATTTACTTGCAAACGAATCGGATCCGGTGGGCAACGCCACAGAATCTCTCCTGAACAAATCAGATGGCGTTCAACGAATATCGCTTGAAGATATTTCATCGGGCGAGTTCGATGAATCTGACGTTTTACTGGTCGATGAAGATATGGCGAAGCGTCTCGATCTCGACGACATGCCTGCGTTTGGGTTGATTCAGTTCCTTGGATGTCGACCGCCTTTGGCGTTACTCGGTCACAGCGCTTCTTCGGATAGCGTGATCGCAGGAATTTCTCCAAACATAGCGCCACGCGTCGCAAATCGGGTTATTGGGTTTACCGGGCCACTATCAATTAAACCGCGACCTCAATGGGGAGTGGTTGGGCTTGGCGAAGTGGGTTACGAGGTTGTGAGGAAGATCACTGCAACAGGAAACACTGCGACAGTAGCCGAAATGCGCACTCCTCGATCTGGAGTGCTGGCTGAACTAGACGTTCGCCGCAATACGCTGGATCTTCTTTTATCGGGTTCAGATGTCGTATCTCTTCACGTACATCAAGGGCCAACCGCCGCACCGCTGATATCTGATCGTGAACTGAACTTGATGAATCCGGATGCAGTGATGATTAACACGTCTGATTCTTCGGTAGTTGATGAGCAGGCTGTAATTACTGCTTTGGAAAACGGCGTAATTGCTGGCTATGCCACCGATTGCCCCGGGGAAGTGATCACCAACGCTGATGAAGCACTAGCTGCTACTGGGAAGTTGATCGTGACTACTAATCCTCTTACTAATCAGATAGGTGCTGCTCAGCAGATCGCAAAATTTATCGCTGAAAATATGGCGGCCCACGATGCTGGTTCGCCTGTTCAAGGAATCTTTGATCCGATCGACTTTCCAACTGCCGGAGACCCAAGTTTCTGGTCATCACGGATGAGCCCGCGACAAGACTGATTCTAATCGGCTACGTTCGTAGTCGTTTCAATCTTGTCGATGCGCACTGCGCACGCCTTGAATTCTGGCGTTTCGGTGATGAAATCGTAGGCATCGGACGTTAGCCGGTTCGTTTGGGTCAGCTCAGGGAACGCAAAGCTCATAAAGATCGTGCCATGCGGCGAGCGGTCTGTGACTTTGATCGGGACTTCAACTGATCCACGTCTTGAACTTACTGTGACGGTCTGGCCGTCTTTCAGCTCCATCTGCTCGGCATCGTAAGGATTGATTTCCGCGAGTTCAGAAGGAACCAGGAGGTCGAATCCTGACGCACGGCCTGTTTGAGTGCCCGTGTGATAGGTCGAACGGCGTCTTCCGGTCGTTAGTACGAGCGGGTATTCAGAGTCTGTCGGCTCGGCAGGCGGAATGTGGTCGACCGGAGCGAAATAGCCCGGGAGCCCTGAATCCATTTGGTCTTTGTGCAAATACTGGGTGCCGGGATGATCTTCAGTAGGGCAGGGCCATTGGATTCCACCTTCGTTATCAAGGCGTTCGTAAGAGATTCCTCCGAAGAGCGGTGAAAGCCCTCGCATCTCGTCCCAAACATCGCTGGCCGAGTGCAAATTTTGGTCGATTCCGAAGCGGTTCATAAGGTCGAGAAGTATGTCGACATCTGTGCGTGATTCGCCTACCGGTTTTATGGCAGGTCGAACCCGCTGAACACGACGTTCTGAGTTGGCAAATGTACCGTCAGATTCGGCGAAAGAAGCAGCCGGTAAAACAACGTCTGCGAGCTTCGCCGTATCGGTCATGAAAATATCTTGAACCACGATGAAGTCGGCTGCTTCGAGAGCTGCTTGAGCATGGTTAGTATTGGGGTCGGAAACGACAGTGTTTTCGCCCATTATGTAGACGCCCTTTACGCGCCCACGTAGCATCTGGTCCATCGCTGTTATTTTGGTGATTCCGCGCCGTTTTGGAAGCTCGGAATTCCATGCTTTTTCGAACTTTTCTCGGATGCCAGGGCGTTCAACTTTTTGGTAGCCCGGGAGGTCGGTTGGAAGTGCGCCTGAATCGGACGCTCCCTGCACGTTGTTTTGACCTCGAAGCGGGTTCACTCCAGCGTTCGGTTTACCGAAATTTCCGCCCAACATTCCTAGATTGGCGACCGATTGAACGTTGTGCGATCCGCAGGAGTGTTCGGTGATGCCGAGTGTGTAGCAAATAGCCGCTTTTCCTGAAGCCGCAGCATACTCGCGAGCAGTTGCGATGATGTCTTCGGCGGGAATGCCGCAAATTTCCGCTGCCAGCTCTGGCGTGTATAGCTCAACGTGCTTTGCTAATTCCTCAAAGCCTTCAGTTCGATTCTCGACGTAGTCACGATCGAACAGATCTTCTTTGATCATCACGTGCGCCAGCGCGTTGAACAGCGGTATATCTGTTCCAATTTTGATCTGAAGATGCCGAGTTGCCCACTTCGTGAGTTCGGTCTTTCGAGGGTCGATTACGATCAACTTCGCCCCGTTTCGCACAGCGCGTTTCATTCTGAGCGAAATGACCGGGTGAGCTTCGGTCGTGTTCGACCCAGCGACGAGTAGAAGATCAGTGCCTGCTAACTCTTCAATTGAGTTAGTCATGGCACCTTTGCCAACCATGACCGCCATACCGGCGACCGTTGGAGCGTGTCAGGTGCGGGAACAGTTATCGATATTGTTGGTACCGATACCTATTCGAGCGAACTTTTGCATTAGATAGTTCGCTTCGGTAACTGATCGAGCTGATGACCAACAAACAAGCGAATCTGGACCTGATTCATCTCGGAAACCGGTGAATCGCTCTGTGATTAGATCAAGAGCTTCGTCCCACGATGCTCGCTTGAATGCTCCGTTTTCTTTGATCAACGGGTACTTGAGTCGTTCTTCGCTTTTTACAAATTCCCAAGAGGCGAACTGGCCTTTCACACAAAGTGAACCTCTGCTTGGGGCTGAAAAATCTGGCTCAGTGCCTTTTAGCTTGCCGTCTTCGGTCAGAAGATGGATGCCGCAACCGACTCCGCAGTACGGACAAACGGTTTTGGTTCGTTCGAGATCTTCAGCCTTCGTCTTGCCGACAATTTTCTTGTCGGTCAGTGCTCCGGTAGGGCAGGTGTTGATGCACTGGCCACAGAACGTGCAGGGAGATTCAAGAAGTTTATTGTTGAAGAAAGAGGCGATCGAGTTGTCTTGTCCTCGACCCTCGACGGTAATAGCACCGGCTTGTTCCCAGTCGTTACAGACATTTGTGCAGCGGAAGCACGAGATGCAGTAATCGTAGTCACGCTGAATGAACGGGTTGTCGTCTTCTGCCTTTTCTCGAACTACCAGAGAAGGGAAGGCATCCCATTTGGCTCCGTATTCTTCAGCAGCTGTGTGAAGTTCGCATTTCTTGAACGAAAGACATTTTGGACAGTTCGCTGGAGAAGAAGTTTCAGATAGGAGTAGTTCGAGGATCGTCTTTCGATAGTCGGTGATTGAATCCGAGTGGGTTTCAACCTTCATGTCTTCGGAGGCGAACGCAGTGCAAGCTGCCACTTGCTGTTGCTGGCCGTCTACTTCTACATCTACCAGACACATGCGACAGGTGCCTTGCGGGCCTATTCGCTCGTCGTAGCAAAGAGTAGGAACGTCAAAACCGGCTGCCCGTATCGCATCGAGCACTCGAGATTCGGTTCCGCAACCGATCTCGATGCCGTTTACTTCGACATTCAGCTTATTTTTGACTTCAGTGGTCATATTGGCAGGCTGGACTCAGGCGACGTTTGAACTATGGCTACAGTGTGATCCACGTTCAAATATACCGCAGAAGGTATGCGAACTTGGTTGGTAGAACGGAATTAGTCCGTAGATCCGTTTGCGGATCGTGACTCTGCACGAACCTCTTTGATCCGGTGCCAGATGAACCATGCCACTGCCAACATTCCTGCGCC
>Ga0233439_10005581_pt1 | contig 11608 bp, 10 predicted proteins | sample SI_123_September_6_FD_182713 | JGI IMG/M metagenome (GOLD analysis project Ga0233439, IMG submission 182713) | Seawater microbial communities from Saanich Inlet, British Columbia, Canada - SI_123_September2016_100_MG | ecosystem: Environmental > Aquatic > Marine > Inlet | place: Canada: British... | reverse complement strand
CTCCAAAGGTGATCGGGTCATTATGTGGTACGTCTCGGGTAATTGGGATGAGGATGCGATTGAGGATCCGGATACCTTTGATATCCAGCGGACAAAATCCCGCCGTCACCTCGCCTTCGGGGCCGGCATCCACCGTTGCGTCGGTGACCGCCTGGCCGAGCTGCAATTGCAGATCCTGTGGGAAGAAATCCTAAAGCGGGATATGCAGATTGAGGTCGTCGGCACGCCGGAGCGGATCTATTCCAACTTCATCCGCGGCATCAAGCATTTGCCCGTGCGCATTAGCTGACGCATCAGATAAACGTGCGGTGAATGCCGCAATGATGTAATAACTGTTTACATGAGCGGATTAAAACGAGGCGGCAGCCGGCGCGGCTATCACCATGGCAATTTGAGCGAGGCGCTGGTTCAGGCCGCCCTCGATCTTATTGCCAAACATGGCCCGGCCGGCTTTAGCTTTGCCGAAGTGACCCGTGCGGTCGGCGTCTCTCCCGCCGCACCCTATCGCCATTACAAAGACCGCGACGCCCTTATGGCAGACATCGCCCGGCGCGGTTTTGAGATGTTTTCCGTGCGTCTTTTGCAGGGCTGGAATGAGGGACAACCCGATGCACTCTCCGCGTTCAAGGCGGTCGGGCAGGCCTATCTGGCCTTCGCCAGAGAGGAACCCGCCTACTTTGCCGCCATGTTCGAGGCTCGATTGCCAAAAGATGCCAGCCGGGAGCTGTCCCAGGCCACGGACAACGCATTTGCAGTCCTGCGCCAGGCCTGCGAGGCCCTGATCGCTCAATTGCCTGCGGGCAAGCGCCCGCCCGCCCTGATGATGGCCTTGCATGTCTGGGCCATGGCCCACGGCATCGCCGCTTTGTTCGGACGCAGTGATAGTGCCCGGCGCAATGTACCGATGTCGCCGGAAGATCTGTTGGAGGCGAATATGCTGATCTATCTGGATGGCTTGGGTCTAGGCCCCAATTAAATTTTTTTTGCCTCCAACCCTTGAAAGCCAATTTGCAGCCCTTATGTCCATTAATGTAAACACTATTTACATGAGGCTGAAATGGAACTCGCAAGAAAACTGGACGAACACGGCAAGGGCGCCTGGATTGGCGTTATGGTCCTTAGCTTTATTCTTTTCTGGCCGGTCGGACTGGCAATTCTGGCTTATTTGATATGGAGTGGACGCATGCAATGTTGGAAACGAGGCGGACCGGGGCGTTGGCATAATGCGCGCCGCCGGGGGAGCCGCCGTCACGAACCTGAATATGAGGCAAGCAGCGGCAATTCAGCTTTCGATGCCTACAGGGAAGAAACCCTGAAACGGCTGGAGGATGAACAAAGCGAATTCGAAGGCTTCCTGGAGCAACTACGCCACGCCAAGGATAAGGCGGAATTCGACCAGTTCATGGATGATCGTCGCCCAGGACCGACGGCAGCGAATGAGCCGCCCAAGAACGACGGCGAAGCGGGACATCCCAGCGCCTAAATCAAACAATGTCACATTGAATTGGGGACGCATGAAGCCATGCGTCCCCATAATTGTATAACCGCGTCAAACCTCTGTCTTGGTAAACATCGGCGTTTCAACAGAGTGTCGCAAGAACTAGCGCGCGGGCGGCCAGGGGATTTTCAGGGTTTCGGATTGTGCCCTGACAAAATCCGGGATCGCCGTTGCCCGCCTGGCCTTTAGGTCGAACAAAACGCCAAGGACATCGTAGGTCGCCGCCAGCGTTCCGTCGGTATCATTGTGGAAAGCATGGCCGAAACGGAAGGTTTTGTCGCCCAGGTCCAGAATGCCCGATCGAAGGGTATAAAGGTTGCCGGCCCGCATGGGGGCATAGACGCGGACATCATATTCCAAGGCCGCACCGCCCAGATTACCTGCCTCATTCACCTCGCGCGTGAAGCCCATGCGATGGCGCACATTGAGGACACCGTCGGTACCAACGGCATAATATCGTTGCGGTGCCATAACCCCATCGTTATCACAATCCCAGGCGGCGATTGAGCCTCGGCCCGAAACGAATGGATCTGACAATTGCCCCGCATGCACTGGCACCGGGCCACCAACAGTGGGCGGGCGCGGTTGATCCGTGCGCGTGACCACCTTTGCCGACATCTTTTGCCGAATGTCTTCAGGCCACGGGGCCGGCTGTTGTGTTTTGTTGTCGAAACCATCGCACCATAATTCGAAACTGGCTGACATATCGTCCGTCTCGCCATTCATGATTTCCGCCAGAATATGTACCCGGTCGGCCTCAACTGCCAATACGCCGGCCCGAATATCGACAATATCGCCTGCATGCAGTTCGCCTTGATAGCGGCTGAGAAGGTGGTTCGCCTGCCAGGTCATATTTTGCGCCGGGTCAAGGCCCAGCTGTGACTTCAGATGATTCAGGCCTTCAAACATCTTGGCGGCATAAAACTGCACATTGAAATGCCCCATGATGTCGCATTCCCAGGCATTCACGCTGCCCCGAAAGATCGGTACAAACTCACTCACGATACTCGTTCCTGGTTGATTATGTGTCCAAATTCAGGCCAAGGGCACCCAAGGCATGGGCGGTAACCGCACCGCAATTGCTGCAGGCAACGCTGACAACGGGAACCGACGGGCCATCCATCTCGACGCCCTGCCGAAAGCTCTGTTGTAATAACAGTTTTGTAAAGCCATCGAGAACCGTAAAGTTTACATGGTCACACCTATGGCAGGGTTTGTGCGCACCTTTTTGTGCCAGGATTTCGGCGACCCTATTTGTGTCCATTGACGCCCCCAGATTGAGAATCGATCACAACGGTTTTCAGGATACCTTTTGTTGGATTGGAACACACCATTTTGCCTTCCCATATGGGGATTAGATACGGCCTCGTCTCAACGGCCCCCATGGGTTACAGTCTGCCTCTCTTCCATTAACATCCCATACAGCACGAGATTATTTCCAGATGCCCAACAGCTCGAACATGCGCACAGGCGGCCAGATCCTGGTCGATCAACTAAAAATTCATGGGGTCGACACGGCCTTTTGCGTCCCTGGCGAAAGCTACCTCGCCGCCCTTGATGCCTTGCACGACGCCCCCGAAATCCGTCTGTTGACCTGCCGCCACGAGGCCAATGCCGCCAATATGGCCGAAGCCCACGGCAAACTGACTGGCCGCCCCGGTATTTGTTTCGTCACCCGCGGGCCAGGTGCCTGCCATGCTGTGGTGGGGCTGCATACAGCGTTTCAGGATAGCTCTCCCATGATCCTGTTCGTCGGCCAGGTGGGCCGTTCCATGATGGAGCGGGAGGCGTTTCAGGAAATGGACTTTCGCCGTTTCTTTGGCCAGGTCAGCAAATGGTCAGCCGAAATTCAGGATCCCGCCCGGGTTCCCGAACTGGTCAGTCAGGCTTTTCATGTCGCCACCTCCGGGCGTCCGGGGCCCGTGGTGCTGTCCTTGCCCGAAGACATGTTGGTTGAAATGGCGGGCGTCGGCGATGCCAAGGCCTATCGTGCGGTGCAGGCCCATCCCGGCCCCGACGATATGGCAGAACTGCGCGCCAAACTGGCGGCGGCGAAGCGGCCGGTGCTGATGTTGGGCGGCGGCACCTGGACGCCGGGGGCAGTTGCCGACATTACGGCGTTTGCAGAGGCGAACAGCCTGCCGGTCAGTTGCGCCTTTCGTAATCAGGACCGCTTTGACAATTACCATCCGCAATATATTGGCGAGATCGGCATCGGCTCCAACCCCGCCTTGATCGCCCGCTTGCAGGAGACGGATTTGTTGATTGCGGTCGGTCCCCGTCTTGGAGAGATGACGACACAAGGTTATTCGCTGTTGGATATTCCAAACCCGAAACAGCCCCTGGTCCATATTCATCCTGACCCGGAGGAACTGGGTAAAGTCTATCGTGCCGAGTTGCCGATCAATTCCGGCATGGTTGGTTTTGCCGCAGCGGCAAAGGCCATGACGCCGGTGGATAGCAGTGCCTGGGCCGACAGCGTGGAAGAGGCCCGTCAGGAATATCTCAGCTATATCGAGATTGAAGCCACGGTGGGTGATCTGGACATGGCGGATGTGCTGCGCGTCCTGCGCGAGCGCTTGCCGAAAGACAGCCTGGTGGCCAACGATGCGGGCAATTTTGCCGGTTGGGCGCATCGTTATCTGCCGTTTTCCACCTATCCCAGCCAGGTCGGGCCCACCAACGGTGCCATGGGTTATGGTGTGCCGGCGGCCTTGGCTGCTGCCTTGATTTATCCCAGCCGGACCACGGTCTGCTTCGTCGGTGACGGTGGTTTCCTGATGGCGGCGAATGAGCTGGCGACAGCCTTGCAATATGATCTGAAGCCGATCTATCTGGTTATCAACAACGGCATGTTCGGCACCATTCGCATGCATCAGGAGCGTGAGTATCCAGGCCGGGAAGTCGCAACGGAACTGCGCAATCCCGATTTTGCAGCCTATGCCCAATCTTTCGGGGCATTTGGCGAGATTGTGGAGCGCAGCGAGGATTTCGCGGGCGCATTGGATCGCGCCCTGGCCGCCGATAAAGTGGCGGTCCTGGAACTGCGCACGGACAAGGAAGCGATTAATCCGAGGACAACCCTGACAGCCGTCCGCGAGGCAGCGCTGGCAAGACAGAAGAGTTAGCGTATGAGGAGGAGAGGTTGAAATGAGCGTGCAAGGTGTATTGGCAGGTAAAGTCGCCATTGTTACCGGGTCAGGTCGGGGCATCGGCCGTCAAATCGCCCTAAAGCTGGCCAGTGCCGGCGCATCCGTGGTGGTCAATGACCTCGATGATGGGCCGGCAGCAGAGACCATTGGCCTGATCGAAGCGGCAGGCGGGCGGGCGATCCCATGCAATGGCGATGTGGCGGCACCTGATTTTGGTGACCGGGTGGTCAATACTGCCCTGGAAGGGCTGGGCGGCCTGGAAATTATCGTCAACAATGCCGGCTATATCTGGAATACCACGATCCAACGCAATACGGACGAGCAATGGCAGGCCATGTTGGATGTTCATGCCACGGCACCGTTTCGAATTTTGCGAGCGGCGGCGGAACATTTTCGCACCACCGCCAAGCGCGAGATTGCACAAGGTAATCTGGTGCAGCGCAAGGTGGTCAATATCTCCTCGGTCTCCGGCACCCACGGCTCCGCCACCCAAGTGGCATATTCCGCAGGTAAAGCAGCGATTGTGGGCGTAACCCATACCATGTCCAAGGAATGGGGCCGCTATGGCGTCAACGTGAATGCGGTGGCCTTTGGCTTTATCGAAACCCGCCTGACCCAGGAATTCGAGGGGCAACCGGCAGAAATTGAAGTCCACGGCCGGCAGTTCAAGGTGGGTTTTCCCGCCGATATGGCAAAGGTGAAATATGAAGGCATATCCCTGGGCCGCCCGGGCCGCCCGGAGGAAGCAGCAGGTGCGGTTTATTTGCTGTGTCTGCCGGAATCTGATTTTGTAACCGGACAGGTATTGATTTGTGATGGCGGAAAAATTTAGTAACTACCGCCATTCGCCCTCGGCGGAGCGTAATCGCGGCCCGATACTTGAGGTTTTGCGTACGGTGATGCCGCCGCCCGGCGTGATATTGGATGTGGGGGCGGGCGGTGGTCATCACTGCGCCTGGTACGCGCCAGAGTTCCCAGCCCATACCTGGGCCCCGTCTGACGCGGATGGGGACGCTTTGGCGGGGATCGATGCCTGGGCAGGACAGGCGGAGGCGGACAATATTCTGCCCGCCAGGCTTTTGGATGCCCAATTGGACAGCTGGCCCATAGACGATATTGCCGATCAACTGGTTGCCTTTTTCACCGTCAATATGATCCATATCGCGCCGTGGCAAGCGACCGTCGGTATGATGGCCGCAGCCGGGCGCTATTTGCCTGCGAATGGCATCGTGTTTCTGTACGGCCCCTTTATGCGGGATGGCCGGCCCTTGACGGACAGCGATGCAGCCTTTGATCGGTCCATACGAAACCGACATCCAGCTTCAGGCCTGCGGGACCTTGATGCGGTCAGGCAAGAGGCGGAAAAAAATGGCCTGGAATCGTCACAACAGGTGGATATGCCGGCGGGTAATTTGTCTTTGATTTTCCGCCCACAAACTTAAAGTGCCGGGCTAAGATTTCTGAGGCACCAACTTCCAGACCTTGCCCGTTTTGCCAACGGTCGAGAATGCCGGTTTGATGCCCCGAATAGACGTCGTCGTTGCCGTCTCTGAATTCTATTCGGGAAGATCAAGCCCGGTCTGCCTATGGCGCGCGGGCGCTGCTCGGGATAAGGTTCGGCCACGGGCCGTACAATCAGTAGGACGCTAATATGAGTGGCGATGAGAGCAACCGGGACAGCAACTGGAACTATGGCAATCTGTCGCCTGAAACCTTAAGCGCGCAAGCACTGGGACGGGTTGATCCAGTGACCAAGGCGCTGGTCCCGTCCCTGCATCCATCGACCACGTTTGAGCGTGATGTGGATGGCGGCTATAGCTCTGGTCGTGGTTATGCCCGCCCTCATAACCCTACCTATGACGAGGCTGAAGATCTGTTGCAGGCGCTGGAAGGCGGCAGCGATTGTCTGTTGTTCGCCTCTGGCATGGCGGCAGCTAACGCAGTCTTTCAGTCCCTGTTGCCCGGCGATCATGTGGTCGCGCCGAAGGTTATGTACTGGGCCCTGCGCAAATGGCTGGTGGATTTCGCCGTTTCCTGGGGGTTGGAGGTCGAATTTGTCAATACTTCGGACCTGGAGGCTGTGCGCGCAGCCATGCGGCCCGGCAGGACCCAACTGGTCTGGGTCGAAACACCGGCCAATCCGATGTGGAACATTACCGATATTCGGGCCATCGCCGATATTGCCCATGCGGCCGGTGCCCGCCTGGCGGTAGACAGCACCATCGCCTCGCCGGTGTTGAGCCGGCCTATTGAATATGGTGCGGATATTGTGATGCATTCGGCCACGAAATACCTCAACGGCCATGGCGACGCCCTAGCGGGCGCCCTGGTCAGCGCCCGTGATGATGGATTTTGGCAGCGCATCCGGGCCTGGCGTCGGGACGGCGGGGCCATTTTGGGTACGTTGGAGGCATGGCTGCTGCAACGGGGTATGCGCACCTTATTCGTGCGTGTGGCGCGCTGTTCGGAAAGCGCCATGGCCATTGCCAAACATTTTTCCAGCCATCCACGTATTTCCCATGTTCTTTACCCTGGCCTGCCGGATCATCCGGGCCATGACGTCGCAGCCCGGCAGATGGCGGGTGGTTTCGGCGGTATGATGTCGTTGCGCATCAGGGGGGGTGAGACGGCTGCCATGGCCACAGCAGCCCAGATGAGGGTCTTCAAACGGGCGACGTCCCTGGGCGGAGTAGAAAGTTTGATCGAACATCGGGCCAGTATCGAAGGCCCGGCAACGCCTGTGCCGTCAGACTTGTTGCGCCTGTCCATCGGCCTGGAAAATGTTGCTGATCTAATTACCGATATAGAACAAGCCCTGGCCGCCATTCCGGGGCCAATCCCAGACGATGAAGCCAAGGTCGCCGACGATGTGGAGCGAACACCCATAGAGGCCGTGCTGGAGAAACATATTTCGGCCATGGTCCGGGAAAGAGGCGGCGATCTGGCGGTTGGTGATTTCACCGACGGCGTCTTGCAGCTGAATATGCTCGGCTCCCCGGGTGCGACTGTGCCCCTGCAAACGACGATCCAAAACACCATCCGCCATTATTTGCCGGAAGTGCGCGAGGTTCGTATCATGGCGAGAGAAACTGTAGCTGACCCCCAGGCGCTTTTTGACCAGGTGATCAATCCCACCATCGCGACACACGGCGGCAAAATTGTCCTAAATCGTGTCGAGGGTGACAGCCTGTTCCTGTCATTTGAGGGCGGTTGCCAGGGCTGCGCCATGGCGGAGCTGACCCTGCGTCAGGGAATTGAACCAATCCTGGCGCAGCAGATCCCGGCTATTAAAACCGTGATTGACGAGACCGAGCATGCGTTGGGAACAGCGCCGTTTTTCAAGACGAAAAAATCCTAATGTAACGTATTATAGTTGTATTGGCGTAAAGGAGACCCGCGATATGTCGTTGTCGAGCGTAGATGATTTGAAACAACCCATGACCTGGCCGACAGGTGGAGCCACGCGCATTCCCTATCGGCTGTATTCCGACCCGGAGATTTATGCCCTGGAACAGGAGCGCATTTTTAAGGGGCCGGTTTGGAATTTCCTATGCCTTGAAATCGATATCCCCAATGCGGGCGATTATAAGACCTCCACGGTAGGCGAAACCCCCATCATCGCGACCCGTGATGAAAATGGCGGCGTGCATGCCATGGTCAATCGCTGTAGCCACAAAGGTGCACTGGTCTGTCTCAAGGAAAAAGGCAATGCCAAGATGCTGACCTGCATCTACCATTCCTGGTCATTTGACCTGGCGGGTAACCTGAAGGGTGTGGCCTTTCGCAATGGTTTACAGGGCAAGGGTGGCCTGCCGGACGATTTTGATACCTCGAAACACGGCCTGGAAACCCTACGGGTGGAAACATTCTGTGGTCTGGTTTTCGGTACTTTTTCGGATGAGACGCCATCCGTGGAAAGCTATCTGGGCCAGCCCATGTCGAAATTTCTGCGCCGCAATCTGGGCAAGCCGCTAAAGCCGTTAGGGATGCACAGCCAGATCATCCACAATAATTGGAAGCTGTATGCGGAGAACGTGCGGGATTCCTACCATGCCACCTTGCTGCATACATTCTATACCACCTTCAAGATCAACCGCCTGGATATGGACGGCGGCATCGTCCTGGCAGAGGACAAATGGCACCATATTAGCTATGCCAAGCGGGAGACGTTCGACGAGGCGGAGGAGTATAAGCGGAGCAACATCCACGCCGCGCAATATGACTCGCAACTGGACGGCCCACAGTTGCTGAATGCCTGGAACGAATTCGACGATGGTATCACGCATTCTATTCAGGCGATTTTTCCCAACCTGGCAATCCAGTTCACCTTGAATTCCTTGTGCGTGCGCTTCTTCGTCCCCCGCGGCATCGATAAGACGGAGCTGTTTTGGTTCTATGTGGGCTATGAGGACGATACGGAGGAACAAACGGCCATGCGGGTGATGCAGGGCAATCTGACCGGGGCGGCAGGTTTGGTCTCGTTGGAAGACGGCTGTATCAACGAGTTCGTGCAGCGCGGCACCCACGGTAGCGAGGGGAAGGCTGGCCTGGCGGAAATGGGTGGGCGTGATGTGGAAAGCTCCGATGCCTCCCGCGCGACGGAAACCGCCATTCGCGGCTTCTGGACCGGCTATCGCAAGATTATGGGTATTGCCTAAGATGAACACCGCCATTGAAGATTTCATCATCGCCTATGCCCACGATATTGACGACGTCCGCCTGGACGGCTGGCCGGACTATTTCACCGAGGACGGCACCTACACTATTTTGACGCGGGAGAATTTGGCAGCGGGCCTACCCATGGGCATCATGTATTGCCAGGGCCGGGGCATGATGTCGGACCGCATCAAGGCTATGAAGGAAGCGAATATTTACGAGGCGCACACTTATTGCCACCTGCTGGGCCGCAGCCAGATCGAAGAGAATTCTGACGGCAGCTATCAGGCCCGCACGAACTTCAACATTATTCGCACCATGCAGGATGGCGCTTCCGAGATGTTCGCGGTGGGTAAATATCTCGACGTGATCGAAATGCGGGACGGCCAGCCTCAACCCCAACCACTATTCAAGGAACGCAAAGTCGTGCTGGAATCCCGCCGGGTCGATATCCTGTTGGTTTATCCTTTGTAGAAAGCATTTTCCAGTATGGAACGACGCCTCGCCGCCATTCTGATTTCCGATATCGTCGGCTATTCCAAGCTTATGGGCGCGGACGAGGCTGGCACCCTGGCGGCCTTGCGGCAATTGCGCGGTGAGCTGTTCGAACCTGTCGTGGCAGCCCATCGGGGGACAGTGATCAAGCGTATGGGTGATGGCTGGCTGGTGGAATTCGCCTCCGCCGTTGATGCGGTTGGTAACGCCATCGCGGTGCAGGAAGGCCTGGCGCAGCACGCGAATATCAAACTTCGCATCGGCATTCATGTCGGCGATATTATGCACGAAGACGAAGATATCTTCGGCGACGGCGTGAACATTGCCGCCCGTTTGCAGGAGATCGCAGTGCCCGGCGGTATTGCCCTGTCGGAAATGGCCCGCAACAGCCTGGACGGCAAAATCGCGGCGGCATTTGCGGATCAGGGAGAGCGACAACTTAAGAATATCACAGAGGCCGTGCGGGTCTTCGCCTCTGGTGGCGGACTTGAAGGAACTCCGGTCAAATCCGACAGCCAGCCCTCCATCGCCGTAATGCCGTTTGAGAACCGCTCCGCCGATCCGGAACAGGAATATTTCGCCGACGGCATAACAGAAGATGTCATCACCGAACTAGCCCGCTTTCGCGATTTTAAGATCATCGCACCGAATACGGTTTTTTCCTACAAAGGGCAGAGAATTGACGTCGCTAAGGTCGCCGCCGAACTGGATGTTCGCTACATCATCCAGGGTAGCGTCCACAAGGCGGGGGAGCGAGTGCGCGTTAGTGCACAATTGCTTGAGGCCGCCACGAACGAAAATCTGTGGGCTGAACGCTATGACCGGGACCTGGTGGATATTTTCGATCTGCAGGACGAAATAACCCAGGCCATTGTCCGCGCCGTGGCACCGCGATCGGGCGAGGCTGAATTTCGCCGCGCGGCCACCCTGACCTCACGTGATCTGGGCCTGTGGGATACCATCGCAAAGGTTCGCTATCTGCTGTATCAGTTTTCCAAGGAACCGTGGGAGGAGGCACTTTCGATGCTGCAATTAGCCATTCAGGATTATCCTGAAGAGGCCACTTTGCATAGTATGCTGTGCAACCTTCTTTTTTTGCAGTTGCCGCTTGGCTGGGCCGGCGACCATGAAGAATCATTGGAACAGGCTAATGCTGCCGCCAGAGAGGCTTTGCGTTTAGATAGTCAGGACGCTTATTCCCATCGCGCGATGTCGCTTATTCGGATGTTTCAGGGCCGCTTTGATGAAGCAATTACGTCGATAGAGATCGCTCTGAAATTAAACCCTAACTCCGCAGAAGTTCTGGGCTCTGCCGCGGGTGTTTACGGCGTTTTCAATGATTATGACCGCTCATCGGAGCTGTTGCGACGCGCGGTGGATTTGAGCCCGAATGACCCTGCGCGGCCCATATGGAATTTGGGTCTAGTGTTAAGTGCGTTTATGGCCGCTCGTTATGATGACGCTATTGCGACGTGTACCATAAGCATCGAAATGAATCCGAACTTTCCCTCTGCCTATCGGCAAAGAGCGGCTGTTCTGGCTCTATCCGACCGGTTAGACGAGGCGCGGCGGGACGTTGCGAAATTGCTGGAGCTGGAGCCTAATACGAATTTGCGGGAAACCGCCCAACGGGTGCCCCTGCGTGGCGAACATATGGAAATTTTTCTCGATGGCCTGCGGGCTGCCGGGCTACCGGAATAGGGAGTAAACATGTCCAAGGACACCTACTACAAAGATCATTGGGTGGAGATCGAGCCTGATCGATTGGAGCGTTACGAGGCGCAGTTCGTTTGGGGTGCGCGTGGCA
>Ga0233439_10005577_pt1 | contig 11611 bp, 8 predicted proteins | sample SI_123_September_6_FD_182713 | JGI IMG/M metagenome (GOLD analysis project Ga0233439, IMG submission 182713) | Seawater microbial communities from Saanich Inlet, British Columbia, Canada - SI_123_September2016_100_MG | ecosystem: Environmental > Aquatic > Marine > Inlet | place: Canada: British... | reverse complement strand
TGTTGGCGACTCTTGGATCGGTGGGAATCAGGGGTTGCACCAATTCCCAAAAGGCATCCGAAATTTCCCAGGTCTTCTTTCTTGACATATCTTTCTCTTCATCGGGTTATCTGCTGATTCTCTCAACAAGGATTGATAAGAAGGAAAAAGTAGCCAATCTTTTATTTGCGGATAAGTTCTAAGTTACTTTTTTTTTCACCTTAGCCAAATAGGCGGGGTTATGGAAAGGAAGACACTAAAGGTCCTTAGCGGAGTCGTAAATCTTCGGCAACAACTTTTTCAAGAAATGAGTCAAGGAGAGAAATCAACTCCTAGAAAAGTGAGGTTATTTGCAGAGTCGGAGACGTTGAGGAAATGGCAACCTTACCCGAAACGGATCTATGATTAATGGTGAGCCGAAGAAGTGGTCGGAGATACTCAAAGTAACTTCGACCCCTTTTTGTTTTTTTAGGCATTGCCTAAAACTGTTTCGGTGCGTTTGGTGTTGGTTGCAGAGTTGTTTTCAGTGATCTCTTGCAGAAGCGCCTGTAGAGGATGCATCGGGCGGAAGCCAGCAAAACGCTTCACTTGAGAACGACAAGAATATCCTGTCGCAAGAATTGTGGCCTGTTGTGCCAATTCGTTGGGCATGTGATGCTGCCAACTCATTTTGAAAATACCTCTTGATTCTTCGTAGTGTTCCTTCTCGTGCCCATAAGTGCCCGCCATCCCGCAGCATCCTGTTGCCTCAAGTCTCAGATCGAGACCGAGAGCCTTGAATACGTTTTGCCATTGTTGTTGGGACTGAAGAGCAAGGGTCTTCTCTGAGCAATGGCCCATTAGACAGTAGCTTCGGAGTGGTTCCAAAATCTTGTTTGAACGTAACTGATCGATCTGTTGAACTAACCATTCCTGAGGCAGCATTATTTCAACTGGTAACTGTTGGAATCCTAATGACTTGGGGTATTCGTCTCGGTAAGTTAAGACCATACTTGGTTCAATCCCAACGATTGGCACTCCTAAAGTAGCGAGTGTTTGGAGCCATTCGGAATTTTTTCGGACCAATGGATCAAACCAGTTGAGCAATCCTTTGATGTGTAGTGGTTTACCATTTGGGTGGAATGGAGTGACACAGACTCGAAAGCCTAAGTTTTGAAGTAATTTTATAAAATGAATGACTAATGGAGCTTCGTAGAAGGAGGTAAATGCGTCTTGCAAGAGGATGACGGAGCTTTGTTTTTGGGCGGTGGGTAACCTTCTAAGTTCTTCGATGGTGACCAACCCTTTCATTTTCGTGAGTTGGCTAGCTAGGTTGGGAGTGCTCAGAGCTGGTGCATCAATGAGTCCCACCAGTTGTTCTAATGCTTTTGCTGATAGAGCATTACCCAGCAAAGCATTTCCAAGGCGGGGGATCTTGGAGAGAATTTTCCCACTCCATTCAGTAGTCCCAACTAGGTAATCTCTCAATGGTCGCAGGTATCTACCATAATATTCGTGCAAAAATTTAGAACGAAACTCAGGAACATCTACATGCACTGGACATTGAGAGGCACAGGCTTTACAAGCAAGACATCCTGACATTGCTTCGAAGACTTCATGGGAATAGTCGTATTCTTTGGCTTTCTTGGCGGAATTTAAAAATTTTGCAGCAAACCCCCCTGAGGATCTGACCTCATCAGGGTCTCCAGCTAAGCTCAACTGTCGGAGCCACTCCCTCATGATTCCTGCCCGACCCTTTGGAGAGTGAATCCGATCACGTGTAATCTTTGATGAGGGGCACATCACGTGGTTTGGATCATAGTGGAAACAGGCTCCATTCCCATTACAACTGATGGTAACTGCGAATTCATCCTGCCAATTGGAATGAATTTGACGATCTCGATGACCTCGAAGTGGTGCTTCCAAAGAGACAGTTTGTTCCTTGGATTCAAGGGGAGTGACGATTTTACCAGGATTTAATTGATTGAACGGATCAAATACTTGTTTGATCTTGCGCAACTCCTGATAGAGTTCCGAACCAAAATGCTCTTCTGTATATTCGGTACGGAATCCTCTGCCATGCTCCGCCCACATCACACCACCGTATTTGCGGACTAATTGACAGACTCCATCTGAAATTTTACGAACAATTTCTTCGTCTTCAGTGGTCTTTAAGTCCAGCGCAGGCCTTACATGTAAACAGCCCACATCCACGTGGCCGAACATGGCGTATTCGAGCCCAAAGCTTTCCAGCAAGTCACGAAATTCTCGAATGTAAGCAGCCAAGTTTTCTGGAGGGACTGCAGTATCTTCAACAAAAGGAATGGGCTTGCGTCGTCCTTTGGTATTTCCCAGAAGTCCCACCCCCTTTTTTCTTAGATTCCAAAGATCTTTGATTTCCTCTGGAATTTCAGTTCGATAAAAGCCTGTAGCTTCTCCAGAGATTTTTTTCCTTTCGTAGATTATTTGTGCAAGTTGATCAACCTTTGCTTTTACTTCCGATTTTTCATTGCCTGAGAATTCAACCAAGTTGATTGTACGGGTCGGGCGAGATCCTTCATCAGCTACAAAATCTTTAACCTTATGGTAGATCTCATCCTCCCGGGCAAGGCCCAAGATTTTTTCATCAACTGTTTCAATTGCTGTGGGATCAGATTGGACGAGGATTCCTGCAGCTCGCAATGCATCATCAAAGCTCTCGTACTTGACAACAATTAATTCCTGAAAGGCAGGTAGAGGTGTCAATTTTAGCTTAGCTTCATGGACCAGGGCTAAAGTCCCCTCAGATCCAGCAAGCAAATAATTTAGATTAAAGATAGACTGCTGATCATTACTGTAGACACCAGCCAAATTGTAGCCCGTCATGAATCGGCTCATCTTAGGGAAAATCTCTTTGATCTGTTCAGCTTGTTGGCAAACGATTTCATCCACGACGCGATAAACTTGCCCAGCTCTACCGGACGCTTCCTTCCGGTCAGTTAACTCTTTTGGATTAAGAGGAACCGAGTGTAGTTCTTCTCCGTTCGAGAGAAAACAGGATAGTTCAACTAAGTGATTGCTGGTTCGCCCATAGACTCGTGAGCCTTTTCCACAAGCGTCTGTATTGATCATGCCTCCTAGGGTCGCTCGACTACTGGGAGAAAGATTTGGCGCAAAGAAAACTCCATGAGGCCGAAGAAAATCGTTCAACTGATCTAGCACAACACCAGGACCCACTTTGACCCATCCCTGCTCTAGGTTCAATTCCCTGATATCGTGCATGTGGCGGGAACAATCGATGATGATTCCATCAGTCAATGACTGCCCATTTGTCCCTGTTCCACCCCCTCGAGGAGCAAAGCGTATATCCCGATATTTCTCATGTGCAGCGAGTTCTAGCAGAATTTTCAGATCTGACTTATGGATTGGAAATACTGCTGCCTGGGGTAGGATCTGGTAGATACTATTGTCAGTGGATTGAACCAAGCGGGTGCCATAATCTGAGCGAATCTCTCCTTGAAACCCTTGTTGGCCAAGAGTTTCAAGGAAAGCTAGGTAACGACCTTGTGCTGGTTCTACCTGTGAAAGGCGAGGAATCATGTTTACGGCAGAAAATCTGAGAAAGTGAGTTCAGTTGTCGATGGAAACCAATTCCACATCGAAGATCAAAGTGGAGTGAGGGGGAATTAAATCACCGGCTCCATTGGCTCCATATCCTAGCTTGGATGGGATCACTAACTGCCATTTAGAACCGACGCTCATCAACTGCAAAGCCTCAGTCCAACCAGGAATTACGCGATTTACAGGAATGTTGAGTGGCTCACCGCGTGCGTATGAACTGTCAAATACTTTACCATTTACCAGTCGGCCAATGTAATTGACAACAACCCTGTCTTGAAGTTGGGGTTGGGCTCCAGTGCCCTCTTCAACAATTTGGTACTGGAGGCCACTGGCAGTAACGGTGGTCTCGGATTTGGCGGCATTCTCTTTCAGATGAGCCTGACCTTCATCAATAACGGCTTGAGCAGCGGCGGTCCGAGCTTGCTTTTCTTCTTCGCTGGGAAACATATCACTAAAAATATAGTTAAAAACCAAAAAACCACCCAAGCCCATCATCAGGAGTGCAGTTACTAAACTATACTTTTTCTTGGGAGGCTCCGTAACTTCTGTTGTTTCGGTCATGGTTTGTTTAGGGTGGAACGGAAATTACAGGTCACCTAGGATAGCATTGGCTGCACGTCGACCTGATCGCATAGCACCCTGTAGGGATGAATGTTCACGGTGATCTCCGCAGATGAATAACCGTTCATTGACTTTGACGGTTTTTTCAGTGAATTGCAACGCAGGAGGTCTTTGTTGAGGAAGAGCTTGAGGTAGATCGTAGCAGCGGATCATGCGCCAATTTTCTGTTGTTTTTCCAAACCAATCCAACAACTGATCACGGACTGCTTTCTCCAAATCTTGCTGATTTTCATAACGCTGTAGGACGGAAACAGATACTAAGTCCTTTCCGTCTGGCGCATAACTTCTGCTCACACGACTGTTCACCACCAAGTGATTAATTGGGCCAAATCCATCTCCATTCAGCATGAGAATCGGATGTTTAGTGTGCGGAACTTCATTAGCCTCAAAATACAGGCAGTACGTCGATTGAAATTCTGGAGGGCTTGTACGTCCCATCAGCCGATTTGCTTCAGCGGCAGATGAAGCAATCACTATAGCAGAACCTTCGACAACATCCCCGCTCTCAAGAGTTACGCTTTGGTCTTCGATTTTTTGAACAGGGCTCTCCAGTTCAATCGTACCTTTAGGTAGGTCTCTAGCCAACTGATCTGGGATGGCTTGCATGCCCTGAGCAGGAAGAGTTACCCGTCCGGATGCAAAAGTTTTATAGGTGAATTCAAGCATCCGACTAGATGTTTCTAGCTTCGGATCCAAAAACACACCGGCAAAAAAAGGCCTTAGGAAGGCATCAATGAATTTTTTTGAGAAACCAGCTTTTTCAAGGTGCTCACGAGTTTGAATTTCTGGCTTTGAAAAGATCTCATGCAAGCTCATCGATGAAAGCTGGCTGCGCCAACGCATCAACTGTAGACCATCACCAATTGAACTGAGCTTAGATCGGAGGGTCCATGGAAGATGATGAGGCTTTCGAAAAGGATCAGCCATTAGATGAAAATCATTACACCATCTTACTAGAGCCCCTGGATAGAAAGCCTTCAGTTGGAGCCCACGGTACCTCAGCATTCTGCGAGCTTCAGAATATTCAGTAAGGAAGACTTGGAAGCCACGATCCAACAAAAAACCATCCACTTTATCGGTCTGGACGCGTCCTCCGATTCCATCAGAAGCCTCAAATATCCGAACCTTCCAGCCAGCTTGGTGCAAATGGATCGCACAGCAAAGGCCAGCGATTCCAGCGCCGACAATCAGGACAGGTTGTTCTTTCATGGATGCAAACTTCGATAAAAGTAAATCGGGAAAAACGGTCAAATTTAACGAAAATCAGCACTCTTGCAAGCGGTTTCGCTGATCAAGTACCTTGTAGTTCTGATTATTCTGAATCACCAGCATGCCATTTAGGACATACCTTACGAAAATTACACTGAGCACACTGGGTGGTGTCATCCGTAAAGCTGAAATTACTTTCTTCGGCGTGATTTTGTTCTGGTCTACTCAGTAAGGTTTGCATTTGCTGAATAGACTCTTTGACGTAGTTTTGAACACCTTCGAGGTCCAGAGATTTACTGTTGTATTCTCTAGTTTTCCCAGTTGCGAGAAAGACTTCCTTAAGAAGGATTAGGTCGGGTTGGATTCCCCATTTTTCTGATGTGTACATCGCATAGATACCCATCTGAAGTGAATGGTCAGCTTCATGAGATTTGCCAGTTTTCCAATCCAGTAGAACGATTTGATCATCACTGCGATAGCAGGCATCGAGGGAAACCCAAATTTTGCATCCATCGATTTGAAAATAGTTCAACTCCTCTAGTTCTAACCATTTGGAATAGTCTAGATCTTTCAATTGATTGAGCAGAGGAAGGCGATAGAAGTTCTCCACACAGGTTTGAGCTTGTGTGGCTAAGGCTCGCCACTCCTCATCATTGACGGGCAGTTGGTATTCATGCTCAACCAGCCCTATAAATCGCTTGGGCCGAAGCCGATACTTCGCATCCCTTGAGTCTCTATAATCCTGGCGCAAACGATTTTGGAGATTTTCAGCTACACTCTGATAGTTTGGAAGTGATTTTGATTTCCTCAGGTGATGCAATAGTTCTTCAAGAACTTTGTGAACCTGAACACCGATCCAGGCAAATCGATTATGAAGCTGTTTTAGGACGTAGATTTCTCTGGTTCTGGGATCAGACTGCCAGTCCCAACCTCCCCAAGAACCATAATAATGAAACCAGTAGCGCCTGGGACAACTTTGAAGCGTCTCATTTCGACTCTTCGACCAACTGAATTCATTGCGCAATATTCCCATGGCTTTAGCATTTTGTGGAAGAGAGGATTTAGACATGAAATTTATTGTACACATCCTGAGGACGACCAAACTCTCAATATTTTCCAAACAGTCTGACGAAGCCTTGACCGAGTCGCAAGGGTTGGCCTCCATCAAGTAGGTTCATCATGCGGGAATTATATCTTATTCGAAGTAATAAGGCCGAGGAGTGGGAGAATGGCGTACGCAAAGTGAGCTTTGCGTGTGATGACCCTGATATCCACGCATTTGTGTGGGTCGATCTACGTGAGCGCTTAAGCGGAATTCAAATCATTTTTCGTGAGAGAGTACTCGAATGGGATAAATCTGCTGGAGTCAGTCATGGCGATACTAATCGTGAAGCTGATGAGGAGGTTTATGGTTATCAGAAGGGTGCTAGATCAATTCACAATCAAGTGCATAGCATTGGTCAATCAGACTTGGCACTTTTGAAAACTTTACTGTTCCCGGGAGAATGGGATTCTTTAATAAAGAGTTGCTTCAATGTTTTGGAAAAAGGGAATTAGTCTTTGCCTACTCCTGCTTTCCATGGCTAATGTCTTGAAGGCAGGTTTCTTCAAATGGGATGTGGTAGTCTATGCGGAAGGTTATGGATTGTCGCATGAAGTCTTTGCTATTCGGGAAGCAGGTACTATCTGGGAACAGGGTGACTGGATATGTGAAATAAGTGATTTCTGGACTACGATCACAAGTGAATTACTGCTGGAAGGGAAGACCTTGAAGTGTCAACAGGGCGAGACGGAGCGTTTCGTAACCATCACTTGTGATTTAAATAACAGGGGTCGCCAACACAACTCCCTCAAAGAACAATTCTCCCCAACGAATGCTGGATTTTATTTGGAACCTGAAGATAGAATTAATTCTGTATATCTCCGTCTTCGCTGCTACTACTAATTACTGTCCTAGTTTCCGAGTGATCGCACAGATTTTGTCCTTCCTTTCGCTTCAGTTATTTAAGAGCGCAACAGTCCGTGAACTCTGGTCAAAAAACCATAGGGAGTTTAAGTTTAATACAGGGCCCTGGACACCGCTACAGAAGCCGATTGAGGAATCTCAGATATGCTTGATCACTTCGGGGGGACTTCATCTCACTACAGATCACCCTTTTGACATGGGTGACCCCAACGGGGATCCCACTTTCCGCACTATTCCTTTAGACTCTGATCAAAATAAATGGCAGATCACACATAATTACTACGATCATGCGGATGCTGAAAGAGATTGGAATCTTATTTTCCCTTTGGAGCGACTTCTTGAATTAAGAAGTTTTGGAAAAATTGGTTCTCTTTCCCCCAATCACTACTCTTTAATGGGACACATCACTGGTCCTCACCTACCAACCTTACTTCATCAGACTGCAAAAGATCTGGCAGATCGTTTACGAGATGAACACACAGATTTGGCGCTTCTTGTGCCAGCTTGAGGGCTATGTAACCAGACGGTCGGTCTGGTACAAAGAAATCTTGAGGCAGCAAGAATCTCAACCGTCAGCATAACGATTATGCGAAGTATCACGGAACGACTATTCCTACCGAGATCCTATCACCTGCGCTATCCCTTTGGTCACGCACTTGGGGAGGTTGGGAATCGAAGCCAGCAATTGCAGATTCTGATGGATTGCCTGAATCTTCTTGGAAACGCTGAAAAACCTGGGACCATCATTGATGCTCCTTACCTTTGGAAACGCTATCAATTTGAGGAACTTTTTCCTGCATGAATTCTTCTCCACAAAAAGCAGTTCGACAGTTGATCCGTGAAAGCAGATGCACCAATTGGTATGGCCTTCGTGGTACCTCCAAGACGATGTTGCTGTCCGAGGTAATCCGACAACTATCCTCAATGATGGTCATCATCACTGAATCTTATGAGAAAGCCGAACAACTTCAGGAGGATCTAGAGTGGTTTCTGGGAGAGGAAGGCATTCGCCTGTTTCCTCAGTGGGATACCCTGCCTTATGATAATTTTTCACCACATGGAGAACTTGTTGGTAAAAGGCTCTCGACTCTTGAGGCACTTTTATTTGGTGAAGTTCGTTGTTTGATCACAACGCCTCAGGCACTCATGCAAAAGCTGATGCCTAGAGAAGAGTTCATTCAAGCCAGGCGGCTGCTGGAAGTAGGTGACCTGATCTCAATGGAGAGTCTACTGCGTACTCTGCCTGAGTTGGGATATGTTAAGGTGGATCGGGTAGAAGAAACAGGGGAATTTAGTACTCATGGAGAGATGATCGATCTCTTCTTAGCTGAAATTGAAAAGCCACTGCGGCTTGGTTGGAGACGGGATCGCCTTTACACGATTCAACATTTTCAGATTGATAATCAACTCACAGATGCTGCTGAGCTAGAGTCTGTAAACATTCTGCCAGTGAAGGAAGTTCTTTACAGTGAGAAGCACCGGCAGCTTGCTCGACAACAGTTAACCAAATACCGTGATCAAGTTGCAGAGAGCCTGCGGCAAAACATGCGCAAACGACTGCAGGATGCGGAGTTCTTTCCTGGCATGGAATCTTTAATTCCTTTGTTTTATGAAGGCTTAGATACCTTGTTGGACTACCTGCCGAAAGATGCGTATATCGTTCTTGACGAAGCATCCAAAACTGCTGAGCGAGCGAGACACTTTTATGATGAAGTGTTTATGGAATATGAGATGAGTGTGCAGCAGTGCAATCTGACGGTACCTCCAGACACAATGTACCTAGATCATCGACAATTTGAGGCAGATATGGAGCGTCGTGTTCGATTACGGTGTTTTCAGCAGCGTAAGAATGAAGACAATGAGTCTTTTGTTGGGCCATCAACTTTGTTTAACACAATTGAAAATCGAGGTTTACGACAAGGCTTTGAAAAGGCTGGAGCCTTGTCTGCAGTGGGTCATGTAATCAATTTACTCCAGGAGTGGCGTTCTCAGGGTGCTCCGATTTTCTTGAATGCCAAAACCCAAACAGCTGCAGATCATTTCCGTCAGCTCCTTGGTGATCTGGGAATTGAGGCTATGGCGCCCAACGGGGAGTTGAATTCAAAAACTTTCCCGTGGCTTCAATGGATGGAGTCAAACAATGAACAAGTAAATCATCGTGGTACGTTACCAATATTTGTTGGATCCCTTTCTGGAGGATTTCGCTGGATAGATGACTCCGGTAAACCTTCCTTTGCCTTATTGACGGAAGAGGAAATATTTGGTGAGAAGAATCGGCAGAGACGTTTAAATCGAGCGCAGATTCAAGCGGTTGGTAATTCTCTGGAGGATCTAAATGAGGGTGATCATGTAGTACATCTAGACTATGGGATTGGACGGTACATGGGTTTGACTAAGATCCCAGTTGGTACATCTGATTCTGATTTTATGGTCTTGGAATATGCTCGAAATGAGAAAGTGTATGTTCCTGTCCAGAAATTCCATCTTGTTCAGAAGTACGTCAACGCAGATGGTCAGTCTCCTAAATTAAACAAACTTGGAGACAAATCATGGACAAAGACGCGCAGCAAGGTTGCGAAAGCTGTAGAAGATATTGCAGAGGAATTAACCGAAATCTACGCTGCTCGTAAAGCTAGAAAGGGATTCTCTTTTCCAAAAGACGACTCTGAAATGCAAGAATTTGAATGGAGCTTCCCCTATGAAGAAACTCCTGATCAGAATGCGGTCATTGGGCATGTGAAGTCGGATATGGAATCTGAAATGCCAATGGATCGCCTGATCTGTGGAGATGTTGGCTTTGGCAAGACCGAAGTTGCGATGAGAGCAGCTTTCAAAGCAGTTTCTGCTGGAAAGCAAGTGGCCATATTAGTTCCGACGACAATTTTAGCTCAACAACATCATGTCTCTTTCTCAAAAAGATTCGAATCCTCAGTTGCTAAAGTTGAGGTGATCAGCCGATTTAGAAGCCTCGGTGAGCAGAAGGAGGTGCTGCGGGGACTTCGTGATGGAAAGGTAGATATTTTAATTGGTACTCACCGATTACTTTCTAAAGATGTAGAGTTCAAAGATTTGGGATTATTGGTTGTCGATGAAGAACAACGTTTTGGGGTCAAGCACAAGGAGAGGATCAAGCAGTTTAGGGCTGAAGTGGATGTGTTGACCATGTCTGCAACACCGATCCCCAGAACTCTTCATATGTCTTTGACGGGTATAAGAGATCTGAGCATCATCAATACGGCTCCAGCTGATCGAATGGCCGTGCGTACCAGACTACTGAAATCCAACGATTATATTATTCAGGATGCAGTTAGCAGGGAGATTCGCCGAGGTGGCCAGGTGTATGTTGTCCATAATCGAGTGGAGTCAATCTTTCAGTATGGGAATTACTTAAAGGATATCCTACCCAATGTTCGTATTGGTGTTGGTCACGGACAAATGGGAGAAAGTCAACTGGAACGCTTGATGCTCGACTTTATGGACGGCCAGTACGACGTATTGGTTGCTACGACAATCATTGAGTCTGGTCTTGATATTCCCAAAGCAAATACAATCATCATCAATAATGCGGATCAATTTGGGCTGTCCCAACTTTACCAGCTCCGTGGAAGAGTAGGACGGAGTAATGTACAGGCTTATGCATATTTACTCGTTCCGCAGGAGAAAATACTATCCAACGTAGCCCAAGAGAGATTGAAGGTTCTACAGGAACTCAATGATTTAGGAGCTGGTTTCAAGGTGGCTTCGAGAGATTTGGAACTTAGGGGAGCAGGTAATTTACTCGGGTCAGAGCAATCTGGCAACATTGCAAGCGTTGGGCTTGAACTTTACACGCAGATGATTGATCGAGCGGTGAGAAGAATTGAGCAAGCAGCCCTCGTTTCTCTAGAGGAAATGAAAGTACAGATTAGCTTTTTGGAGGAAAAAATCCCCGAAAACTATATCAAAAGCACTAGTCAGCGACTGGCACTCTATAAACATTTATCTTCGATTCAAGAGATAGATCAATTGTGGCAACTCAGGGCAGGCATTGAAAACCGATTTGGGATCATCCCTGAATCGGTTGTCAATCTTTTCAAGGAAGCGCAAGTACGTTGCTGGGGACAGCGTTTTGGAGTGCCAGCAATTGAGTACAAGCAAAAAAAACTTAGATTACAATTACTACCCACCACAAGAATGAAACATGATGCCTTGATAGAATGGCTGAGTGAGCCAAATTCCCCTCTAAGATTTCATCCAGAAACTACTTTAGAAATGTTG
>Ga0233439_10005573_pt1 | contig 11614 bp, 11 predicted proteins | sample SI_123_September_6_FD_182713 | JGI IMG/M metagenome (GOLD analysis project Ga0233439, IMG submission 182713) | Seawater microbial communities from Saanich Inlet, British Columbia, Canada - SI_123_September2016_100_MG | ecosystem: Environmental > Aquatic > Marine > Inlet | place: Canada: British... | reverse complement strand
TGCATCAATAACAACCGGTGGCGAACCGAAAGAACCGTGAGATGCACCCTGCAAAGCGCAGATTGTTGATCCCGATAGTTGTATCTCCCTCTTTAAATTTTCTAATAACGCCTCGACTCTGGCGTGCCCTATTCTTCTATTACCCATAATATATTCCTCCTATATTTGTTATATGGTTACGTAACCTGAATTTCCACGAAATACAACCAGCCGCTTCGGTTGCATATCTTCAAGGGACAGCGGCCTCGTCCCAGGAGGATATTCAAATCACAACTAACTAGGTCTCAGAAAAGAGAAAACCCCCGTCAAGTGAATGACGAGGGTTAAATCTTTTGCTAGTTTTGACCTAAGTCAATTCTTAGCTTGTTGCGCCTTCCTCACCGAGGAGACCGCGTACGATAACAAGACCATACATATCTGGTCTAACCATCTTCTTAGCGTAACGGGTCATGACACCCTTACGTGGTACAAAGTCCTCTGTACCGAAAATAGTAGGCGTTACCTGGAGTGGCACGTATGGAGCATAAACATAACCACTTTCAAGGAAAGAGTTACCTCTACGACCAACTAGCAGCACGTTGCGTGGGAAGTATGGGTCAACCATGACGTCAAACTTCTTGCTAAGTGAACCAGTCTTTACAGCACCGATGTCACCACGATCCGAATCAGCAGTTACGCTGGCGCGGAAACCGCTTGTGAACTCAAGGATGTTAGCAACTTCTGGAGAGCAAACAACAAAGTTTGCGCCACCACGAAGTGTCTTTCTGTGGATCTGAGCGCTCACGTCATTGATTGTCTCAATGAGAGTCTCGTACCACTCGCTAACAGTACCGGTGAAGTCAGGTGCTGCTGCTGCTGCACCAAGTTCTGCGCCGTTGCTATCAACGAAGAGACCTGGAGCGCGTGACCAGTAGCGTGTGCCTGCCTTAGCGCCTCTAACGAGGTCACCAAGAATTTCACGGTCAATTTCAAGAGCAATTTGCTCTGAAAGGATACCAGTTAACTCAACTTCTGCGTCGAGGTTGTGATAAGCGTTAAGATCCTGACCTAACTCAGGTGTCCACTTCGCCTTCAACTTCTTTGTAACTGCGGTAACAGCAATGCTGTCAACCTTGATGTCAATCTCAGGAATGACATCAGCGTTTGGCGCTCGTGTATTGGAAGCCTCTTCCATACCCCAGACATGCTGTCCCTGAAGAGATCCAACATGGCCAGTGCCAGTAAAACTGTCTTCAAGTGGAATTTCCAATCTAAGACTCGTTGCGTCTCCTGCACTTGCGATTGTTGCACCAGTATCTGCTACAACGTAAAGTGAAATGTGCGTCAACTCAGAACCAGCAACAATCGCGCCTGCAGAGTTACGATAACCCAATTCCGTTAATCTACGAATAACGTGAGCATTGCTTCCGCCGAATGTTTCATCAGTATCTCCATCGTCTTCTACAACCTTGATTGCTGGAAGTGCACCCTTGTTAATAAGCGCCATGTTAGCTGGGCTAAGTGCCACAGCCAAGAGAGCGACAAGGTCGGTTTGAGTTCCTTCCAAGACGTCAGGGTCAAATCTAATTGCCTTCTTCTGTGCGACAGTAAGTGCGCTAACAGCAACACCTGCTGTTGGCAAAACTGAACCACCAGCCGTAGTAAGTCCATCTGAAAGTTCGTTATTAGCAGCGGTCATTGTACTTGGTACCGCATCGGCAACATCAGTAAGCAAGATAGAACCAGTTGGTGAAGAATAACCTGTTCCCAAGTTATAAAAACCGCCTGCGCCGCCGTCTTGTCCTGCAGCGGTACGTGCATTTGCACGGTCAACCGCAAGATCAACACCGCCAGTCAACTGACGACCAACAACGTTACCGCCGTAGATGGAATCTCCAGCGTCAAAATTTGATCTTTCATTGGTGAACGTGAAATCCAAGAAGAAAATAAGTCCACTTGGAAGACTCATAGGCTGAACGCTTACGAGTTCGTTCGCAATCAATCCACCGAATACACGACGGACGATTGGAAAAGCAACAGACGCGAAACCTTCTACGTCACCTGCTGCCATTGAGGATGCCTCACGAAGAAGCTCCTTTGCTTGGTTCTCAAGGAGAACCGCCATACCATTCTTTTGGTTATCATTCGAAATACCTTCAAGGAGACCAGTTTTTTCCCACTTAGCGAGAAGTGCTGCACCTTCCTTTGAAACGTCACGACGAATAATACCTTCAGTTAATTTTTCTAATACAGACATTGTATTGTAACCTCCTAAATTAATTGTCTTTATTAATACCAGCTAATCGCTGCATTCTTTCAGCAAAAATATCTGCTGAAGTAGTAGTTCTCTGCTCTTCACGAGCACGAACCAGTAAGCTAGACTTTCTATTAACTGCTTCACTCAGCGATTGCGGACTCTTCTTGTGACTAGTCTCCACTGTGTTTTGAAGGGTTTCATAGATAACCTTTGCTTGTTTTGCATCTTCGGATTTGGCGATTGCTTCAACAATTTTCTTTTTCTGTCGCTCATTCAGTGAGCCACAATCTAAAGTCCGATTGATATAAAGTAACTTTGCGTTTGACGTATTAACAGCATCAAACTTTTCTTTAAGTTGTATAATTGCACTTTTATGTGCACTTAATTCTTGATTTAGTTCCTCATTCTCGGTTACGAGAGTTTGGTTGTTTTTGTTAAGGGATTTGTTAGATTCTTCCACTCTGCCAAGTGCGGACTTGAGTGCCTCAAGTTGCTCTTTGACTTCGTCGTCTTGCATTCTAGCAAGTTCCATCTCAACTGCGTAGTCGATTTCTTCGTTTGAAACACCCATGAACCCACGCTTTTGTGGTTTCATGTCCACCTTTAGAGACTCGATAAGATCATCGGCAAAAGTATTTGCGATTTCCTCTTCTAGTTGATCAAAAGTCTCGGTAGCTAAAGAGTCGGCGTCTGGAGATGCCATAATGTCATCTTCCATTTCCGCGCCCATGTTCTCTCTATCGATCTTGTCGTCTTCAAATTCGTCAGATGCGTTGATGCCTTCTTCCTCTTCCATTGCAGCAATCTGCTGCTCAAGTGCTTGAAGATCAAGTTCCACAACATCAGAATCAGACACTGGTACGTCGCTTTCAAAGTCTGCGTCCAAGTCTGGCGCTTCCTCTGAAGGTCCCTCTGCAAATTCGTCGTCTTGCTCTAGCAAGGTTGACACTGCGTCTTTGATTTGGTCTGAGTATTTTTCAATTACCATTTGTTCTGCGTTTTTAAGCGCGGCCTCTCTAAGTGCTTTTGCATCGACGATGGCCTGTTCTAGAAGTGAAGACATAAGTAACCCCTTATAAAATAATGTTCAATAATAAATAGTTAAAGCATTTTCTAAACACCTGAAATTTATTATACCACAATGTGGGATTGTTTTTTAGTGTGCGACAGGATTTGTTCGAAGGGAGGAGAGTCCTGGAATTACCAACCTTAACGGCGGTGAAGCCAAGGTCTTCCTTCTTGCCACAAACAGTGGGTCGTCCTTTAGTTCCCTAATGTTGTCTATTACGAAATCGGGTCTTATAGTATGTTGTCTTTTCATTTTATTTCTCCTAAAAAGTTGAAGCTGCTGCGGCGAACAAGTCTGTTGCTGCTAATGCATCATCTGACTGACGAAAATAAACTTTATCCACTCCAGAGACTTCGAACACCCTGGAGAGGTTGACTGCCGTGTTTGTTGTGGTCAGTTTGACTTGGGTTCCGTTGACGTCATACAGTTCTGCCCATGCCTGACTAGCGTGACTGTACCCCCAAGCAGTGATAGTGTGAGTGGTGTTAGTTTGGTCCGCTCTCCAATAAACGTGAAGATATCTTTGATTCTCTGTTCCATGCCCATCTGACGAGTTGCTTGGTGCAGCGGTTGGCATGTTGCCAGAAATGCCACCATGAACATAAATCTGATGGTCGCCTGCTACGTTTTTCGGTTGTCTTGTTCTGCCGTGGGAAGAGTGGATAAATCCCTCTGGCCTTAATCTATCGGTAGGTAAGGCAGGGGCAGTGACGATTGCTGCACCGTTAGTGAGCGTTCCGTTGTGTCCAGACACGTAATCCCTGATTCCACCAGTTGCGGTTGTGTCTAAATCATCTCCCAACTTCCACCAAGAGATTAAGTCTCCATACGTCGTCGCTTTGAGCATGTTTTTTACGCGGCCCGAATTGTATAGTTCAGACACTTCCGTAGCGGAGAGTTCTTTGTTAAAAACACATACATCAGCGATTCGGTCCTCGAACCTTCTATTTGCGTTGGCCAAGTCTTCAGTAGCACCGATGATCAGCGGTGTGGTGGTAGCTCTCTGCCTAATATACTCTTCTCCAACGCTGTTTACTTCCTCGTTGGTCGACACTGTCAGAGATCCATCCGTATAAACCTTTATCCCTGTATGAGACGTGCTGCCATCATAGGTTGCTGCGACGTGATGCCATGTGTTACTCGACAGCGATGCGGCGTCTGCTCGTGCGCGAATAGCTTCTCCAGATACAGAACTGTCGTTGTCGTACAAGAACACTTGCAACTTTCCGTTAGAATGCTTGAACAACCACTCTGATTTTGAGTTTGTGAAATTTGTCTTTGCCACAATTGGACCATCGTCAGATGTAATGTCTCCAACAAAAACCCAGGCAGATAAAGTAAATGGTTTATCAGTAGTACCGTCAGTAAAACTAAAGACATCCTGGTCGGGCACCAGAACGTGGTCGTTCGTACCATCGAGAGCTACAGCATTTAAGTTAACTCGTTTACTCATTGATGCCCCCTAGAACGTTGAGCACGCTGCAAAAATTGTATCATTTCCAGCAGGTGGGGCATCTGCGCCAGCGGTTGTGCTTTGCAAGTATACCCTATCAACACCAGAAATTTCAAAAACTCTGTGTATTTGCGGTCCTGCGGAGTTTGCAATTGTGCAAGCATTACCATTTACATCAGTTAGTTTACCCCATGCTCCAAATGCATGACTGTAAGCCCATACGACTATTCCTAAGTTTGAGTTGTCTGTCGATCCATCCAACAAGACGTGCAAAAACCTCTGATTTTCTGTTATGAACCCATCAGAAGATGTTGATGGATCTGCAGTTGGTGCTGTAACCTGTGCAGTTGAGGTTGCACCATTTAAGTTTTTTGGTCTTCTTGTTCTGCCCCAACTACTGTGTCTGTGAAATTCTGCCATCTTAAATCTCCATAATTAAATATATTTAGTCTTTAAACTTTTCATTAAACTTTCTTGTTGACTCTTGGGAAAGTTTTTTCTTCCTTTCCTTCTTCAACTTTCTGGTTTCTGATTTTGAGACAAACCTACTGCGGCGTCTCACCTTATCAATCAACCCTTCTTTCTTTGTCTTCTTAACAAACCTTCTAATCATTCTCATTTGATCTTCATGATTTCTAGGTTTTACATCAAAATTAACTGTTTTTCCCATTTTAAATCCTTTATTTTAAAGCGTTCCATTTTTTGCCGAAAGCACCCATCAATCCGTCAATGTCAATCCCTTTGTCTTTCGGGTCAACGTTGGCGAGCGGAGATGCACTGGGCGATGCGCCTGATGAACCACCAGAACTTAGCGGTTCTGTGCCTTCAAACACATTAACGCCGCCATATGATTCCTTCCCGATCGCCTCAAGCATCTTGTTCCTCGATTCCTGCAATCTCTCTGACACCTTTTCTTGCCTTTCTTGTCGAATCACATCGAACTTCGGGTCTGGTGTATTGTTTTCTACGATTGGTTTCCCCATACCAGAAACTATTTCCGCAACCAATGTGGAGAGTATCCCCTCTTCAAAGATTGCTTCCTTTATGCACTCCTTGACGAGCGGTTTCAAAACTTTTTTTAATTTGCTCAGTTCTTGTTGTTTCATTTGTTCCTCAAAATACTATTCATAATACTGTTTATTTTGTCCTGTTTGGTCAACGGTCTGGTCATGTCCTTCGATTCATGCACTTGTGACATGATTGCACCTGGTGTGGACGGGTCCGATACCATGTCAAAGCAAATTAATTGAAAATCATCCTCAACTATGGTTACTCCGTTGCGCTCGGTAACAGAACCCATACCCCTAGAAGAGATGCCACAGGGGACGTTAGCTTGAACCAAACTCTTCAGGATCATTCCTGACGGGGTCGATAAAACCTCAATTTTTCCCATCACCTTGTTGTCGTCCATCCATATCTGTGTCACGAGATGAGAAGCGTTCTGAAGGTTGATCACCGAGGATTCAGGGTGGTCCAACTCGCCGAGGGCCCTGCGCTGATCAACCAGTTGCCCGTATCTCTTGACCTCCCTCTCAAGGAGTGCGTGAGAGTAAACTCTCCCATTCGCGTTCTCAGTCTCCGACATCTGCATCACTCCAGTCAAGATGGTCACCTTTCCTTCGGCAACTCTTCGCTTCTCGTCCTCGGTTAGCAGATCCTGACAGATGCCTCCATCACATAGTTCAAAATATTCTCTCAATAATCTCATAACATTCCTCATTGCGGGGATCACCCGCGTCAGTTACTTACCGCTGCAGCAACGTCTGACTTTTTGTAACATCCAGCGCTTCATGTCAACTCCTCCAAGTTGTGCCTTATTTGAATTCCGTCATCTCCGACAAGCATACTACCATAGTAGCACACAATAGAAGAATAACACCCCAATACAAAGGCAGTGACCAAAGAATGGTCAAATGTAAATAGTTCAGTAAAAGGGCTTATCGCCCACAAAAACAAACCTGACCAAAACCCAGTGCACATAGGGCACCTGAACAAGTCCCCAAACCACCCCTTGGTTGGTCTAACTTTATTAAAAATCTTTCCGTAAACTAGAATCTGAGTCATACCGACGCAAGCGATTGTGTAGGTGAGCATTACCTTTGTAGCATCTCCCTCAAGAGAGAGTACATGTACTGATACCCATACGGTCTGGCTTGATGGTCCATAGTCCCCTTCTTTTCGTCATGTGGAACCTCTCCGAGTTCAGTGGTGTCTTCATCCTCTGGATCTAAAAAGTATTGCTGCAAGTCTTTTGTATACAATTTCCTGGAGTCGATATTTGGCTTCTCGTCTTGTAAAAAGTTGTATATCTCCAGCAGTGCAGACTGGTAGGAGGAAACGCCTTCGATAGCAGACTCAAATATGTCACCCTCAAGAGAAGAATAGAAAGACCCCGATCTAATGGAAGACCTTCTAAGAATGCCGCTCTTGCTTAAGTGGTATAATAGAGACTCTTGAACCGTGTAGGCCTCTTCTTGATCTTCTTTCTTTGGGAACGTCGTAACCTTCAGACCCTCCTTCGAAACAACAATGTCCATCAGGTCGTGATCATAAATCATCAGATCCCCAGAGACTGAGCGTCGTGCTTCGAAAGTAACGGTCTCTACCACGTCTTCGCTCTGCTGGTCTGATTTTACAATATTAATTTTCAACATTTTCCAACTCTCTTACAAGGTCTTGAATCTTCAAAACCTCAGTTACAATTGTGTCATCTATCTTTCTGTTCGCATAACCTTCGACCAGTCTGACAATGTTCGAATACTTCTCCTCCATCTCTTCATTACTGAGAACTCCGCTTCCCTTGAGAGAGGTTAGTCTACTTTTAAGTTTTCCAATGTGTTCATTGAGATAGTTCTTAAGACCCAATGAATCATCCGCGAAAGATGCGATGTAGTTAGTGAGCAAATCTCTCTGCTCAGGTGGCAGGGTTGAGTACTTCTCGTTGAATTTGTTGACAAAAGTCCTATAGGTCAAGTGATCAACGTGACTGACTTCTTCTTTCTGCTTTTCAGACTGCAGGGATTCTATGATTCTATTTTCCAAGAGGACTTTCTCTTTGATAGAAGTCTTGTTGTTAAATAGATTATACACAGTTGCCAGGTCCTTGTAGTTTGGAACAAAGTTGGAAAACACGTCAGACGACAGTTCGTAATTTATTTGCTTAATGAGTCTATTCTGTGCATTGAAGACTTTCTTCTTGTCTAAGGATTGGTATCTAGATTTGGCTTCTTTGAGAATCCTTGTCGATTCTTCGCCACTGTATCCCTTGGTTTCCATGACCTCTCTGTATATCGCCAACTCTTCGTGGAGTGGAGTACCCTTTGAGAAGTTCTCCTTTATCATCACCTTGACCGTTCTCTGTCTCTTTACATTATTTTTAATGATAGATTTTACATATTCTCTAGTGAGCGTCTCGAACAAAAATCCAGTGTTTCTTTTCTTGTTATGTTTTAGTCTCATTTTTTGGTTTCCTATTATCAAGTTCGTAAATCAGTTTCTCTACCTCTGCTGTCAAAGAGAAGATTTTGTTCTCCTCCTTTATATAACTAGTATCGGACACCTCAGAAGCCCCTTGCTTATCTTGCTCATAAATACCCTTCGAGAGAGTCTTTAGTCCTTTGTACCCTGGTATCGCCTTTGAGACATAAGATTGGCGTCGAGGACCGGAGTCCTCTCTCCTGTCAGGTTTGTCCAACTTGACGTGTATCTTGCCCCTAGCTCTTCTGCCTTTTTCTGCCATGTGGTCGAGATCTTCTCTAGATCCTGGAGCCGCCAAAAGCGGAGATTCGTCACCGATAGGATCTTCCCCCCCACCAGAGAGAGCTTCTACGCCACCCGTCGTATCAATACCTTCGCCGCCTTCGCCAGCAGTGCCAAGATCTCCACCGAGCGCGTCATCGGTACCGAGCACCTCTTCGCCTTCCGTGTCACCGAGGGCAGACCCAGGTGTCGTAACTTCTGCTTGAGCCTGTTCCGCGACGGCCTCCAGCATAGAATCAAACTGCCTGTCATAATATAATTGTCTTTGATTCTTCACGAACTCTTCTTCTGTCATGTTAAAGAGGTGAGAAGCAACCCATTGTCGACTAAAGTACCCTTCAGTTGCAGCAGAGGCGACATCGAATTTGGTTTTCCAGTGTTCCAACTCTTGCAATTCTGCAATCTTTGATGGATTGTTGAGTCTCAACTTGAATGAAACAAGATCTTCACCTCTGAACCCCAGAGTATAGAGGTGTATGACGCCTATTTTTTCCAACTCTGTGACAATAGACCTTTGAAGTCTCTGAACAGTCCTTGCAAATCTGATATCTTTCTGGGCCAGGGTGGTGGCGTCTTCGCCGCCGCCTGCTTCAGCGTTGGTGTTCGATAGGTACGACCCAGGAACCTTCAAAGCGGAGAACAACTTGTCCCTCAAATATTTCACATCATCAATGTCACCAGTATAAGTTCCCCCAGGAAGACTCTCTATCCTCGACGTCGATCCTGCGCGAGTGGGTACAAAATAGTCCTCGTCGACAGACATGGGGTTGTATCTCAAATCGACCCTGCCCGAATCAGGATCTACGATCTGGTTTCGTTTCATCGAAGTCATGACCTTTTGCATATACTGCTCAATGTCTTGTGGCGGAATATTACCGACGTCGATATAGAATACTCTCCTCTCCGGTGATCTAACTATGCGATATGCCATCATCGCATCCTCGATGAGGGTCAACTGTCGCCATATTCTTCTAGATGCCTCAAGGACCGAGGACCCATAAGGAACGTACTTGTCATTTCCTAAAATTCTAAAATGCGAAATTTGCCAATTTTCAAAGGTGAGTCCGGCAGAATTCCACTGAAACTGGCAATAATTGGGATTAGTCTTGTCCTCACCCTCTAACCTTTCAACCTCTTGTCCAGGTAGTCCTATAACGCTTTTTATGCCCAAGTCCTCATCAATGTCCAGGTAGAGGAAGTAGTCCCCATACTTGCACATGGTTCTGCACCACCCGAAAAGGTTAAATTCTAGATTCATAACGCTAAAGTAAAGCGAATGTAGAATGCTTTTTATTTCTTGGTTATTGCAGTCAATCGACATCAAGGGTTGCAGCACACTATGGGTTGTCATCTCGTCAGCATAGATGTCAAGGGCGGCGGCGATTTCTGGAGTATACTCCATCTGGTCGAAGTCGACGTACCTCTCTAGTCTGTTCTGGCTACTTTGGGCACCACCGTACAGTCCAGCAAATGGGTTGTAATCAGTTCTCTTGAACTGCTTGCCACTGGCAGATGTGAACCTCTTGGCGTGAGTGTCGAGTTGCCTTCTCTTTAACCTTCTGGCGGTTTGAGTCCTGTAGTTTACAATAGGACCCGACAAGAGTCTAGTCAACTTCTTGAAGAGGTTGCTTTGATTGTTTTTTGGATTTACTTTTCTGCCTCTGCCTGCCATTTTACTCTTTATCCTTTAAATAACCATGGGAACTGGGTGTATGTCTTATCATGCTGCTTTCTCTTCTCAAAAACACTGTCGCTTTCATACCCACTCATACCCTTTATAGTTGTATTCATTTTAGTCTTTGCTGATACCATTGTAGCAAGGAATGCTTTATTATATTCAATATTTCTCTTGTTCTCAATCAAGGCCGTGTCCCTAACCCAACACCCAATCGCACAAGCCATGATCAAGTCATCATTATAAGATCTCATTGCTTCTGGACGGCCGTTGTTCCAAATAAAAGTCTTCATCTCGCTATACAGACGAGGCGAATTTATGGTAATTAGTCCATTTCTTACAAATTCTTCCAACTTTGCCACAATCAATGGCCTAGTCTTTTGGCTTGTGGTAAACCCCGCGATGGCATTAGCGGCAGATTCTGCCGTAACCTGATCGATGTACTCGTGTGTGGATTTTATCGAATGATACACATTCGGATATTCCATTTCCATAAGTTTACCCAAGACGGCAAACCCGACCGTATTGTTCTCGACAACAATCATACAGTCCCCATACTCTCGACCAGCATCAAATAGTACTTTAGAGAAGAGATCCGGAGTCAACCTTCCCTGGTATTCTGCGACTATCTCCATACTTAAGGTGTCGAAGACATGAAACACTGAAAAATCCTTCCCATCTCCGCGAGCAACGTCCGCGCTTAACAGGTAAGGAACTCCCGGTTGTGCCTCTTTCCATATCCAATAGTTTCTATCAAAACCAGTCTTATATTTCGGTTCAGACACAAAAGAAGAAAGAAGACTCATCTTATCTGGATGGAACACCGTTTCACCTGACATATTAAAGTTGCACTCTAATTCTTGCGCGATCTGCCTAGACGACATATTCTTTGTCTCTTTCTCAAACCATTCTTGGTCTCGGTCTGGATGGACATCCCAAGGCAAAGTCATTGGCGTGAAGTCGTTCGCACCAACGGAAGCGTCCACAAATGTCTTGTGGAACCAGTTACCAACACCATTGGGTGTTGACAGTGCTATGCAACGACCACCAGTTGACAACGTGGGATACAAACCAGTCCACAATTCGTCCAACCCCTCAACGTGTGCAGCTTCGTCAACCACCAACAAGGACAGTGCCTCAGAACGACCGGCGTCACTAGATGTGGAAGACGCTTTTATTTGAGAACCATTGGATAACTCAAACGATGTTCTATTGTCTATGGATACGTTTGATATCTTTATCCACTCTGGGCAGTTTTTTAGTATCGATTTTACTTTTTTCACCAAATTTGCTGCTGTGCCGAACTTAGTTGCTAAGACTAATACGTTCTTCTCTTTGTGAAAGAGCATCAACCACACAACATAAGCGGCGGTAACAGTCGACAATCCCAACTGTCGTGCCTTTAGGACGACGTTAAATCTG
>Ga0233439_10005567_pt1 | contig 11623 bp, 13 predicted proteins | sample SI_123_September_6_FD_182713 | JGI IMG/M metagenome (GOLD analysis project Ga0233439, IMG submission 182713) | Seawater microbial communities from Saanich Inlet, British Columbia, Canada - SI_123_September2016_100_MG | ecosystem: Environmental > Aquatic > Marine > Inlet | place: Canada: British... | reverse complement strand
CTTGCCTGTTTTTTGAGTCGCCTGCAAGGCAATATACCTATATATATCAAGCATAAACTTCCATCCATTACTTGATACATTAAATTCCATGCCATCTAATGTTAGATTATTTTTTACAAAATGTGCCGGATCCAAATCTAAAAAGCTAGACTTTAATTGGCTGAATAACTTATTTTCATTATTATTTTTTAAAGCCATTCAACTCACGCCCCTTATGCTATAGGGATGGGCCGCGCATAAACTCCGGAGTTGTATCGTCGGGCTCTGAACCTGTAACATCATGTGATATATATTTTACCAATTCATTGCCATAAGATCTATTTTTTATTTTTGAATTTATAAAATCACTCAACTTATTATGATCCATTCTTGGAGATAAAATATTCCATGATAATTGCGGATGCTGCCTACAGTGATCAAGAATAGCGCCTGAGCTTAACTCTGGCCTGTCCGAAAGAAAATCAGTTATATAGTCTATTAATTGAGACATGAGTCGTACCATCTCGGCCCTATTATCATCTTTTTCGGGCATCTTTAGGTCGCAAGACAGATTAGCAGAACATTTGTCACAACAAGCGCATCCCTTATCGTCTTCTGATTTTGCCTCTTTGATATTTTCTAAAGAAGTTGGCTTATCAGCCTTTACAATTCCGTACCCAACCCTCTCCTTTATGTCTGCCATCTTTTCATCTATTGTCTTTGGAGCATTTCTCTTTTTAAATACATCCTTAACGTTTGATAGGAAGTCAGCATTTTTCTCTAAATTATTTGCGAAATCACGCACCCAGCCAGATGTTATCTGATAACTCTCATTAATTTCTTGTCTAGTAATCTTCATGAAAATCCTTTTTGATTATGCGAAATAATTCTTCATAAAATCTACACCACGATTAGCATCATCACTCTCTTTTCCTCCAGAAAATGCCCCTCGATCCTTAAATATATGATAGCCGCTATCAGACACTATCTGCATTATTGCCAGCTCTTCTCTATCCGTAAGTTCGTACTTTTCCTTTAGAAACTCATATACCTCTTCCATGTCATATCCCGCAGATACTGTGGCATTTATTAACATTCCAGAAATTGCTCTTTCAAATGAGGATATTGCTATCACTATATTATTCGGAGTAGAAGCACTTTTGCTTATCTCTCCGTCAATCTTAATATTTTCTCCCGCTCCGTTTACCCACAGTGGAGCAGCCTTCTTTTCATGATTTTCTTTAAACTTCTTTTTTAAACCAGACAAGTGATTTTTTAAAACAAGTACATCCTTCATAATATTGAGTCTACACTCCTCAAGAGTCTCTATGTCATCCGACAACTTCCCGTCTACGTCATCTCTTATCGCTCTTGAGATCTCATTATTTAATCTTTCCAGAAAGCTCGTAGCCCTTTCGCAACCAAGCATTGACTTTCCATCATGCTGCGGTATTTTTGCAGGATAAGATTCGCTTATATATTGCATAAATTTCGATAAATCGCCGTCATTTGCGTAATCCCTATCATCTGCTTTATCCTTATCCTCTTCTTCGCTATCACCTGCCGACACCTCTGATCCAGGCAATAAGTCCAAAAGTCTCTCCTCCCCAAAGGCTCCATCAATATCCGATGCAATTTCAGATGCATCATCAAGAGTATCTCTCATTTCTACGATATCACTCTCAACGTCTTCGATATATTCTCCGACAGTCTGATCGTCGTCTTCCTCTATCATCATTTCTGCAATATTTTCTGCATAGTAAATCTCATCATCTAGGACTTGATGAATATCTCCGATGACTCTATCAGCTTCTTTTTTATCAGAACTTGTAATATTTTCATCTTCAGAAAATGTATTTGCTATTTTAATTATCATTTTTATTTCCTTAGCTAATTATAGGTATGAAAAAAGACTATAATAAGCATTATTATTATAATTATCATCAACATAATTCTTTACTGGGAACGCACTATCTACTTTTGGCGCGTTTCCAGAAAAAATATGTGGATAATGAGGAGATCCATTCAATCCCATTGTCCCTGCTGGAGCCATCTTGCGATCTTCGTCAAACTTACACTCAACGATCTCTTTCTCATCAATGATTACGTCTGCATGTATACAGCTATCAGGCTCCTCTATTGATAGCATAATATCATAATTTTCATCAACAGCCATTATTGCGTCATCACCCTTAAGGTTATCCACTTGAGTCATCATATTAACAGCACTGCCGGCACACCTACAGCCCTCTGGAATATCAAGTCCAAATGGACATTTTTTTGCTCTTCCTCTAATCATATATTATAACTGCCTATTAGTAGACGCATTTATTTTTGACTAACTATTACTTTCTGCATGCTCTATATCTATACTTTTAAAGTAAAGATCAAGCATTCTGTTTTCTATAATCCAATCTTTAAAGCCTCCAGATAATGGAACTGCTGACAATAGCCTTAATTGGTAGAGGTTATCAAATGTCCTTCTTCCATCAGACTCTATTGCTATATTTATGGCCGTTGTAATGTATTGTGATTTTACCTCCTGATTATAGACTGGGCTGAATAACTTATAGCTTCTCTTTGCAAACTCTGCAATGCTACCATCCATATCCAGGCTATACTTGGAGGCCATTTTTACTGCACGATACACTCTTCTTGGATCATCAGTAAGGCATATTTCTGCAGTAGTTATAGGCCTAATAATCCTACCCTCTATATCCCCCCTGCCCATTCCAGTTGGATCATAAATCTCAGATAATGAAAAGTTTGACTCCAAAGAGTTTATAGTAAAATCACGGCTATATGATTCAATAAGAGCATCATTAATCTCTCCAAATTTATCCACCATATATTTTTTAGCCGATTCAGAGATAAACCTTGATGAGAAGTCAAATGAAAAATCTTTATGAAATATAGTTGCATGTCCATCGGAAAAAATTTTTACACCACTATTTAACTCTTTCGAGGACAAAACTGCAAGCCTAAGTATATCTTCCGAGTTAGTAGTTATATCAATATCATGAAAGCCAAACTTCTTTCCGTGCAAAAGATAGTCTCTGGGAATGCCTCCAACTATTCTTGGCTCTGAAAGTGAATATTTTTTAGCAACATTTTGAATTATTTTTAACTCTGGTATCACTTATCCCTCCGGACTCTCCGCAGTCTCTGCCTCTTCCGATATATCATTCGCTCCAGGAATTGGCGCATCACCACTGCTTACAAATGATTTTGCATTAGATAATTGCCCCATCATCTTTGTGACTCTCGTAAGTGCATAAGAGTAGCCATCAATAAGCTTGCTTTGTGACTCTGCAAGCTCTGGGAACATTGAGGCGACACCAAGCTTGTCTAGCATGATATCGAACTCCGCAAGCAGTCTTATTATCCTTCTGTCCGCAAGCATCCCCGCCACCTCATCAAGCTTTTCGCTTGCATCATTCAGACTTATGTCTCCCAGAACCTTATCGTACTCTCCAGGTCGTGGTTCGGGAGTTTCTATCTTTTCTAGCGGTACTGGAGCCGAGGCATCTTGCTCTCCCAGCCCAAGCTCTCCAGCCCTTTCCTCTGTAGATGATTTTTCAGCAATATTTTGAGTAGGCATCGCTGGAGGCTCATCTTGCTCATTCTGAGCCTGCTGAGCTGGAGCTAAAGGCTGATCAGTACTCATCGGAGCCTCTTGGGCTATTTTTGTCAAAACCTTTGCATCACTTTCTCTGCCAAATTTATTTAATATGTTTGCGGCACGATAGGTTAAATCAGCAGCGGTCACTGGAGATAGATTGACAACCTTATCGCTTAAATTTAACAACATCTCTGCCATATCTCGGTATGAGTCTCCTTGCATATGAGACGCTCTCATTAGCTTGTCTATCCTTCTGATCGCCGAATGAAGCCGAGTTTTCCAAAGGGAAAAATCTTGACTCTGTCTGCCCTCTTCTTTTCCTGACTCAGCACTTGCGCTATAAGTTGATGGCCTATCGTACTCGCCTGCTCCAAGCAAGCTTACTCCATATACTGCATTCTTCTTCATAATATGACTCTCTTCGCTATATTTTAAATGGTTTCCATCACCATAATATTTCATCCATCTTTTAAAATTATCACTCTCGCCCGAATTTTCATCAAGGGTATTCCCATAATAATCTATCGCGTTAGAAAGCGCCATATCCCCCGACTCAACTGCTGAATATATTCTATGGACCAAATTCGCCCACTTATCTATATTATATTCTGCGGATACTTCTTCAGAATAATGCCTTGAGCCACTAGGGTATGCAATTTTTTTTATATTACTCATACTTAATTTTTCTTTTATAATTTCATAGCAAATATCATTTCTACTTAATAAATTAGTATTTTTAGCGGCTATTTTGGCAGCAATCTTATCATCATTCTTGCCACTCAATAGTCTAAATTCCTTATTTATTTTAATAAAATTCTCCAGCTTAACCTTTGAGTCTATTCCGAAGTCTGACATAAGTTGTGCGCGACTAAATAATTTTGACTCATTAATATTTGCTTTATTGCAAAATTTATTTATTTTATTTTTAAAGAAAAAATTCATTTTAAGATTTCTTTTAGATCTTTCTTTTAGTACTTTTATTTTCTCTCTCCACTCTGCCGCATTTTCTGATCTAATTTGATCTCTTTTTTTATCCTCTATAAATTTTAAAAATTTTTCAAGCTCATCTTCTGTTGGCTCCCTATTCTTGTAGGAGGGCAGATTATTTTTTATCCAATCCTTAAATGATATAATGCTATTTATATCTTCAATATACATTAATGATAACTTCTCTTTTTTATCTTCAGACATCTATTACTCCTATCTGCCTACTTTCATCGAGCGATAATTCTCTCATTCTTATGCTAACTCGATCTATAAAAATTCCAACCAAATCTGGGCTCATTTCGCTCAAAACATCTAAAACTGCTGATTTCAATATTTCCGCATGATCATTAACTACACTGACGCTAACATTATGCTCGATCTTCTGATCAGCAACGCCTTCTATGTACTTCTTCCAATCTTGCATAATTCCTTTTAAGGCAGAAATATATTCTAGAAATATCTTATCCTCCCGAAGGGTTCCTCCATTATTTAGCATATCATAATAATATTTAATTCTAGAGTTAACTAGGGATTCCATCTCTAATAATCGCCTGGTTACATCCATCTCATTTGATGCAATTTCATTAATCTTTTCTTGGTAAGCAGAAGAGTTTTCAACTATCATCTTTGCCTCTGCAGCTGCAGAGGCCTTGTCAACCTCAGATCTCTTGTTTTTTATATCGTCAAGAACATCTCCCCTCAGATTAAGGTGTTCCGACCTAAACTTCTGCAGAGTCATATAGGAAATATGTAATCTTTTTTTTCTTGGATATTTAGACTTAAGCCAGTTATCAACTTCTTTTACTGAATCACCAGAAATAAGTTTGGCGATTATGTCTTCTTTATCTGGATGGCGCAAAACCTTGCTCATTATATATCCTATCAGCTTTGCAATTAGATGTTCGCTATATACTATATACCAAACTTATGTTCAATTTTATTTGCAAGCAAGTGATTTCCACTACTTCTTAATCCGGAGGAAATCTTGGTAATAGCGCGAATCTCTTCTTTCCCAAGCCTCATTATATTTGACTGCAAAGAAACTCCTCCTCCTGAAAAATCTCTCCCGTCTTCCGCTCTGAATCCATCATTATAATCATAGATCTTTTTAGTATATGGGTCTTGATATATTCCGTCGCCTAGCCTTCTAGCTTGAACTCCTACTCTATCTGGAGAATATCTTGTTGACAAACTATTTGAAGCAACTTCTGTTGGCTGATAAGATTCGTCATGCTTGGGTCCGACGCTATAAAGATCGTCTCGTGATGGACCACTTTTTCCGCCCCTCATTTCTAACGACTTTTCTCGTGTAGAATAATTTATAACGTCAGATTGAAAATGCTGGAAAATACCATGCTGGTCTCCAGACGCATTCTTAACTCCACCAAAAATGTTAAAATCAGCCATACTGATTATTCGCTCTTTTCTAGCAGGGCTTGTAATATTGTTTAATAATTTTTCTAACTTATTCATATTTCCTACTAAGATATTGAAATGTTATAAGAAGACATCATAGCTCCCGAGTCATCGAGATTATCCGACTTAGACTTCTTTCTGGCGGGAATAATCCTACCCTTATCATCAAAAGCTACCTTGCTTGCTGGCAAACCTAGCTTTGGACAGTATGGCTCAACCGAAGTTGGAACTACTATTAAGTCGCCCGACTTTAAGGCTGACTTTATCATCTTATCTCTTTCGCTTCCCTTCGACGAATGCTTTAGTAATTTGCTAAATTTATCCAATGCAGCTTTATATTGGCTTAGCTCAAATTTGCCCCCAATTGTCGCCAAAGCATCCTCTGCCATTCTTAAGTTACCCGAAGATACGCCATCAATCATGGAATCGATTAGGTCATGATAAGACTGCTTATTCATCTCTTTTACCTGGCGACTTACGACCTTGTCGCTACCTACAGATATATCGCTTGAAAACTTTCCAAAGCCTCTGCCGCTAAAGTCATAATCTGTCTTGCCGAAGGTGAAGCTGCTGGGCAAAATTGGCTGCCCATTTATCATCTCTACTGGGATAGAGACTTCTAGTCGACCTTTTTTGGTCGGAATATCTGCAGAGAAAATTATTGAAGAATCAGTTGCAGAGCTAACTGAAACCTGCGGATTAACAACTCCATAGCCTGATAGCTCAGATACAATAACATTAGAGGCCATCTTTACTTGATCTTTAGAGAAATTAGATGCAGCAACAATAAGTGCATCATCAATTCTTATCATGTCTTCGAGGGCTGCTGGTGTCTTAACTGGACCCAGCTCTATCGAGCTAGTTCGCCTCAAATCTGACTGAGACCTAGATTCAGAGAGCTCATGTTGAGACTCTTTTAGGTGTAGGAATAAACTATCTTTATTTAGATCAATTAGACTCCCACTCTTTATGAATTTGTCAGGAAGTGATGGCGCACCATTATGTATTCCAACTGGTATTGCCACACTTACGGTATCATGATTAGCCATCTTATATATTGCATTGCATAATACAAAGTGATTATTAGACCTGACTGCAGAGATATTAATTGGAGGGTGTCCAATTGAATCTAGTTGAGCCTTGGCGAATTTCTCGGCTCTACGCAGGGTATTATTGTTATAGTTAGGTATTGTTGGCCCTGAATCTAGTGAAAATACGCCCGATAACTCCCTGGATAGTTCTGAATCCTCAATTAATGGGGGCAATTGACCCGTGTGATCCATTCTTGATCCAGCAGCTCCCTTCGTTATGTCCGGAGTAATAGAGTTACTTGATGGTAAGAGGTCTTCTAAGCTATCTCTAAATGTACCCTTGTTGTGGGAAAATCCGCACAAATGGTCGTAAAGTGACCCGATCTTTTTCTGAGTTATAAAAGGATTCTTTCGCGCATACTTCTCAACAGCGTCTCTCATCGTTCCGATCAAAACATCATTTGGACTCTTATCTAGGGCTTTATTAATTCTATCGAGAGCATATTTTGTTGTATATGTCTTCCCACTTACAAGCTTTTCGATTGCTTTTTCGGCCTCTATCTTTAACTTTGAAATATCTTTCATAACTATTTATTCCCTACTTTATGATATCTTTTAATTCTGGAAATGCGCTGCTTATTGCAGACTTTTTCGCATCAGACTGACTGGCAAAAACTTGCTTTACAAACTCATTATCCCCCACTGCCCTCTCAAGCAGTGCTTCTTTGAATATCCCTACATCTTCTGGAGTAAAAGAATACTCGCTTGAAGCGAATCTGGCGATTGGAACCCCACGGTATGAAAGAGTAATGTTCTGACGACTAAAATCGCTAATAGCCTTCCAGTTGCTACTTTCTTTCGTTTGAAACTCAGGATTAGAAGCTCTAACTAGGAATTCTCCGTCATTCGTACTCTCAACCCTCCAAAGGTCGTCATACTCATCTCCATATACCTTTACCATATCAAAGGCAACTTTCTTAAGTCTTAATTCATCTGTAACTTTTATTCTATTTTTTCCAGAAATTCCTGGCCTTGAATTATTAGAAAGTTCCATTAGTACTTTATCTAAAAATGACATGCTATATAGTGCTCCATATTCTTTATAAAAATAAAATTTTTTAAACTTATATTATTCTTTGATTTATATCAATCAATTAGCAGAAAAATAAGAATAACAAATAATAGTTTACTACTAGTTCTCAATGTTATTAATAGAATTCAAGATTCATCTGACTCTGATTTTATGACTTCTATTGAGGCAAGTATTTCGTGCACACGCGTATGTGTGGTGCATATTTTTTGCAACTTTTTTACTATACCGCCATATCGCTTTTTATTATTCTTATAGTCTATATTTCCATGCATAGCCTTGTGCACTGCCGACTGCGTTATTCCAAGATGTTTTGCTATATCATTTTGAGTCTTTCCCATCAACCGCATAAACAAAATCTTTTTTTGATGTTCAGTTAAATAGTCTCCGTGAATTATCTCATAAATCTCTTCCAATAATTCTGATCTCAAATCAGAGATTCTATCATCTATCGCGCTATCAGTAAGCATATTGCTTATCCCATTAGAGTTCGAGAAGTTATTTAACTTCATCTGGTCAAAGGAGATTTCTACAATCTTGTGCTGGTAAGATTTGCTTTTCTTCTTTGACACTACCATACTCCTGGGATTATTTGTTTAAACTCTTTTTCGAAATCAATCAATGATTTTTCTCTAAAGAATTCATCCACGTCTTTAAATGGTGATGGAATTCTTAAAAATCTCATTTTAATTCCTCTGTTTATATATTTTTCATAAATTCTTTGCATAGACTTTAAGCCGGCGTCATCAGAGTCTAATATAAAAGTTATCTTATCTGTATATCTTGCCAGCTTTAGAAAGTGCTTCTGAGAAAACGCAGTACCGCAAATTGCTACTGCATTATTTACTCCCGCATAATCCATTGCTATTTTATCGAAGTATCCTTCGACTACATAAGCATTTTGTGAATCTATAATCTCCTCAGAAGCCTCTTTTAATCCATAAAGAATCTCCGCCTTCTTATATGAGCTATTCTTATACTTTGGAATGCCAATACTTCTTCTTTCAATATCCGATAATAGTGTTCTTCCGCTTATGCCTATAGCATCCCCATGTTCAGAGTATATTGGGAATATTAATGAAAAATAATCTGAGAACTGACTGCGATAAGGAGTCTCTGCGATGTTTAGTCTTAGCAGTAAAGATTCGGGAATAAAGCTCGTTAGTTTTTTTAAATTTTGCGGGAAAAAGCCAATCCTATACTTGCTTATTATATCGCTAGATAATCCTCTGCTAGAGCTTAAATAATCATTTAAATCTTTTGAGTTTTTTAAATTTGAGTGGCAAATTTCCGCAAGCATATTTAATGCGGCTGTATCATCTATACTATTCACTATCATCCTCTATTTGCTCCTCTCCCTTAACTATTTTTATCGCGTTTATCATATTGCTTGTGATTGAAAACTTACAATTATAATTTTCTTTATCACATTCTGCTCCGACAATCTCGGCACCCACCATGCTCACCTCGACCATCTCTCCGCACTCTTCGCAAGAAAACGTGAACGCCTTCCTATTCTTCCTTCTGACTATATCTCCAACCATCTTCATAGAGGCCTTCGTATAGCTCGATATATCTATAAGGTCATCCCCGCAGTCATTACATATTGCGGAATCTGTCCTTACATCAAGCGAGGCGTCGGTCATCCCGCCGTTCTGCCTGCATCCAATATTACATTTTACTAGCATTTATTTACTCTATTGATGAAATTAGGGTATTTTCAACGATATCATCATCCGACTCTGAGCTTTGTACTCCCATATAAATGTTCCTAACTCTTTCTTCAAAAGATTTTATCAAGACCTTATCTTTCATCATCTCTTCTATAGCATTATCCCTGCCTCTTACCTTTTCTCCATTAACCAGATAGCTTTGAGATGATGGCCTTTCTATTAGATCATATTTAACTGCAAGATCAAATATCTCGCTCTCCCCCCTGACGACCCCCCTCATATATTCTACAAAGTACTCTGCTCTTTTAAAGGGCGCTCCAACCTTATTTTTCTCTATCTTAGCCCTAACTCTATGCCCTATCCTTTCGTCGGAGCTGTTTTTTATGACATTGTCGGCACCAAACATTGGTGCCATGTTTATCATTAAACTACAGGCATGCTTCAATGCCTTGCCGCCAGGAGATGACATTGGGTCGCCAAACATCTTCCCCAAATCAACTCTTACTTGATTTATCCCAATTAAGGCTACGTTAGCCTGAGCAACGGCTGGTGTTAACTTCTTTAATTCCGTTGATAAAAATCTAGGGATTGGAGCCATGTTCGCCTTCCCGACTGTAGCCGCAACTTCGAGCGGGGTATTTAAAACTGCTATTGAATCAAGAACTATTATTCCAAGATTTTTAAACCTTGGATCCTCACCCTCTATTATGTAATCCAATATCCCCTTCATGCTTTTTGAAACTTTTTTCGTAACGGAATTGACCTTGTTTATTCCAAGAAGCCCTTCAAATATCTCTTTCGCATCATTTGTCTTTATGACCATCACTCTCGAAATATCAACTCCTTGACTTTCAGCCCATTCTGGATCATAGGTATATTCGGCATCAATAAATAATGCTGTATTTTCAGGATTTTGATTAAGATAACTCTTAATGCAAGATAGAGATAACATCGTCTTTCCAGAACTTTCCTGCCCTGCAAGCTGTGTTATGCGACCTCTTGGAACTCCGCCTATGCCTATCGCCTCATCTAATGCGGGACTTCCAGTGCTTATTGCATCATGCGCGCCTGAGGTATTTATATCTCCGTTAAAAAATACCACTCCGTCTCCAAAGAATTTTCTTATCTGCTTTTCTGCTTCGCTCTCTGTTATTTTTTTCGTCATTTATAATTCCTTAATACTTGTGGTTCAAATTATTTTTAGCCGGAGGCCTCCACCCAGCTGGAGGCTGCCATGATGATGGGTCTTCTGGTTTTTCCGCAATCATCACATCAGTGTTTAGAAGAAGAAGAGCTATACTTGCCGCATTTTGCAAAGCAACCCTCGTAACCTTCTTTGGATCAAGCACTCCAAACCCAATCATATCTCCGTACTTATTCGTGGCAGCATTATATCCAAAATCAACATCCTTTGAGCTTAAAATTTTAGCTATTATTTCAGTAGGGTCCAAGAATCCATTAGATAATATTTGAGTTATAGGCCTAAAGCATGCTCCAAGAATAACGTTCGCAGCAGGATGCAGATCCTCGCTCAAGCTCGTTAGGTCTATTGAGTTTGCAATCTTAGCAAGAGTTACTCCTCCGCCCGCAATATAGCCCTCATCAATTGCCGCTCTTGTTGCCGACAAAGCATCATCAATTCTATCCCCCTTCTCTCTCAGCTCAAGCTCGGTAGAATAGCCGACAGTTATTACTGCTGCCCTTCCATTGAGAAAGGATATTCTGCTCTCTATATCTTTTCTATCAGACTCTGATATCAGAATCTCAGAATCCTGCTTATACTGAGATAATTTAGCGCTCTTTTTGGCCTGAAGAGTAGATCCTT
>Ga0233439_10005563_pt1 | contig 11627 bp, 13 predicted proteins | sample SI_123_September_6_FD_182713 | JGI IMG/M metagenome (GOLD analysis project Ga0233439, IMG submission 182713) | Seawater microbial communities from Saanich Inlet, British Columbia, Canada - SI_123_September2016_100_MG | ecosystem: Environmental > Aquatic > Marine > Inlet | place: Canada: British... | reverse complement strand
GGAGGATGAGTTATTTGACGATATTATATACAATATATCGGTTCAAACAATAAACAATAAACAATAAATAAGCTAATATATTAATTACGTCGCGGATTACTTAAAATTATATATTCTAATATAATCATAATAAATGAATTTTGAATCGGAAGTTATAGAGTTGAAAAGCGTGAGTGATACGCCTACGATTACCCTATCAAAAGGAGATGATGTTACTCGATCACCACCTAATATTCCTTCAAGTAAATCGTCTGTTAATTTTGGCGGCGGTCTAGAATTATTGATGAACGGAAAAAGAAAATCAGATGGCTCTAAAGCAAATACGAAAGATATTGGATTAGAAGATTTAGATGATTTAGAAAATCAATTGAACAGTTTAACAGATGATATTGATAATGAAAAAACAAAATCTAAATCTGGTCTATTCAATAAAGCATTACACGGAGGTATAAAATTAAGATTTGATGATGACGCAAATAAGAGTTCTGCAGATAAAACAAATGATAGTGGTGCTGCTGCTGGAATGTCATTTTCCCCATCTGCATCAACCCCTGTCCGCGAAGATAGCAGTGTCGGAAAGGCGACGGCATCATCATCGAAGGAGCATAACGAAAACAAGACTTGGGATGGTTTTAAAAAATTCAATGATATTCCAGTGAACCCCGACCAAGAAATGTCAGAAAACCCTAAATTATCGAAGGAAGACTTGCTTAGAGAAAAATTTAAGGCCCTGCGAAAACTCGAAGACTTAGAGAGAAAAGGGGTCAAATTATCAAAACGATATACAATGGAGTCCGATTTAGCCGAAATGCAGGGGGAATATGAGATGATTATTGATGAGAAAGAACGATCGAATAGCTGTAAATTTCAAGGACGCATGTTGATGGCGGCAGTCACTGGTATAGAGTTTCTCAATAATAGATTTGATCCATTTGACATTAAGCTAGATGGTTGGTCGGAGCAAATTAATGAAAATGTTGATGATTATGATGAAATTTTTGCAGAATTGCACGAAAAGTATAAATCTAAGGCTAAAATGGCGCCTGAGCTTAAATTATTGTTCCAATTAGGAGGCTCGGCAATCATGGTGCATATGACGAATACCATGTTTAAGAGTTCAATGCCTGGAATGGATGACATTATGAGGCAAAACCCAGAACTAATGCAACAGTTTACACAGGCAGCAGTAAATAGCATGGGTGATACTAATCCAGGGTTTGGTGGATTTATGAATAATGTAATGGGCAATCAAGGTGGCGGCGGCGGCGGTGACAACAGACCAATGCCTCCCATGCCGCCACCAAGTATGCAGCAAGGTGCACCGCCTGCTCCAATGCGAACGCAAACTGCTAGAAGTCAACGGGCACAAACTGCGCCACACCGCCCCGATATTAACGAAGCGCGCGGTAGGCAGCGGGATGGCATTAGTATTGAAGAACAGTTTGGATCAATAGGCTCATCACAACCCGAGAGATCTACTAGTGAATCTCGCCCAGAAATGAAAGGACCATCTAATATTAGTGATTTACTTTCTGGATTAAAAACAAAAAATATAAATATGTCCGAAGCCCCCCATAAAAAAGAGAAGAGCACAATTAGTATTCAAGAGTTGAAAGAAATTTCAAATGCAAAAGCGCCTGCACGCTCAAAGCGTAGACCAAAAAGTGAAAAGAACACTGTGAGCCTAGAATTATAATAATATAATTCAGGTATATTATTTAGCGTGTATAACATAAAAATAACCAGACCATTTCAAAAAATCCTATGAGGTGTTCATTATGTTCCTGCGCATACAGCTTTCCAATAGAGTTACATATTAAACAATTCATTTCATTATTAATTTCCCGATAATAATGTGATGTACGCCATGAAATAAAACAATTTTCATGTATATAATAATTGCAGGTACATGCTCTGTTATATATATATTTATCTATATGTATCAATTTGTTTGATTTGTTTTCTTTTTCTAAACATATAACACACTCTTTGCTCTCATTTTCTATAGTATTCATTCCAAAAATATTACTATCCAAAATATTCGATATAAATTTCAAACATTTACACATATAATATTATATTATTAAATAGTGAAATACTATTTTCCTACTGTAAAATTTCAACTGATATATAATCGTTAAGGTATTTAAAAATTTACCGCCTCACTTATTAATGGAAGCTGTTCTTCAAGAAAATATTATATGTAAAAAATATGATATTTATTTACATAAAAACAATAGTTCTTATTTTTCTCTCCACTTACATATTACAAACCCTAATATAATTATACCTAACCTCATCAACCTTGACATATATACCCTCATAGCGAAGCTTAATCCTGATGTGTTGGAGAGAATACAAATAACTAATGTTTTTTCGGAAAATAAAAAATCTATATTATTTATATTTAAGAAATTTGGAACTGAATTGGGGATTTCTCAAAAATATATGCATACATTAATAGAACAGCGCATTGAGCATAACACAATTATTTTCTCCAGCAAGAGTATTCCCTTAACACAAGATATACCAGATAATTGCGATATGATATATAGCAATAACGCATCATTGGCAGTGCATATATCAAATCCACACGATATAAAAATAGCATACAATTTCCACATGGATATTAACGAAGATTTACCAATTTATATGGAAAATATTTCCGGGTTGCTTATGAAAAAAATATTTATTCGATTAAAAGAATTTATCGAGCAAATTAAGTAAGCGAGGTACAGCAATACACGTATACGCGAGGTACAGCAATACATGTATGCGCAAGGTACATATAATTCATTATATAGTATTATATATAGATTATGGCAAACGTATTACAAAATAGTATAATTGATTTCATATTTTTAATCCGCACATGTTTTATTATATTATGGGAGTATTTAATGTATTTTTGGGGTCGGCCAATAGATAATTGTGTGAAGAATGTATCACGGAAATTAGGCAACATAAACATGTTTTATGTAAAAGCATTTCAAAGCATATCTAGCAACTCGCAACTTCTTTCCAGAGAACAAATAGAATTTTTATCATCATACACAGACAATGTTCCATTTGGATCAGATGATATTGATATTGACTTTCGCGGAGCTATTGCAAGGGTAAATAGAAATAATAATATAGATAATAAACTTATTATTCCTCCATTTGCAATCCCAATAAAATCAGGAATGATTTCATTGATATATGAAGGATTTATTGGTAACCAAAAAGTTATTATTAAGGTTGCCAGAAAAAATATTCGCACCCGCCTATCAAACGCTCTACGTCAGTTTGATTTATTGACCCGTTTACTGGTATTTGTATTTCGGCTACAGTCACTAGGAATAAATAATATTATAATGGAAAATAAAGAAATGATGATGCTCCAAACAAATTTTCGGAACGAGTTGGCTAATATTATTTCTATAAGAGAGAAGAACAAAAATATTGATGATATAGTTATCCCGAGACCATATAAAGAATATACTGATGCATATGAAAATATTATAGTTATGGATTATTTAGAGGGGGTTACAGTTATGCAGATTGATACAAAAGATCGCAAGGTGTATTCTAAACAACTAGCACAATATTCTCTTAAATCAATATTATTTGATAGAATTGTGCACGCAGATCTTCATCCAGGCAATATTATATTTTTAAAAGATGCATCAGGAAAATGTAGAAGTGGCATTATTGATTATGGAGTTATGCTAATTATTACTAAACAACAACAAAAGGATTTTTATGACTTTATTTCTGCATTATTCATTTCAAAAGACAGTAAAAAAGCATTTGCAATTTTAGCAAGTTCTTTTATAGAAAAAACAGTTTCTAATAATAATAATAATAATCTTGAGAAAGAAAGTCTATTTAAAAAAACCCAACTTGTTTCAACAATAGGCGACATTATAGAAAACGCTCTTACAACGAAAAACATGATTCAGCCTAGTGAAATTTATAGTATAAATAACATATTATATGCACATGGTTATTGTTTATCAAAAGCATTTTGTAAAATAGAAATGACACTTGCGATTGCCGATAGTGTATGCAGACAATTAACTATGGAGAGTAACTATATTGATGATATAAAGGAAGCTGCAACAAAATTGTTGTCACCTGATATATGTGCGTTTTAATATATCATTACAACAAACTAAATATAATAATAAACAAAAATTGATATAATAATAAACAAAATTAATATATCAATGAAGTTTATTCTTATTGATGGAAGCTATTTTGTGTTTTATCGTTATTACGCGTTAAAAAAATGGTGGTCACATGCAAATAAAAGTTTAGGCGGAGCAGCAGAATGTGGACCAAATAATGAGGTGTTCATGGATAAATTTCGAAAAATATTTGTAAAATCAATTCAAGATATTCCAAAGATAGTAGGCATATCTAAGAAAGATAAGGATAATGACCCGCCAATAATTATGGTAGGAAAAGATTGTCCGCGAGCAGATATTTGGCGCACAAAACTGCACCCAACATACAAACATGGTCGAACAAGTGATAATAATATCGGCACAGCATTTTCCATGGTATATAAAGAAAACTTGTATGAGAAGGGTGGTTCAAAATCAATGCTGAGTGATCCGTCGCTAGAAGCTGATGACTGTATTGCAATAACTGCACGACATATTACGGCGACCTATCCAGAAGCACATATTTGGATTATTACTAGTGATATGGACTATTTGCAATTGTCAAATGATAGAGTGCATCTATTTACTGCAAATGGAAAAGACCTCACAAATAAAAAAGATTCATGGAATGACCCTAAAAAAGATTTATTCTGTAAAATTGTAGCAGGTGATAAAAGTGATAATATTACAGGGGTATTTCCAAGATGTGGCACTAAAACGGCAGGAAAATATTATGATGATCCAGAATTATTCAAGAAGAAACTCGAACAAACCCCGGGTGCAGAAGAAAAATATAAACTTAACCAAAATCTCATAGATTTTAATAACATTCCTACTGAATATGTGGAGAGATTTCGAAAAACTTGTCTCAGACTAGAGTAATTTATAATAAGAAATTATAATAAGAAATTATAATAAGAATTATAATAAGAATTATAATAAGAATTATAATAAGAAATTATATATTTTTATTTGTAACCCGCCGTTTTTTACATCCGCGTTTTTTCCGTGACATACGCCTCTTTCTAGTATTTTTTCTAGTAATTTTTTTTCCTCCTCTCCATCTGCGACCCCAGCCGCTGTAACCACGACCCCAGTCGCTGTAACCACGACCGACGTCGCCGTCAAAATAAGGATTATCTCTATTTCTGCGTGTTCGATTGGAATACATCGTGCTGCGCGGTAGGTATTTTTTTTTTACTAAAAGTTCTTCCATACGATTAAGATCCTCATCAATTTCCTCTAATTTAGTATCTATATCTTCACTATCAATGTCGCCTTTCTTTTTAGAAGTAATTTTGAGCTTCTCCATGTTGGTATATTCGCGTCGTTTAATGGCATATTCTCCTAATAGTTGTGCTTTTTCGACTTCAGAAATTGGTTTTGTTGTATCAGGCGGACTATCTATATCAAAAAAATCAAATACACTGGAATACATGTCAGATAGCTGGTCTTTTAATTGTTTTTTTTTCCCTTTACAATCATAATACGCAGCAGCACTTTGTGGTTTACTTGAATCTAATACTACTAATTTAACTATTGCCGCATTAGAATTTTTAGAGATGGTTTTTATAGCAGACACTGATTTTACGATAGAATACTTTTTTCCATTCAAAAAAATATCTTGACGTTTCTTAAAGAGTAGTTCTAATAAAAAATTAATGTTTTGCGTTAAACAATCGTCTGGGCAGTTGGTAGTCGCGTTCGTCCCAGAATCATAACTGTTTTCCGCATATGTCAATGCTTTTTGCACGTCTGCCGCCACATAGCCTCTTTTTTTAAGTGTTTCTTTAACCTCGTTGCGCGCCTCGGTAAGCTGTTGATATGTTATTGGTTCTATTTGTTTTTTTTGTAAATTGACCATTGCAGATTTCCACTCCTCCGCACCACTAGCATTTAGACTATCTTCTTTTGCTGCTGCTGCTGCTTCTGCTGGTTCTTCTGCTGTTTCTTCTGCTGCTGCTTTTTCCCCCTTTTTTTCGTCTTTTTTTTTCAGTTTGACTAATCTATTAAAAAATCTGAATGATTTAGCTTTATCGGAAAATATTTTTACAGCAAATGCAGCATCATTTAATTTATATTTTTTGAACAACGCCTTAGTATATTGTATATTTTCTATAAAATAGAGAGCGGATGCATATCGATCCGTAAATCTCGAATAACCTTTAGTTGTTTTGTTCACATTAGTAAGCATCTCCGGTTTAAATAATATATTATTTTTCACTATATCTCCAGTAATATCTAAATATATTTTAAGTTCTCTCATGGACATAATCTTATATTATCATAATAAAAGATTATAATATTAAATTATTTTAGAACTATTTATCTCGACTATATATTACTTATTCGCATCTAGATAATTCATAAATTTTCCTTGGTTATGTTTTTCTTTTTGAAGTTGAACTTTTCTTAATATATCAAGAGCAGCCTTTTCTTCTTTTTCTGAAATAATATTGTCTTTATTTTTATCTATTGCATAAGATATATTTTTAAGACGATTAGGCATGACACATAATTTACTATTTTCATTTAATAGATAATCCGATAAAATGATAAATGCTGCTGTCATTAATATAGAAATAATAATATCACGGGTTCCCATAAAAATAATTGCAAAAATTAAAATTTCCCTCCCTAATCCATTACGAAGGGCCTCTTCTTGTGTTTTTGAAAACCCCATCTCAATATATTTTGAACCAACATTAAGTAATAACATCACTATTCCTGTTAACAATTTACTATTATTTATTGAATTTATATGCGAGTTTGCCGCTTTAAAATGTTTGCGAATACCTTCTATTAGTTTTACCATTATATTTTGAAGAGAAATTAATTATAGTCCTGGTATAAAACGTCGGGAGGTATTCATAATTGCGGCGACGAAACGTGTAATACGAGGATGTGCATTATAACGCATATATCTCATGCTACGATTATATGCACTTTGCACTGTAAATGCCTCTACTTGATTATTATTATATACATTATTATATACATTATTATATACATTATTATATACAATATAACATAGTAATGCTAGAGATATAGCTAATAACATCTTTTGGCTTATCATAATATATATGTTATAAAATGATAATATAAAATGATAATATAAAATGATAATATAAATGATAATATAAATGATAATATAAAATTGCTAAATTGTTATTTAGATATTAATTGCTTACCAACATCATTACCTAATTTTGCTAAAAATCCTTTTGGTTCATCTTCGTCTTCAGTCTTATCTTTGTCTTTGTCTTTGTCTTTGTCTTCAGCTTTGTCTTCATCTTTGTCTTCATCTTTGTCTTCATCTTTGTCTTTGTCTTTGTCTTTACCTTCAACTAAACCTTCATGGGTATTTTCTGTCAAAACGATAAAAACAATTGCAGCTAATACACCAATACGAGTATCCCGAACAGTTGCTAAAACAACAAGACATAAGCACACTGCTTTCAATTCTCCGTGATGCATTATTTCAGATAATGCAACTGGTCGAGTAAATAAAAGAAGTAGCAATACCACAACAATACCTATGTTAATCGCGTTTTTCATTATATATATCTTATTGATAAAAAAAATAAAATTATTTGAAGTATTCTTGTATTAAGTATTCTTGCTAAATAATTTTATCTCTATTTTTAATAGATATGAGTTATTTAGCGATGACTGCCGCTCCAATTGAACAATATGATGAAAATAAAAAGGGTACTCAAGAAGTAATTAATAATTTAAAAAAAATTAATAAACAAAATCGAACAAGAAGACGACTGGAAACTTCAAAACCGAACATTGAATCAAACGACAGGTATCCCAGCAAATCGACACACGATGAATTAGAATCAGACTTTGGGAATGATAATAATTTAGAAGATTTTACACCTATGCCAACCCCGGAGTCTGCAGGAGTAGAACGAAGGAAGGAGAGAGAAGTATTAAAAGATGAAGAAAGAAATGATATTCAAAACAAACCGGTTTCTTCATATTTGAATGGATCAAATCAGCATTCTGAACAACCGTCTAATATTAATGATGTCCCAATGGGGAGTGATATTAATTTAGACGATTATCGTAAAAATATATCCGCTTATTATCAACAACCGCAAAATAATGCAACACAACCAGTAACCCAAAAAACAGAATTAACCGAAAAATTAAATTACTTAATTCATCTACTAGAAGAACAGCAAGATGAAAAAACTCAGAATGTTACAGAAGAAGTGATATTATATTCCTTTTTAGGCATTTTTATTATTTTTGTAGTAGACTCTTTTGCCCGCGTCGGAAAATATGTTCGTTAAATTAAATTCTTTAGCCGTTTTTGACTCTATATAATTTTAGACAATCACGAATACACAATCACGAATAAACAATCACGAATAAACAATCACGAATATACAATCACGAATATACAATCAATACTACCAAATCGTTTAATATATTAAAAACGTGAGTGATGATTGAAGCGGCAAGCAGCCATAATTATAAAAGAAAAATGCTGTGGGACTAGCTAAAAATGGTTGGGCATGAAGGAGATCAGTAATATGTGTATTTTGCGAAGTTTCTTCTATTAACACATATGAACATTTGAATTTTCGACAACAAACATGCAGCGCCGATATAAAACCTGATAACAATATATCACTATGTGAAACATCTACTAAAGAACCTATACACTCTATCGTATTGGGTATAGCGTTATCTGTCGGTTGCAAAGAATGTTTAGAAGAAATAGAATAATTTACTGATGCATCGCGAAATGTATATAGTGCTACTAATTGACTACCATACATTATTCCTCGTAAATCTATTATTTCCGATTTTATAAGTGTTAGTATATTCGCGACATCAGGAACAATCACGCAATCATAATTTTTTGTTTGTGAATAAATAAATTCTATTACAATATGAAGGTTTTTAGCAGTAATTTCTATCAATGAATATGCTGCGTGTGGTAATTGGGTATCGGGAATATCATTAATAGCATATCCTTTTGTAGTAAAAGTAATAAGCGGCACTATTGCAGTCATCTCTCCTTCGCGTTTAAACATATATGTATCAATTAATGGATTTTTTCGTCTAATCTCATAATAAAGGGTTTGTATAAGTTTTTGAGCAATGCCTTTTTTTCGTTGAGAATGATGAACACATAAATTGTCTATATAATATATTGTAAATGTCGGAGTATTTTTAAGCGTTACGTGTAGTGGTCTTGCAGTAATCATACCTAAATATTCGTCGTCAACAATATGTTTTTGTTCAGTCACATATTTTTCATTTTCATATAATAATGCAGGGCGTTTATAAATAGCAATATATGAGCTATGTTTCGAATTAAGGAAATATGTCATGATATGTTTATTTTGTGGTAAATATGAGGTTGATTTTGTTCGTAAATAATGATTACCAATAAAATTCGCAACCTTTTTATTATCCGTTTCACTAAGATGACCGACCTCTTGTATTTTTACATTAATAATATTCACATATTCATTCGCCTCAGGAAAAGCATGCTGAATAATACCCGGAGGACGCAGCCAATACCATAAATTATAGTAGTGAAATACAGGTTGTTTACTCCAAAAGCGATGCCGTATTTTTATATAACCCATCACCAACATAAAAATAATAACAATAAATAGAATAATATATAGAATAATATATAACCACATTGGTATATATTATTTATATCATATCATATTTATACTTTTATGTTTGAAATTAACTAAATAAATTAACTAAATGAATTAACTAAATAAATTAACTAAATGAATAGTATAAAATAATATAAAACATATCACGTATACCATATATAATGACACACGATACATCTAGATGGAATATTGATACATATAATGTAGCCAAAACACAAGCTATGAATTGTATTAATAATAATATCAACACTATTATATTATATGGTAGTGGGAATAATGGTAAAACACATTTAACAAAAGAATTACAAGAGGCATTAAATGAGAATAATTATACAATATATAATCCGGATAAGTCATATTCGTGGTCGAAAGATGATTTTGTAAAAGATATGAATAATATAACTGATAAAAAACTGTTACATTTTTTATTTCATCCATTTGAGCAATGGGATATTACATGTCCTGATAAACCGATTGAAGTGATTAATATGGGGATATGAAATATCACCTAGTGAATCTTAATTCGGTTTCTGCAAAATATATAAAAACTGATTGTCATATTGACACGTGACCATATGAATTTCCCCTAATACTATAAATCCTGCCCGTTTCGCCATATTTATTATTTTTTTATGATTAGGCATGTGCAGATCTAATTCATTCTTGCGCACCTTTCCTGTTTTTTTATCTTTAAATTTCTCATGGAATATAACAACTTCATTTCCTGGTTTCATATCGAAATTGGATTTATAATTATGGTCATGAAATACTATTTCAGTGCTAGTTATTCTTTTGTCGGCATATTTCTGCGGCGAAACAATTGTAAAAGGATTCCCCGCCGGATGAATGGGGTCAAATTTGTCTTTATCAACAAGATGAATCATGAGCGTGCCACCTGGGATAAGCCAGTGCATGCAATTTGTGAAAAATTGTTGTTTATTTTTCATATAATAAATGGTAAAGTATAAACATGTAATATGCGTAAAGGTGTTTCCTGGATAAAGCATTGTCGTCATAACATCGCCAACTTTAAATGATGCATCCGGATAATTTTCTTTAGCCTTTTCTACCATAGCAGGAGAAATATCGACACCCTTTACATTCCAACCACGCTTTTGCATAGCATTCACATGGTGACCAGTTCCTGAGCCAACGTCAAGTAGAACACTTTTTTCAGTAGGTTTAGTATATTTAACCAAAGTGCCTAATTCAAAATCATTCTTAATTTTATTATACACTAAATCATCATAGATGTTTACATAAAATTTGTCATAAATCTCCGGACCGGTTTTGACTACTAATTCCTTAGACTGTTGAAATCCTTCTTGATTTGTATTCTCCGGATCATATTTTGATATTAATATCATAATAAGTGCAAAAATTAAAATGTAAAATAGAACTTCTATTGTTGGTGCCCGCTTTAACGATCGAAGTATGCTTTTTCCTACACTCCCCCATGCTCGCGTAGTTTGTGATATTATTTTAGAGAAGCTTTTCATTTATATATGTATTATACTAATATTTTTTGTAGAAGCATTATTATATGAATCACAATGAATTACACGATTGTGATATTAACGATAAACGAAATGCTGCAGAATTCAGAGGCATCACTTTCTCAAAATTTCAATGTTCAAAGGTAAAAAAAGAATTTATTTCATGTATGGCCGATAGTAAAATAGAATCAGCATGTTATTGGGGTGCCGAATTAATATGTGCTGGGCACTTTAGTATATTATGGGATTGTATTTTATTATTTATATCAAAATATATACATTTGGGAAATCCTAAATTACCTATTTATATTGCTATGCGATTT
>Ga0233439_10005562_pt1 | contig 11629 bp, 10 predicted proteins | sample SI_123_September_6_FD_182713 | JGI IMG/M metagenome (GOLD analysis project Ga0233439, IMG submission 182713) | Seawater microbial communities from Saanich Inlet, British Columbia, Canada - SI_123_September2016_100_MG | ecosystem: Environmental > Aquatic > Marine > Inlet | place: Canada: British... | reverse complement strand
TCAATGAATCCACTGGGGAGGTTGAAATTTATCTGGAAAAGACTGTGGTCGAAACCATCGAACTTCCAGATGAACAAATCAGTCTGCAAGATGCTTCGGAATTTTCCGAAGATGTCCAGATTGGCGATCAGGTTCTGGTCCAACAAGTTTTGGAAAATTATGGCCGCACAGCGGCCCAGCTTGCCAAGCAGGTGATCATACAAAAACTGCGCGAAGCGGAAATTGACCTGACCTACAACGATTATATCGATAAAAAAGGCGAGTTGATCAACGGAATGGTTCACAGGATGGAACACGGTGATCTTGTCGTTGATCTTGGAAAAGCAGAAGGCATTTTGCCGCGACGGGAACAGGTTTTTCGCGAGAGCTTTAATCGTGGAGAACGTATCCGGGCTTATGTTCTGGATGTTCGGAAAACACCCAAGCATGCTTTGGTGATCCTTTCCCGCACCCATGTTGGACTGATCAAGCGTTTATTCGAAATGGAAGTTCCGGAAATTAGCGAAGGAATGGTTGAAATCATGGGAGTGGTTCGCGAACCCAATGGCCGCACCAAAATTTCAGTAAGAACCAACGACCGGGAAATTGATGCTGTCGGTGCCTGTGTCGGTATGCGCGGTATGCGTGTGCAATCCATCGTGCAAGAATTACGGGGTGAAAAAATTGATATTGTCGAATACTCTGAAGACCCTGAAACTTATATCAAAAATGCTTTGAGTCCGGCCAAGGTTTCCAGAGTCATTCTTAACCCGGATGAAAAACAGATGACGATTATGGTAGCCGATGACCAAATGTCTCTGGCTATTGGGAAAAAAGGTCAAAATGTGCGCCTGGCCGCCAAACTGGTCCGGTGGAAAGTCGATATCAAAGGACCCTCTGAATCTATAGATCTGGGAAGTCAGAACCCATTTTTACCTTCCCAGGATGCATCCTCCGTGGATTTTCTGGAAGACGTGAAAAATGCCAAGGGACTGGGCGAAAAGGTCAGAGCCATCCTTTTTCAGGATAACCTTGTTACTTATGAAGAAGCCATTAAACGTGGAGCAAAAGGCTTTACCGAGTTGCCGGGTATTGGCCCCAAAAAAGCTGAAGCCCTGACACAATTAGTCGAAGGCCAAGTTAAATTAATACAAGAACAAATTGCAGCCTCCAAACTAAAACAGGAATCTGCTGAAGAAAAAGCAGAAGAAGAAACTCCTGAAACAATAGAACAGGACGAGCCGGTTTCCAAGTCCATCGAGGGTGAATCCGATGAGCCCGTTACAGAAGAAGTAGAAGAAGAGAACCCTGAAGAAGAAGAGATTCCAGTACAAGAATTAGTAGGTGTGACCCCTGAGGTTCTTCAAACTCTAATCAATAACGGATTTGAAACATTGGCCGAACTTTCAGTGACCCCGCTGGAAGAGTTACTTGCCATTGAAGGTGTAGATGAGGAAACTGGCCGATCTATTTTGGAGCAGGTCAAACAACGTCTGGAGAATCTAGAAAATGTTTAATACTCAAACCCAGTCGAGCCTATTCTTTTTAGAAACTTTACCCAAACCCGCGAACGTTTTTTTGAGTCCGGGTCTTAAGAAAATCGTGTAGTTGTCCCATAACAGGAGGAAATTTGCCTAAGATTCGCATCAACAAACTGGCCTTGGAACTCAATATTCAGAATGATCAAATCATTGAGGCCCTACAGAAGCATGATATTGCTGTTAAAAATCACATGAGTTCCATTGATGAAGAGGCCATGTTATATATTCGTGACCTCTTCGCACCCAAAGCCAAGCCAAAAGTAGCGGTGAAAAAAGCCAAGGCAAAAATCAAAATCAAGGTTCCTTCCAAGGTAAAAATCACAACCGCAAAAACACAGGCTAAATCCACCGCTACCAAAAAAGCCGCGAAAAAAGCAGGAGTTAAGGCCGATACAACCGCAACCCCAAAAACTAAAGTAAAGGCTAAAGCAAAAACTGCGGAAAAAACCAAAGTCCAGGAAACGCCGGAAAACAAAACGGGAAAAAAACTCGGCCTCAAAATAGTCAAAAAAGAAGAAAAGCCTAAATCTGTCGAGGAAAAACCAGCCCCGGTTGCCAAAACTAAAACACCGGCCCCAAAAGAAAAGCACCCTGAGGTGGTAAAGGTTGCCCCTGTTGCACCCCAACCTGCTCCAGAACCTAGTACAGAAGATGAAGAATTCGAGTTGGTTCAAATTGGGGAGAATACTCCAGTACGGGAACTGGCAGAAAAATTAAGATGCTCCCCAAATGAAATCATTAAAGAATTGATGGCTTTCGGAATTCTAGCCAATATCAATCAGACTTTAAACTTTGATTTGGCCGGAAAGGTAGCAGACAAACTTGGATTCGAAGTAGAGCTCCTGATTGAAAAATCCGAACTGGATTTTAGTGAAGAAGAAAAGGATGACGTTAAAGACCATGTTTCCAGAGCTCCGATTGTAACCATCATGGGCCATGTCGATCATGGTAAGACCTCTCTTCTCGATGCCATTCGCAAAACCGAAGTCACCAAAGTAGAGGCTGGAGGAATCACTCAGCATATTGGCGCTTACCAGGCTCATGTTAAAGGATTACCTATCACTTTTCTTGATACACCCGGTCACGAAGCTTTTACAGCTATGAGAGCCAGGGGTGCACAGGTGACTGATATTGTTGTTCTGGTTGTGGCCGCTGATGACGGGATCAAACCGCAGACCAAGGAAGCGATTCACCATGCAGAAGCGGCAGGAGTTCCCATTCTCGTTGCCATCAACAAGATTGACAAACCTGATGCAAAACCCGATGAAGTCAAAAAACAATTGGCTGACCTGGGACTACTGCCGGAAGATTGGGGCGGACAAACTATTTACGTAGAGGTCTCGGCTCTGAAAGGAACCGGGATCGACAATCTCCTTGAAAATCTTCTCCTGCAGGCAGAAGTCATGGAATTGAAAGCAAATGCTTCACTCCTAGGCAGAGGGGTGGTGATCGAATCTAAATTGGATAAAGGACGTGGCCCCATTGCCACCCTGATTATTCAAAATGGAACCTTAAGAGTCGGCCAACCTTTCATAGTGGGTTGCTATTTTGGTAAAGTCCGGGCACTGATTGATGACAAAGGTAAAAAAATTAAAAAAGCACCTCCCGCTACTCCTGTGGAGGTTGTTGGATTACCGGATGTCCCTCAACCTGGGGACCACTTCATGGTGGTTCAGGATGAAAAAAGAGCCCGTCAACTCAGTAGTCTTAGACTGCAACAACAGCGCGAAACCCAACTGGCCAAATCCACACGCATCACTATGGATGATCTTCACCAACAAATTGTCGAAGGCCAGATTAAGGAACTCAATCTGATCGTCAAGGCAGATGTGCAAGGCTCCATTCACGCTGTCCTGGAAGCATTTGGAAACCTCGAAAATGAAGAAGTCCGCATTAAATGTATTCATGACGCTGTAGGAGGTATCACCGAGTCAGATGTCATTCTGGCCAGCGCATCTAACGCTATCATTATTGGATTTAATGTGCGGCCAACGGATCAGGCCACAAAACTTGCCACAAGAGACCAGGTAGATATCCGTCTCTACAGTATCATTTATGATGCAATCAATGACATGAAGGCGGCCCTTGAAGGAATGCTGGCTCCAAAATTCAAGGAACGGATTATCGGCAAAGCAGAGATCCGGGAGGTATTTACCATTCCCAAAGTGGGCACCATCGCCGGGTGCCATGTTTTATCGGGAAAAATCGAACGCAACTTGGAGGCCCGCTTGATTCGGGACAATGTGGTGGTCTACCAGGGCAAGATAGCATCTATTAGAAGATTTAAAGACGATGTAAAAGAGGTCGCCGCAGGCTATGATTGTGGTCTATCCATCGAAAAATTTCAGGATGTGAAACAAGGAGATGTGGTCGAACCATTTATAATGGAAGAAATCACTACCTGATATGCGGTCCTCCATAAATAAATATGGTTATCGGTTGTTGCTCCATCAGGTTTTATTTGCACGGAAGCAGATCTTTAAAGGAAAAACGGCGGGTCGTCCGAGCGATAAAGGACAGGCTTAAGAACAACTTTAATGTATCTGTAGCGGAAGTGGGTGACCAGGACAACTGGCAAAGTCTCCATATGGGGATATCTGCTGTAGGGTCCGACCGCCCGTACATGGATGGGTTGATGACAAAGGTGGTTAATGCTATTGACCGGATGAACCTGGCCGAAATCACCGACTGCAAAACAGAAACCATGAACTTAGGCTCTGAAAAATTTTAAGAAAACAGGTGTTTTCATGCGGTTCAAGCGTTCCCAGAGAATTCAAGAACTGATTCTCGAAGAAATATCCAAACTGGTTCAGAGTGGATTAAAAGATCCCCGGATCGGTTTCACCACGGTCACCAAGGTGGAAGTTACTGATAATCTTAAACACGCTAAAATTTTCATTAGCGTGATGGGCTCTGAAAAAGAAAAAACCGAAACTCTGGATGGACTCAATAGCGCAAAAGGGTATATCCGAAACACGATGGGTAAGAACCTTTACTTAAGATACTTACCGGAACTGGAGTTTCGGAGGGATGACAACGCCGATCACGTTGAAAAAATATCGAGAATACTTAATGAACTGCACTCTGAATCAGGTGGTCAACCTCTATAAACCTTCTGGACCCACCTCGTTTTCGATGGTCCATTCGGTGAAAAAGATACTGGGGGTAAAAAAAGCCGGGCACATAGGAACTCTGGACCCCATGGCTGAAGGTATTTTGCCGATCTGCCTGAACCAGTCCACTCGAATCATTCAATTTCTATCCCCATTATCCAAGCATTATCAATGCACTATGACTTTGGGAGCGGCTACGGACACTCAGGATTCTACAGGGAAATCCATTTTTGAGGGAGATACCTCTGGAGTCACAGAAACCCAGGTTAAGGACATCCTAAAGGGTTTCGTTGGGGAGCAAATGCAGGTGCCCCCTATGTACTCGGCAAAGAAAAACAAAGGAATTCCTCTTTACAAATTGGCCAGAAATGGTATTAATATCGAGAGAAAACCTGTCACTGTCCATTTTTATTCCATTGATTTTATTAATATGGATGGAAATGAGGTAGAATTTGAAGCTCATTGTTCTGCGGGAACCTATCTCCGAACCCTGTGCCATGATATAGGGGAAAAACTGGGTTGCGGTGCTCACATGTCTCGGTTGATCCGAAAACAAGTGGGAGTGTTCGATCAGGTTTCTTCGGTCAGTCCCGAAGCGTTAAAAACCGCAAATAATAATGGGCAATTAGAAGGAGTGCTTTTTCCTGTAGAAAAGGTTCTTAAGTTTCTTCCAGAAATTCGAATAAATGATGATTTTGTAAAGCCTCTTGCTAATGGCAATGCCTTACCCAAATTTTCCCTGCTAGCTTTTCCGGAAAAATTTGAACCGGGGATGGTGATGCGAGTTTGTGACAGCAATAATAAGTTGCTGGCCATCGTTGAGTCCCTTGTAGATCAGGATAGATTTGCCCAGCTTGGGCCCAAAGATATCGCTTTTAAATTAAAGCGTGTTTTAATTTAATTATAAACAATAAGAATTTGATGGAAAAAGGTTGGAATGTTTTCGTAGGGACACCTCAAGATAAAAAGTTTTGGTGTGCCTCTACGAAAACATTTTCCAATCGTTTTCCCGCATTAAACGAGTTGGAGAAAAAAACATGGCACTGAATGTTGAACAAAAAACCACGATTATTACTGATAACAAGCTTCATGAAAAAGACACGGGGTCTTCAGAAGTGCAAATCGCACTGCTGACAAAACGCGTTACCTATCTTACGGAACATTTTAAGACCCATTCCAAAGACCATCATTCCAGGCGCGGACTCCTCAAGCTGGTCAGCAAACGACGAAAGCTTTTGGACCACTTAAAAAAAGAAGATATTGGCCGTTACCAGAGCATCATTACAAAGCTCGGCATACGCAGATAATCGCGCCCAACCTATCCTGATTTCACAGGAAAAAAAGACATTGGAGAATTATTAATGGAAAAAGTAGAAATAGATATAGATGGAAAACTGATTTCCCTGGAAGCCGGTGATCTGGCTCGCCAGGCTGGCGGTGCAGTCGTTGTCCGCCAGGGCGATACCATGTTACTGGTGACCGCCACCATGGCAAAAGAAGCTCGAGAAGGAATTGATTTCTTTCCGCTAACGGTAGACTACCGGGAAAAAACATATGCCGCAGGTAAGGTTCCCGGTAACTTTTTTAGACGAGAAGCACGACCCGGTGACACAGAAACCCTGACCTGCCGGTTGATCGACAGACCTCTGCGACCCCTGTTCCCTTCTGGTTTTAAAAATGAAACTCAGGTCGTTGCATTGGTTATTTCGCATGATCAGGTTAATGCCCCGGATATTAATGCTATCACTGGTGCCTCCGCCGCATTGATGATCTCAGATATTCCCTTCGAAATTCCTGTTGCGGGTGCCCGCATTTCCAGAGTCGAAGGCAAACTGATTTTTAATCCCACCTACGAAGAGACCGCTGAGAGCGACTTGAACCTGGTCATGGCTGGAACATCTGATGGAATCGTAATGGTTGAAGCGGGTGCTAAAGAAGTAAGCGAAGGTGACATGATGGAAGCCCTCGAATTCGGCCACGAAAGAATTAAAAAATTAATCGAAATTCAGATCAAGTTGCGGGAACTTCTAGGTAAAGAAAAGCTTGCTGTAGAACAACCTAAAGTGGACGAGGACTTGAAAAATAAAATCCACGATATTGCCGCGGCCAAGCTAAATGATGCGATGCAAATTGCTGGCAAGCACGAACGAAGTGATGCCATTAAACAAATTCGCGAAGACCTTAAAAGTTCATTGAGCCCAGAAGTTCAAGAAGAGAAAGCCGGCGAGATAAAAAACATCTTCCATGATTTGGAAAAAGATATCGTCCGCAATCTGGTTCTCGACAAGCACTATCGGGTAGATGGCAGAGGCCTCGCCGATGTCCGCCCCATCAGCATCCAGGTCGGCTATTTGCCACGGGTCCATGGTTCTGCTGTTTTTACTCGTGGGGAAACCCAGGCTCTGGTCACCGCTACATTAGGAACCTCTTCTGATGAACAGCGGATCGACAGTTTAGAGTTCAAAGGTTCTAAGTCATTTTTTCTGCACTACAATTTTCCGGCTTTCTGTACCGGTGAGGTCAAATTTATTTCCGGCCCCGGACGACGCGAAATAGGCCATGGTATGCTTGCCGAACGATCTTTGGTACCCACCCTGCCGGACAAAGATGCCTTTCCTTATACTATCCGTATCGTTTCTGAAATTCTGGAGTCCAACGGTTCTTCCTCTATGGCTTCGGTTTGTGGAGGTTCATTAGCGCTGATGGATGCAGGCGTTCCCATTAAAGCTCCTGTAGCGGGCATTGCGATGGGAATGATTAAGGACGGAGACCGAGTCGCGATTCTTTCCGATATCCTCGGCTCCGAAGATCATCTCGGTGGCATGGACTTTAAAGTAACAGGAACCACGAATGGCATTAACGCTCTGCAAATGGATATTAAAGTGGACGGTCTCGACCGCGAACTCATGGGCAAAGCCCTTGAGCAAGCAAAAGCCGGAAGACTTCATATCCTGGGTGAGATGGACAAAGCTCTGACAACACCCAGAGAGGAAATGTCAAAATACGCTCCAAGAATTATCACTATCACGGTACCCAAAGACAAGATTCGCGATGTCATTGGACCTGGCGGTAAAGTCATCCGCGAAATCATTGATAAAACTGGAGTCTCCATTGATATAAACGATGATGGAGTGGTCTCAATTGCTTCCACAGATGAAGAGTCTGCTCAAAAGGCAGTTGAGTATGTGCAAAACCTTGTGCAGGAAGTCGAAGTTGGGAAAATTTATCTCGGCAAGGTAAAAAAGATCGTCGACTTTGGAGCTTTTGTCGAAATCTTCCCCGGCACCGATGGTTTGGTACATATCTCACAAGTATGCGATCGCCGCATCAAAAATGTCAGTGACGAAATTCAGGAAGGTGATGAAATTAAAGTCAAGGTCATTGATGTAGACCAACAGGGTAGAGTAAAACTAAGCCGTAAAGAAGCCCTGCGCGATGGAGTTCCTGCCGCAGAATAATTTAATCGCTTACAATAAAACGGGAAGGGCTTCTGCCCTTCCCGTTTTTTATTCCCTTCAATCTGGCAAAAATATGCGGGTTAAAGTTTCCAGTCTTTGATGGTTTCAATAGATGATTGGTGGGTAAGGTCAAAATGGATGGGGGTCACCGATATATAGTTTTTACTCACCATCACACAATCGGCCCCTTCTTCAACTTCATCGAACCGCATTTCACCCGCCATCCAATAATAGGTATTGCCTCTCGGGTCTACACGTTGGTCAAACGATTCAACGACCCTTGATTTTCCCTGACGGGTAATGGCTACTCCGGCTATCTCATTTTCCGGAACATGCGGCACATTTACATTCAGAACAATACCCTCGGGCAGTCCTTTGGCCAGGACTTTTGTAATCAGCTTACGGGTGAACTTTGCCGCTGGTATGAAATCAGGGTTTTCATAGGTATCCAGGGAAACAGCAATACTGGGAACCCCCATAATCATCGATTCCGTTGCGGCGGAAACAGTCCCTGAATAAAGGGCACAAATACCCAAATTCCCCCCCAGGTTAATTCCTGAAACTACTATTCGAGGTGGTTCTTCCAGCAAAACGGCAATGGCCAGTTTCACACAATCGGCAGGAGTTCCATTCACGGCATATCCAATGAGCCTGCCCTCCTCCTCAACCTTCCTCACTTTGAGTGGCTGGGTTAGGGTAATAGCGTGCCCCATGGCACTTTGTTCTGTTTCTGGAGCAACGATGATCACATCGTCCTCCTTGCTGAGTTCCCGATACAGGGTTCTCAGGCCATCAGCGTTGAACCCGTCGTCATTACAAAGTAAAATCATATGAAGTCATTAATGTTAAGTAGAAAAAAAGGGGCGCCTCCTGTTGGAAACGCCCCAAACTGCAAGATACCATCACCAGCACAACGATAGGAAAAAGTACAACCCATAAGATTAGGCGAGGGTTACCTCAGCCCAATAGATCTTTACTCATTGGCCTCACAACCACTACCGGTGAGCATTATCAATAGCAAAGATGAGTTGTTGCTAACCAATAAAGCCTTTGCTCGTTGGCCCCACGCCGAGTGGATTAATTATGTTTTCCGAAATACTCCTGAGATCCTGAAGGATCCGCCTTCATGCCATCTGCGCCTTCCTTCCAGTTCGCTGGGCATACTTCTCCATTTTTCTCATGGAACTGCAACGCATCGACCATTCTCAAGGCTTCATCAGTATTTCTTCCCAGAGGCAGGTTATTGATGAGTTGGTGCTGAACCACACCGTCTTTGTCGATCAGAAATAACCCGCGAAAAGCGATTCCTGCCTCATGCATGACCCCGTAATCGTAGGTAATTTTCTTGTTCAAATCCGCAACGAGTGGATAGGCAATATCACCAAGGCCGCCCTTTTTGCGATCCGTATTTCTCCAGGCCAAATGCGAGAAATGGCTGTCAACTGAAACACCCAACACTTCAGTATTCCGCTTCTTGAATTCATCCATCGCTTCGCTAAATGCAATGATCTCGGTAGGGCAGACAAAAGTGAAATCCAAAGGGTAGAAAAATAAGATGACGTACTTTCCCTTATAATCGGAAAGTTTAATTTCTTTGAAACTGCCATCAGGCATCACAGCTTGTGCGGTGAAACATGGGGCAGGTTTGGCAACTAATGCTGACATATTTAACTCCTCTATAAAAACATTGTTTTATGAAAGGACTACTTTATCACAATTTTCCTTAAGCGTTCAAATGAGATCAGCAAGACTCTAAAAAGCTTTTATTGCTCTGGGAAGCAGAATAAATCCTGTTTAACTACAGCCAAATCTTGACACACAAGAGCGCCCTACTTACAATAATTTAGCAGTCAACTCCGTGTGGCCCTTTAGCAGAGGTTCATCCGGGGAAAAGCTCGTAGAGCCAAGATAATGCTAGTTAGCCATGGGTTATGGCTTCTTGCTACCCTCGCTAGAAGGCTATAAAAAATTTTATGGAAATACTGTTTTTAGGAACCGGCACCTCAACAGGGGTTCCCTCACTATGTTGCGACTGCGAGGTTTGCCTGTCCAAAGATCCACGTAACAAGCGGTTGCGTTCATCCATTCTGGTCCGGCAAAACGGCCACACCATTTTGGTCGATACTTCCACCGACCTCCGACAACAATGTCTGCTCTACGGAATTCAGAGCATTGACACAGTCCTTTATACGCATCACCATGCCGACCATGTTCACGGAATAGATGAGTTGCGAAGCTTTAATTTCTTCAACAAAACCGCATTACCTGTATATGGCAATGCCCAAACTCTGCATCATCTGAGTAAAAACTTCAGTTATATTTTTGGAGAAACCGAGCAGATTGGGGGAGGAATTCCACAATTGACCCCTCAAGAACTGGAAGACAAAACTTATAACTTCGGAGATATCCCTGTTACCCCTCTCGACATTCATCATGGCAAGCTAATCATCAATGGGTTCCGGTTCAAAGATTGCGCCTACATTACTGACTGTAGCGGCATACCGGACCCCTCCCGGGAAAAATTGAAAGGTCTGAAGGTTCTAATTCTGAACGCCCTGGGATTCAAACCGCATCCCACCCATTTCAGCCTCAGTCAAGCCCTGGAAGCCGCTGAGGACCTGAAACCTGAAAGAACCATCCTGACCCACATCAATCATCATTTCGATCATAAAAAAGTGTCTCAGGACTTGCCAAAAGGGGTGGAACTGGCTCTGGATGGAATGCGGATTGAAATTTAGCCGGGCCAGGCTCGGAGGGAATGGGGAAAAGACGAGTCAAGCCGAGGAAAAGGGTTGCTCGCCAGACAGAGCTATTGCTAGTTGCCTCCCCTGCTCAGGGGCGGCTCGCCGGGGCTAGTCCAGATCGAAGTCTCGCAGGGGTTTTTCGCCGGATTTATCGACATGCTTTTGTGATTCTTTAAAAATTTCATCGAGAACCCTGCCCCGCTCCTTCTGGTTTGCGCTATTTTTTTTAAACAGGTTTTCCTGCTCCTTTTTCTGGTGTTCCAAACCCTTCACCATATCAGTAAGAGAGACCGCAGGCTTGGGTTTCCTCTCTTCCCATATTACCTCACCCGTTTTTTGATCTACCTGAAGTTTAGTTTCGCAACAAGGGCAGAGTATCTCAAGTTTTTTTGATCCCATCATTCCACCTGCAACAAAGTCATTAATAACTTGCCTCCATACCGGGAAGCCGTTATTAATTATATCAGATTTAATATCACCTCTTAAATCTAGAAATTTTACCCGCTTGCTTTTCGCCCCTCTCCAAAACTCAAGGGGGTTTATAGCAAATCATGCTTTTAAAATGGGGATAATATGAAAGGGTATTTCATTACAGGAACTGATACCGGCGTTGGCAAATCCGTGGTGACTGCCTGCCTCACCACCCTGCTCAAAATCCGGGGTGAAGATGTCGGTGTGATGAAGCCCATCGAAACCGGAGTCGACCCCGAATGCAGTTCCGCCGCGAACTCCGATGCCAAGTTTCTGCTGGAAGTCTCTGGCGTACAAGATTCTTTGGAAGACATCTGCCCCTA
>Ga0233439_10005558_pt1 | contig 11635 bp, 7 predicted proteins | sample SI_123_September_6_FD_182713 | JGI IMG/M metagenome (GOLD analysis project Ga0233439, IMG submission 182713) | Seawater microbial communities from Saanich Inlet, British Columbia, Canada - SI_123_September2016_100_MG | ecosystem: Environmental > Aquatic > Marine > Inlet | place: Canada: British... | reverse complement strand
GTCATCAGTTGACTGATGACTTGGAGATTCCGCGACATATTTCTATGCTCACAACAAATAACCCAGCGCGGGGAGGTTATCTTGGTGATTCGTTTGATGCATTTCAAGTTGGCGACCCACAACAGCGAGTCCCCGATGTTATAGCGCGGGTGGACGTAGATCGCGATGAGAAGCGCCGCGCCGACTTATTTGGAGTGGTTGAGCAGGAGTTCGCTCGCGGTCGCTTACGGAATCTTGATGAGAAAAAAACACTCCATCAATTGTCGATGAAAAGAGCGGTCCGCATGATGGCTTCATCACAACTCAAAGCCTTTTCATTAATGGATGTCTCACAAACAAAAAAAGATCGCTTCGGAGACACTTCGTTCGGTCGCGCTTGTCTGGCTGCGACTCAGTTGATTCAAGTGGGCGTACGATGTGTGGAAATTACGCTTGGCGGTTGGGATAGCCACATAAATAATACCTCGACACAAGCGAGTCGCTCCAAAATTATGGATGCGGCGATGTCTTCCATGCTGGCGGAACTTTCCGAAACCGGTTTGTTGGAAAGCACGATTGTGGTGTGGGGTGGTGAATTTGGTCGAACGCCTTGGCTCAACAGCACAAGCGGTCGTGACCATTGGCCGCATGGATTTACTATTGCCCTGGGTGGTGGTGGAATCCAAGGGGGACGCGTAGTAGGCGAAACAAATCCAGAGCCGAAAGAAGACATGCAGGACAGAACCGCCGATGTTGTCGATGCGCATGAAGTCGAAGATATTCATGCAACCGTTTTTAAGGCACTCGGTATCGACTACGAACAGGAAATGATGACACCCGTTGGACGGCCGATGGTTGTCGCGCAAGGTAATGCAATTCAAGAATTGTTTTAATGACAATCGACATGTGACAGATGATATGGGTATCTACGAAAGCGGCAGATATTTATACTAAGGCCACTTGAAATGAACCGGAGTTGGTTCTCAAGCGTATTTTAAAGAATGATAATTATGACCATCATGTTTCGCTGTTTGATGTGTGGAAAAGATCTCACGGTTGATGATACGCATAGTGGTGAGCAAACGGAATGTTCCAAGTGCGGTGCCGAAATCTTGGTGCCGGCGGCATCTGCAAGTAGCAGCGCGCCCGTTTTGCGCCGTGGAGTTTCTGCGGTTGGGGTTCGTTCATCCTCCACCAAGTCAGTGTTTCGCAGTAAACGTAAAGCACAAAACCGCGCGGAAGCCGCTGGTGAAGAATTTGAAGGAGACGATTTTGATGGCCGGCGACAATGGAAAACGCTCATTGGTTTTGTCGTCAGTCTGATTGTTTTCTTTGTGGTCTATGTAGGCTATTTGGCGATTCCACCAAGCCGAGTTCCCTTTACCGATGCAGAAGCAAAGGCGATCAGACGTGATGTCCAATCGGAAAATTGGGGCACGTATCTAGACGGACAGTGTAATGCTGTCGATAAAATCAACGATGTGATGGTGTACGTTAGAAATGAAGCGACGTATGAAGAGGTGTTCCCCGATCTAAAAGAACTCAATGACATTATCAATTTGCAAGTGGTAGCCAAAGCAGAAGATATGGAAGAGATGGAACTAATGCTAGTCAACAAAAGGATGACCAATCGTCAAGTTGCGGGTAACCAACACATGTTGAATCATCTCGAACGTTTGCGGGATAGCAACGCCAAGCTAGTCCAACGCATAATCAATGACATCCCCGTTTTCAAGGCTGTGACGCAGTAGGGCCACGGAGTAGTACAAAATTACTCTAATTGGCGAGGTGTTTTCTCCTATTACCGATTGGCGTCGCATGTTGTAGGATGGAGCACTTACCATTTTACTGTTTTTGTGATGAGTCTTGATTGATTATGGAAGCTGGAATTGTTGGATTACCAAATGTCGGTAAAAGTACGTTATTCAATGCATTGACGAGTTCACAAGGCGCGGATAGTGCGAATTATCCCTTTTGCACAATTGAACCGAACGAAGGTATTGTGCCCGTGCCGGATGCTAGACTCGATACGATCACCGAATATATTCCACCTCAAAAAGTAATTCCCGCCGTGTTGAAATTGGTTGACATTGCTGGGATTGTTAAAGGTGCTAGCGAAGGTGAAGGGCTTGGTAATAAATTCCTTAGCCATATTCGTCAAGTCGACGCAATTATTCAAGTGGTCCGCTGTTTCGAAGATGAAGATGTCATCCACGTCGCTGGCAAAGTTGACCCACTAGATGATATAGAAATCATCGAAAGTGAGTTAATGATTGCGGACATGCAGACACTTGAAAATGCGTTGAACAAAGCTGAGCGGACGGCTCGTAGTGGTGATAAAGAAGCACAAGCAACGGTCTTGGTTATCAATAAATGTCTTGAACATTTAGGTAAAGACGAGCCATTGCGGAGTCTGGATTTGCACGACGGTGAACTTGAGTTGATTCATAGTTATGGCCTGTTAACCGCCAAGCCTGTCCTGTATGTCGCCAATGTCGATGAAGATGATCTTGATGGCAAAGGTCCGCTGGTACAGCAAGTACGTGATTACGCCCAAAGCGTGAATGCTGGCGTCGTACACGTCTGTGCTCGTATCGAAGCAGAAGTCGCTGAGCTGGATGCGCAAGATCGATCAGAGATGCTTGAATCGATAGGGCTTACTGAACCGTCGTTGTCGGTTCTCGCTCGTGAAGCCTATAAAACTCTCGGATTACAAAGTTATTTTACTGCGGGTGAAAAAGAAGTTCGCGCTTGGACAATCCCAGTCGGTGCAACAGGACCTCAAGCTGCTGGTGTGATTCATACGGATTTCGAGCGAGGTTTTATTCGAGTCGAAGTTTATTCAGTGGATGATTTGGTAGAGTATGAAAGTGAAAAGGAACTTCGCACAGCAGGGAAACTGCGAGTTGAAGGTAAATCCTATGTCGTGCAAGACGGTGATATTTGTCATTTCTTGTTTAATGTCTAAAGAACAGATCGCCGTTGTTTAGCTGATTTTATAAACCAACAAGCATTTAGTGATTTGCATGAAATATTTGCCAGCCATTATTGTTCTTGCGTTTGTATGGACGGCTGTGCTGTGGGTATTTCTGAGCTTTGAGCCAAATGAGGCAACGGGTCGCCCGCATTCGGAAGCAACGTTTGCGACACCGCAAGGTTCGACGAGTGTTGCGATGATGCAAGGAGGCGAGGGCGGATACCGGCACGAGCATATAGTCGTTCCTGGGTTGTTGCTTGGTTGCAGCATGATTGCAATGTTTTGCATGATGTTATTTTGGGTTTGCCGTACGAAACACGCCGACCCGGACTCAGCAGGGTATTTTTGGAATTTGATGGTGATGGTGGTGTTGGTGTACGTTAGCGCATTCATTTTGTTGTGCACGACTTACCAAATGTCATGGCTTGAACCCACAGAACCAGATTATCTGGGGCCCTTTCCAATTGCCACAAGCCTGATGTTTCTGGGCATGTACGGTGTGCCACTGGGTTTTGTCGTGTTATACGTCCTTTTTTTCGAAGATAGAATCTTGCCTCAGGCGGCACTCGAAGAATTTCGTAAAATAGTCCAAGCAGCCAAATCGGATGATGTGGCCGAGCAGGAGGCTAGCTGATGGAAGAATACCGTTCGAGCATTATCTTTGGATTCATATTGGTGTACATGTTGGTTTGCATTGCTGTGGGGTTGTGGGCCATGCGCAGGACCCGTAGTACCAAAGATTTCTTCATGGCCGGTCGCCATCTGGGGATGATTGTGACGAGTGTTGCCGTGTTTTCGAGCACAATGAGTGGATTTGGTTTTGTGGGTGGACCGGGTTTAGTTTATCTTGCTGGGACCAGTTCATTTTGGATGGTGATCAACATGTCGATCGGCATGTGTATTATGTTTTTTCTGCTTGGTAAGCGATTGCGGATGTTTGCCGAGTTAAGAGAACCGGTTTCGTTGCCCGACGCAGTGTCCGCTAGGTACAACTCTCGGTTCACCGGCGGTCTAACCGCTGTGGCTATCCTGCTGGGAGTGATCACTTATTTGGGTGTACAGATCAAAGCGATGTCTGTTGTGCTGTTTCAAATATTGCAGGATATTGCGTGGGCCTCGACGCCGCTCGAGTGGTGTTATGTCATCAGTTGTGCCGTGTTAGTGTTCTATTGTGTGACGGGCGGGATCATCGCATCCGTTTATACCGACTTGATTCAAGGCGTGATTATGGTAGTCGCTGCTGTTTTAGTTTTGCTCACGACGATGGCGACGGTCGACGGTGGGTTACAGGGAATGGCGGAAGTTATTACGCGAGACGATCCTGAAGCTATGCAGCCTTGGGGAACCTTTGGCATGATTTCCTGTTTGTCATTCTATTTCATCATGGCTCTTGGCGTGTGTGGGCAACCACACGTGATAACTAAACTAATGATGACGAAAAATATATCAGATACTCGGCACATGTTGCCAATGTCCGTGGCAGGTTACGGTTTGGCAGCGTTATTATGGATTTCGATCGGGCTATGTATGCGGGCGGTTGTCTTAAATTCTCCGTATGTTACCCCCCTGCTGAACCCCGACCAAGCGGCATCCGAATTTCTGACATGCTATGCTCCTCCGGTGTTGGCGGGCGTAGTTTTCGCCGGTCTTTTTGCCGCGATTATGTCGACCGCCGACAGTTTCCTGAATATCGGCTCCGCGGCGTTAGTCCACGATTTACCACAAGCCTTTGGAATGACTCCTTTGAAACATGAACTGCGATGGGCTAGAATTGCGACGGTAGTAATTGCAGTGGGTGCTGGCTTGTTGGCTTATTGCGCTGGTGAAATGGTGGCGATGTTAGGCGTGATGGGTTGGTCGATCTTTGCGATTGCCATCGTGCCGATCGTGGCGATCGGGTTCAACTGGAAGCGCGCGAATCGGATCGCAGTAAACACCTCGGTCATTTCCGGCTTGGCTTGTTATGCCGGTCTATATTTGACCGACATCCGTTTGCCCTATAACTTTCACCTAGGCGCCTTCTCAATGCTCGTTACGCTAACCATTTTCTTTATGGTAGCGCTCGTAACGCCGGCTAACCGTCTAGACAAAGATATCGATGCGGTTATGGACTTGTAGCAGGGACTATGAATGGCACGCATTGAAATAATCAGCCGTAGACGGGTTACGAGATTATGTCGTGGATGACGTTGCCGTGGACATCGGTTAGCCGCATATCTCGTCCACCACTACGGTAGGTAAGGTCACGGTGGTCGAGTCCTAATAGATGCAAAGTGGTCGCCCACATATCGTAGACGGTTGTTTTGTTTTCGATGGCGTGATAACCAAATTCGTCAGTGGCACCATATGCGGTTCCGCCACGGATTCCTCCACCAGCCATGAAAATGCTGAAACCATACGGATCGTGATCTCTACCACTTGAGCCCTGTGCAAATGGTGTCCGGCCGAATTCTCCCGTGAAAATGATCAACGTATCTTTCAATAGATCCCGTTGCTTGAGATCTTTGATTAACCCCGCGATTGGTTGATCAATTTGATGCCCCATTTTGCCGTGACCTTGTTTGATGTTCCCATGATTGTCCCAGGGGTTTGCGGCGCCACCACCGCCGATTCCATAACTCAAACAGGACAACTCAATAAAACGAACGCCCCGTTCAACGAGTCGTCTTGCCAGCAAACATTGCCGTGCGTAATGTCCGGTCTTTGGATCGCTATCGAATACGCCGTACATTTTCATCGTTGTTTTGCTTTCACCGGACAAGTCAACAAGCTCTGGAACCGCTGCCTGCATTCGATAGGCCATTTCGTAATTCTTGATTGCTGAGTCGACTTGATCATCGTCGTTTGTGGCGGTTAAAAACCGCTGGTCTTGTTGTTTGATGAAGGCGAGTCGCATTTGTTGTTGCCGGGCGACGTCACTTGGCGTGATATTGGGAATTGGATTCTTAGCGTCGAGATTTACTTGAGTTGCTTGATGATAAGCTGGCAGGTAACCGTTACTGAACAATGGAATCCCGCCATGTGGTAAAGTTGAACCGCCGCTACCGAGCACGACAAACCCAGGTAAATTCCGGTTGATGCTTCCTAATCCATAATTCACCCACGCACCGGCGCTAGGATGTCCCATAAACGGGAATCCGCTATGCATAAAGAAATTACCCTGTGCGTGCTCGCTAAACGTTGCGGTCATGGAACGGACGACTGCGAGTTCATCAGCACAGGTTGCCAAATGTGGCAGCAACGCGCTGATTTCCAAACCACTTTCACCATGTTTGTCGAATGCCCAGTGTGATGGCATCAACGTTCCATTTTGATTGAACTGAGTGCGATTGGCTTGGAAGGGTACTGGTTTACCAGCGTCTTTTACGAGCCGCGGTTTTGGATCAAAGGTATCGACTTGCGACACGCCACCGGACATGTAACAAAAGATGACATGCTTCGCTCGCGCCGTGAAATGAGGTTTTGCCAACTTTTGTTTAGCGGCGTCCGCTGGGCCTGCGGCTGACGATGTGTTGTCGTTGGCCATTAAACCGGCCAGCGCCAGCATCCCAAACCCGCTCGAGGCGTGGGAAAGAATTTGTCGACGTGTTGGATAATGTGTCATTGAGTGATCAACGGATAAAGATGAATTCTTTGAAATTGAAAAGGCTTTGAGCAAAATCTTGCCAAGCATGCGTTTCAAACTCTTGGGGGGGGATGTTCGGCCCGAGAGAGTCAAGTACTTCACGGTTTGAGGTCAGAGAAATTTTTAGTTTAGCAATGCGATGCTGTTGTTGTATCGTCAACGCTGCCATTACTAATTTTTCAGGGATGAAGTCACTGCTTCCGGACGCTAATGCTGAAATTTCGTCAGCATTAAGAGCTTGATTATAAATTTGTGCATCCAAGATACGTCCTGCGAGCATGCGGTTTCCGCCAACGGGTGTATGTCGGATGCCAAAACAAATGACGCTTTCATTTGCTTTGAACTCTGCCGGCCCCGAAGATTTATATGGCTCGCCGTAGGGTTTGCCGTTACGAAAAATATGGATCGTCCCATCTTTTGCATAGGTTATGGCAATATGAACGGGAGTTTTTACCGCCGCCGTTTCCGGCGGCCCATTAACGCCTGCTGTGCGGGAAAAATTGTTGCTACCGGCTAACCACTGTTGAGAATCTTTTTCGGCATAAACGATTGAATCAAAATAAATTCCGTCGTTGGTTTGAATTGTAATCACACCACCAGCCCTTTGGTTTAGTGTGTTTAACTGTACGATGGCAGCCAGCGTTTTTTCAGTGATGTTTTTTGAAATTGGTTTGGTAATGGCATAAGCGGCGGCATCGTTGAGAATCAATGCTCCGTTTTGGATATGAGCGTTATTTGAGGCAGTGGCGTGTGAATCGCCGATCTGATCTTGCAGCGAATTTTCGAAATCCCAGTGGTGGATTGGGCTTGGTATCGCCACCGTCGGTAATTTGCCCGCAGCTTTTTGTTGCAGTAGTGTTTGTCGTACAGGGTGAAGGATATCGTGGATTTGTTGTGTTTGCGAGCGAATTGCCTTGTTGAGCATGTCACTTTTGTCTCGTGATTCTCGTTGCTCTAACAACAGTTGCTCGAAATATTGTTGACATTGTTCTAATTCAATAGCTGTAGGCGCACGTGAAAAGGCGCGTAAAAACATCGCATGAAAGCGGGCGGTGTTGTCTACGAGTGAAGTGTCCTTAATAATATCCGCGGCGAATTGCTTGGCGGTGTTAATTACGAACGCACTGTTCAGTAGTGTCAGCGATTGAGCCGGGACATTTGTTTTCGCGCGAGCCCCAACGGTACTTAATGGTTCCGGGCGGTCAAAGATGTTAAGAAATGGGTCGGGATTGTTCCGATGGGTTCGGACATAAAGGCTACGACGAGGTGACGTCCCGGCGACGCTTGTTTGATACATCGTGGGGTCCAGTGTCGCTGCGGTTACTAACATCGCATCTCGAATCGCTTCTCCATCGAGCCGTGTAATTGGAAATTGGGCAAACATGTTTACAGCGGTTGCTTGTTGATTGTCAGGGAGGCTTGGATTATGGCTTGCTTGACGATACGTCGCACTCATAACAATTTGGCGGATGAGATTTTTCTGCGACCAATTATTTTCTTCCAGTTGTGAGACCAGGTAATTTAACAATTCTGGATGAGTTGGACGAGTTCCGAGATGGCCAAAGTTATCAACGGTACTGACAATGCCACGGCCGAACAAATGGTGCCAAATGCGGTTGGCGATAACACGGCCAACGAGTGGGTTGTCGGGGTTTGAGAGATCCTCGGCGAGTTCAAGCCGCCCACTTTGTGTTGTTGTGTATTGACGGTCACTAAATGCCTCGAGAAAACCACGAGGTACCATCGCATCGACGTCATGCGGATTTCCTCGAGTCCATAATGGATGGTCGACGCCGTGACGATCGATAACGCCTGGCGATCGCACTGGCGTCGGGATGATGTTTTCCAGATGGCGATATTGCGTGAGTAGTCGTTCGATCGAGGGGAGTTGCGAGAGTTGATTGGGAAGCAATTGATTGCGAACGAAGAATCCGAGGAAGCGAGCTTCCTCGTCGGAAATGGATTCGCGTTGCCATTGTGCGATGATGCGCCGTAACACGTCTTGATACAATTTCCCCAGTTCTTGAGGATTGGTTGGCGTTTGGTCAGTGACGGCCGCAAGCCGATTCGGCAAATTAACGGGTGGTAGTTGGCCCGCTTTAAGGCAAGCGACGTTGGTGAGTCCGAACCAACTCCGCTGCTGGGAGCGTGCTTCCACCGGTAGGTCGTAAGCCGTTGCTAGTTCCAAATACATACTAGTGCCGCGGAAATAGCGCATGTCGAATTTAATCCATGCGGGGTTGATAGAATTGGGATTCTGTTCCAAATACAACAAACCAATCACGCGTGGATAGTTTTCCATAACAAAGCGTAGGCGGGATCCCATGCTTTTTAGCCCGGCAACCTGAATCCAAATATCATCAAAATCAACATTGAATTCCGGCGAGTGCAAGACCCCATTGTGTCGACTCGACAGGCTGTTTGTGAAAAGACCAGCGACATGAATGTTCTCGATGATCTGATCGCCCGTTGGGTTGATAGCAAAGTCGCCACCGCGACGCCTGCCCGCTAGGCCAGTTCCATGCTGCGTCCATTGTTGGTGATCGTCTCCCGAACTGAGATTCCATCGTCGTTGTAAGGTTTGTTGTTGAAAAGATTGGTCTTTATCACGAGCAGATGTCCACTGCGATTTGATTTTATTCCATTGACCGCTAAATTGCTCGCCAGAAAGACCGTTTAATGTGGCCAACTCAAACAACGGATTTCGGTCGACGATGGCGTCTTTCTTGCCGGCCAATTTGATTTGTTCCTGCCAGCGTGTCATCAGTGACGTGGAAGAATCCTGCAACACCTTTAGCCAGTGTTGAGCGATTTCATGGCGGATGCTTTCTTTGAGTTGAGTGAGTTGTTGTTTGTTCGTGTCTGCTCGAGTTGGTGTGTCCACAGTGATCAAGGCTGGGCGAGCGTTGGCTAATATTCCGTAGAAACGGTAATAATCGCGTTGGCTGATGGCGTCGAATTTGTGATCGTGACAGCGCGCACAGGAGACGGTAAGTCCTAAAAATGCCTTACTGATGACATCAACTTGATTGTCGATGAAAGCAATTTGTTCGACTTTGGCATCGACGGGAGCGTAGCCGTGAGGGACAAATCGATAGTGTCCTGTCGCCAACGCAGACTCATTGATTTGTTGTGCTGGGTTAATACGGGGATCGCTCAGTAGGTCACCGGCAATGTGTTCTCGCACCATCTGTGTGTAAGAAACGTCATCATTGAGTGCGCGAATTAGATAATTGCGATACCGATAAGCATGTGGAATTCGAGGGTCGCCTTCGCTGCCGTGTGATTCAGCGTAGCGAAATACATCCATCCAGTGCCGCGCCCAACGCTCGCCATACTGAGGGGAATTGAGTAATTGATCGACTAAGCGAGAATAGGCGTCCTCGGATTTGTCGTTGAGGAATTGTTGCAGTAGAGTGGCTGCTGGTGGTAACCCGGTCAGCGCAAACGAGAGACGACGCGCAATGGTCGGCTTATCGGCGGGCGGGGCGGGTTGCAGTTGATGTTTTTGTAGTTGCTGGAGAATCAAGCGATCAATCGGCTTGTTGGACCAGGCAGTTGCTGGAGGCATTTCGATTGGTTTGGGAGGTTGGAAGCTCCACAACTTCATCCGAGTTGTACGAATGGTGTTCCAGGATGTGAGTTGTTGCAGGGTCTTTTTGTTGGGTGGCTGGTCGCGTGGGTCTGGCGCTCCCATTTCAATCCAACGACGAAAGGCGGCAATCGATGTTTGGTTCAGCCGTGGATCATCTTTGGGCATTCGCAGTTCATCGCTGTGCAGGATGGCTTGCAGCAGTAAACTGTCCTGCGGTTTGCTAGGCACGACTGCTGGGCCCGAGAAACCTCCTTGCAAGAGTCCGTCACGAAAATCTAACGCTAAATCGCCTTCAGCAGTGCCGGAACTGTTGTGGCAGCGATAACAGCGTTCCACCAGTACAGGCCGGATCTGTGATTCAAAGAAGTCGATTTGCTGTGCGGTCGGGTCCGTGGCGTTGCAGGTCGCTGCCCACGACAACAGGGCAAAGAATACGGCGACGAAGCAGGCGTGGTTTTGTAAGTTGTTTTGTCGGCAGATGTTCATGATAGGGTAGGGAAAGTGGGACTCTTTCCACCTATTGTATCAAATGTATCAAGCGGACAAATACAAAACAGCGAATGTTATTATTAAAAAGCATTTGAGTCCAAGACGAATTCTCCATTGATGGCCAAAGCAGAATGTATGGTCGTGGGTGAGGAAATAAGAATTGTTGTCTGTGTGAGATTGCCGAGGATGGTGCACGTTGTTGCGATCCCTTCGTCGTCGAGGTCGGCGAACGGTTCGTCGATTAACAGTAACTTGGGCTGTCGCATGAGAGATCTTGCCAACGCTACTCGGCGCTGTTCACCGCCGGAAAGTTGCTGACACGAGCGGTGGGCTAGGTGTTGGATTTTAAAACTTTCGAGCATCTGCTGGACTAGTGCATCCCGGTCACTGGCTGCCATGGATCGAATACCGTAGCATACATTTTCATGGACGGTCCCTTTAAACATGTAGGGACGCTGATGTACAAAGCCGATTTGATTCTGGGGTAGTGAGCAATGCAATGTCCCTTGGAAATCATGCTCCAAGCCGGCAATAATTCTGAGTAAGGTCGTTTTGCCGCTGCCATTGGTGCCAACGATACCAAATTTGTGGTTGGGCTGAATTTCGAGTGTCGGGACTTGGCAGATAGGTTTTTTTCCGCGTATCACTTGCAAATCGGTGATTTGGATTATTGAATTCATCCGTGTTTCTCCTGCGACCGTGGAACGCTGAGCAGAGAAATAAGCGTAGTCATGACGATTGCCATCAATAATAATACAAGGCTCATGGCTACGGCGCGGGATAAATTGCCGCGAGCGGTTTCGAGAGTCGTCGCGGTTGCTAGCGTACGAGTTATGGACTTGATGTTTCCGCCAATCATCATGGCGATACCCAGTTCGGTGAAGCAGCGAGCGAAAGCGGTCAGCAACGCAAGTGTGATTGCTAATCGAGCTTCGCCAAGATAAGTTTTTAATCGCTGCCAAGGGGATCC
>Ga0233439_10005553_pt1 | contig 11649 bp, 8 predicted proteins | sample SI_123_September_6_FD_182713 | JGI IMG/M metagenome (GOLD analysis project Ga0233439, IMG submission 182713) | Seawater microbial communities from Saanich Inlet, British Columbia, Canada - SI_123_September2016_100_MG | ecosystem: Environmental > Aquatic > Marine > Inlet | place: Canada: British... | reverse complement strand
AAATACGAACGGGGCCTGCGGTTGCGCTACCCATCCCACTCCGGCAATTAGCACCAGTAGTACGAGCGGTGTGAAACCTCTGTTCAATCGGATCCCGAACAGTTTGATTTCACCCCGGTTTTTCAGTACCAACCGGTTGAGTAAATATGCTAGGAGCGCCCCCAGCACGACGATCACCAGCCACAACACTAGTGATGAACTCTCATCAATACTCGTTAGATAAATTCCACGATTGCTCACCACGCCTATACCGGTTATGCGCCACGCTTCTGACGTTTTAGGAAGCCCCCGCAGGAGACCAAAGACCAGGAAGAACGTGAAAGTGATAAGCGGGATATTACGCAAGGTTTCTACGTAAACTCGTCCCAGCCCGCTGATTACGAAATTGCTGGAAAGTCGGGCTAGGCCGATAACAATCCCCAGGATGGTTGTCGTAAACATGGCGATCCCGACGAGACGGAGAGTATTCGCCACACCCGCAAAAAATGCGTACAGGATCGACTTACTGGAATCGAACGGAATCAGGCTGTACGGGACGTCGAAACCGGCGTTTGTGCTCAACAATCGGAAGCTGAGATTCAGCCCGCGTTGTTCAGCGTTGTTCATCAGGTTGACTGCTAGCACCCAGATTATTGATAGGACAAAAATAGCCGCCAGCGCCTGCATGGTGAGTCGAATAAATACGACGTTCCGCCATATTGGCACGCCACGATAAATCAATAAGTTATATGAAGGTCGGTTGGTCATGCTGGTTCAATCTCACCTTTAAGGAGGGATTTTATTTCCGATTCATCTGCGCCGTGGCGCAAGATTTGCAATCTCGCAACGACGAAACTTGTTACTTGTAGTTCAACTACAAACTGAATCCTCTGCGTCAGCAACCTTGCACGTAGAAACATGCAAGGTTGCTGACTTTTTGGAGGTCAGAGTACTTAGTTCAGTAATTTAGAACAGGACTACTCGAGTCCAGGAGCGAACAACAGTCCGCCTTCGTTCCAAAGTGCATCGTTAGCCCTTGGTCGGTAGAACCCACCAATGCGAGTCTCATCGTCCTCAGAGTAGAAACGTTCCACAAGTTCATCGAAGTTTCCGATGTGCTTGATGACGTTGTAAGCGAAGTCCGTGTCCAGGCCGAGTACTTCCTGGCCGTATTCGCCCTCAACACCGAGCATGCGCCTAATCTTGGCGTTCTGTGAGTTGGCAACCATGTCATCCACGTTGTCCATAGTCACATCCAGCTCTTCGGCGTTGATCATCGCCCATTCGACGAATCGAACGAGGTCATACCACTGGTCATCACCGTGACCGACGAGCATACCCCAAGGGTCTTTACCCATCAGTGCGTCCCAAACTACGTGGGCATCAGGATCGGTGTAATCGGCTTTGTTTCGACCCAAGTCTGCTTTACCAGCGATTAGGAAGTCACATCGTCCTTCGTCGTAGGCCGGTCCTGGGTCTGCCAGTTGGACCATCTCGAAATCGATGCCGTACTGACCCTTCAGGTCTTCAGCCGCGGGAACGTAGTTTGTACCCGCTGATACACAGAGAGTCGCACCATCGAGACTCTGCCAGTCGTCAGCAACAACTGCACTGTCGAGCCTGCTTATTATTCCCATACCGGCATAGTGGTGGATAGTCGTGAAGTTACCCCAGGTTGCCTCTCGGCGGGCGTTCTGCGTGTTGGCAAGAACCATCACGTCGATCTTGCCTGCCTGCATCACAGTCGGGCGGTCGGCCCAGCTGATGGCTTGCATTTCAAAGCGGTTCTCATATTCACCGAAGATGGCAGTTGCATATGCCTTACACATCTCGATACCATAACCTGTCCAGTCTCCAGTTTCGTTGATGAAACTGAATCCGGGACTGTCGTTTGTGGCTGCACAGATGAGCTTGCCTCGTTCTTTCACGAGTTTCAGGCGGCTACCCCAGCCAGAAGGCTGCGTAGCGTCATCACCACCGGCAGATCCCGAAGCCAGCGCTGCGGCCAGTTCGGCCTTCACACTATCCAGCTCGGCTTGAGTTGGTCCATCTCCACCTGCGCCAGACTGCGCTGCGGCAAGTTGGCTCTTGAGGTCATCAACCTCGGTTTGTAGTTCATCACTGTTGCTGCTACACGCAACAATTGCTGTCAATACAAATAGCGAAGACAGCAGTAGTATTAGTCGCTTAGGCATTGTCTTGCACGGCCTTTCTATGAAATCGTATTTAGGTACATTACTTGCTAAACATACATACTGAGTGTATGTTTGCGGCATCATATAGCATGTTTATAAAGATGTAAATGATGAGGGAGTCGGTGATATAGCGACGATTGAAAAACCTGTTCGCAGGCGCAATACGAGTCGTGATCGTATATTGGAGATAGCGACCAAACATTTTGCGAAACACGGATACTCTGGAACTTCGCTGGAACAGGTTGTAAAAGATGCCGGAGTCACGCGCGGCGCCTTATATCACCACTTCACCGACAAGCACGAACTATTTCGATTGGTTTGCCACAAGATGCAAACCGAAAGCGTAAAAGAGATTAAAGCGGCTATTGCTAGCGCATCTAATCCCTGGGAGGCGTTTATTAATGCCGTGCACGCGACTATCGACGTAGCAGCCAAACCTAACGTTCGCCGGATTCTTTTCACTGAGCGGGAATCAGTTCTTTTACCGAAAGAATGGGATCAGCTCAGAGCCGAAACGAACTTTTGGGCGATGGAACCTGCGATGAAGAACGCAATGGATCAGGGCTACATGGAACACCGTCCAGTCCACGCTTTGCACGCCGTGATCTCAATGTCTATCAGCCGGATCACTGCTATCGCTGCATACTCAGAAACTCTCTCCATCGAAGAAGTCCACGCAGAATTCGATGATTGGCTCGAAAGGTATCGGATCAAAAAATAGTAACTTTGGACAGATCTGATAGGTAGTTCCCCTCCCCCCCCAATTTATTTTTTACGCACGCACGATACCCGAGGAGATTTATTGATGGAATTCATATATGCATACAGGCGTTCAGTGTTTTATCCGCAGCGAGGCGAAGGCCTTGTTGTCCCTTCGGGGGATCTGCGGAGGAAGTACTTTGCCAAAGTAAAATCGCTGGGATTCGAAGGTATTGAACTTGGTCTCGACGCTCTCGGTGATGCCGCCGATTCGGATGAGGCAACAGCCGATTTGCTGCACGATTTGGAAGAAGAGGGCTTGCCTTGCGTTGCTCTAAGGGGCGGTGGCAGCTTGGTTGATCCAAGATTCGGCCCGGAAAACGCAGCGCAACTTCCGGCGGCACTCGAAATGGCCACCAAACTTAAAGTCAGAATCGTCAATCTGGCTTTGACGGGACCACCGTTAGATCCCGAGGCTCCAGGCGCAACTTATGGCGAAACTGTCTCTCAAGCCTCCAGTCGAGACGCCAAGCTCGAGGACTATGACAGGTCTGCAAAAATAATCGCGTCGTTAGCTGACAGTGCGTCGACGATGGATGTTCAGCTTTCGATCGAATTGCACCAGCGTTCAATCGTCGACAACAGCCGGGGGCTGCTCCGATTGCTCGACATGATCGACCGCCCAAACGTTGGAGCTAATGCGGACGCTGCCAACACTTACTGGGCGTACGAGGAAGCCGAAGAATCGTTCGAAGATGCGATCACTGCGCTTGCACCTCGTTCGAACTACTGGCACTGCAAGAACCTGACACGGCTGCATATTCCTGAACTCAACCGAGCGATTTACACCAGGGTTCCTATCCCCTACGGGGACCTCGACTACCGCTTTGCCGTATCGGCAATGATCGATGCTGGATATGACGGCATGGTCGGAATCGAAGGACTACGGGTTGGCGATCAACTTTCCGGCGATACCGAGAGCCTGAATCGCCTGAAGTCGTTGTTTCAAGAACTCTCCTAATTTAGGCGAGAGCCGACTATAGATTCGTTTTTTTCAGCCCTTGGTATTTACCGAGGGCTGAAAAATTAGGCGTAGGAGCGGGCTAGGTTTCGTTGATCCAAACAAGCATTTCACCCTGTTGTTTATTGCCCCGCAATGCGTACGGCACGGCTTTTACGGTCGTGGCTGTCAACGTTCCCGGGTTTGTGGCGTAGAGCGACTCCCCGGCATCTTTACTGATTTTCTGGGCCGTAGTTGAGATCGTGGTAACTCCACCGAACAACGACTCTTCGAATTCGCTGTTCAATTCAGCATTACGCGGCAGAATCACTGCGTTCAGACCCGTGCTGTTATCTACTTCCTCAAGGCAGTAGATGATCCGGCCTCTTGCTTGATCGTGACAACTGTGTCGCCAAAATGAGCGGCTACTTCGCCGCACACGTACATGTGTACTGCAACGCCGTCTGAATTTTCCGAGTAGAGATATTGACCGAGCGCGGCTAGCGTCCTGATTACATGCGGTGTCGAACCAGCCCTGTCGAAAAGGCTTAATACGGTCGCGTTTCCTGAAATATGGGGCCTGAGGATCGACCTCTAGCAAGTTCGCGTAGAAGAACGTATCGCCTTTCAGCGAAACGCCGTTGAGAAAGCCGTTTAAAGCACGGACTCTAACTCATCGGCGTATCTAGAGTCGCCTTCCGCTTGCAGCATTCGAGTCGCCCAGTTTACGAGGCCGATGGATGCGCAAGATTCTGCGTACGCCGTGTCACTGGGTAGATCGTGATCTACAGTGAATCGCTCGCCCTCGAACGTTGATCCAACGCCTTCGGTTGTGAACATGTCCCTGCGTCTGAACGCAGCAAGAAATTTGACGATTGGTGGTCAGCTCGGATGATCCAAATATCCGATTGAATCGGACGAGTGTTCCTAGTTCAAGTCGTCTCATTAAGCACAGATTTGAAGATACGATGCCCCCATTTACTTATCCGGTTTGTCGGTATAGCATGCCGCTAAACATTCATACTGTCTGTATTGTTTGTAGTTATCGGTGACAGGGTTGGGATTGCGTTCCTCCAACATTTATTCGCACCCTCGACCGATGATGTTCAGACTCGAATTGCGTTTTTAGACATGCAAGATCCCTCGACCACCGTCGAAAAAGGAACATAATTTGACAACTCAAGACTGGGGCGCGATTTACAAGGAAATGGGTGCAACGCCAGTTGTGAATGCCACCGGAAGCGTGACATTCCTCGGAGGTTCAACTCCGAACGGTGAAGTGAAAGCGGCAATGGATGCAGCAGATTCTGCTTTTATTCAGTTAGCCCACTTGGAGCAGGTTGCCGGTGATCGAATCGCAGAGATGCTTGGCGTACCTGCCGCATATGTAACTTCTGGTGCAGGATCAGCCCTAACGCTGGCAACGGCCGCGTTCATGGCTGGTACTGATGAGGCCAAAATCGAGCAACTCCCTAACACGGACGGGATGCCGAACGAGATTTTGATTCAAAAACGCCAGCGATACTGGTACGACCGATGTCTTGAATTTGCCGGTGCAACCTTGGTCGACATCGGTGACGAGAACGGCACGACTGCCGACGATCTTCGGGCCGCTATTTCGGAACGCACGGCCGCTGTTCACTGGGTTGCTTACGAGCAGCAGCCCGTCGATCCCAGCATACTTACGCTCGAAGAGACCCTCGAAATCGCACACGCTGCCGGCAAACCGGTAATGGTTGATGGGGCAGGGCAGATCTTCCCACTTGAGAATTTTGGCAAATACATAAAGATGGGCGCTGACTTCCAGTGCATAGCTGCCAAGTACATGGGAGCTCCGCACTCAACAGGATTCGCGCTCGGGACCAAAGAAGTTATCGAGGCCATTAGTCATCATTCGTTTGTTGGTTACGAGACAAATCGAATTCGCGGCATTGGTCGCCCGCAGAAGATAGACCGACAAGAAATCATGGGTGTTGTGGCCTCTGTACAGCGTTGGCTGACGTTGAACCATGAGGACCGCTTGGCGGAGTTCGAATCAAAGTCTCAAGAAATACTCACGCGACTTCAGGGTATTCCCGGTGTGACCGCCTGGCTTAACCCAAACATCATGGGGCACATGCCGTACGGTGTTTTTCTGACACTGGACAAAGACGTCACTGGTATGGACATCGATGGACTTGTACAGCGACTAAAGGATGGTGATCCTTCGATCTGGACTCGACGTGCGCTCGATGGCGCTGATCGTCTCGACATCCACGTGTTCGGACTAGTAGACGGTGAATCCGAACTTGTCGGCACTGCCATGGCTAAAATTCTAAAAGGCTAGTTTCGGAATCAGCCGACTGCTCAAGAAATTAACGAAATAAGCGCCCGGTCAGGAATGACCGGGCGCTTTGCTGTCTGGGCTAAAACACCGATTGATCGAGCGGACACATAAGCTCAGCAACCAGCTTGGGGCGCTTATGCTCTCAATTCTCGAACAGTCTCAATAAACGCAGGGAGCACCTTCTCCCAATCGCCCACTACACCGAATCTTGCCTCTTTGAAGATATTCGAATCGCTGTCTTTGTTAATCGCGACGATAGCTCGCGAGCTCGAACAACCCGCCATGTGTTGGCTTGCCCCTGAGATACCGACCGCAATGTAGACGTCTGGACTAACCGATTTACCAGTTAGACCAATCTGGTGGGAGTGATCTATCCATCCGGCGTCGCACGCCGCCCGAGAGGCCCCAACAGCACCGCCAAGCACGTTTGCGAGATCGGTAAGAACGCTGAACGGCTCGGGTCCGCCTAGACCTCGTCCCCCGCCTACAACAAAATCGGCATCTTCCAGTCGAACGCCTTCTCGAGCTTCGAGAATGGTGTCGGATACCGAGGCGTGTTGTTCGGCGGTCGCCTCTGAGCTGAAAGATTCCACCTCGGGTGTTCCGTCATCGTTGGTCGGTTCATAAGCACCTGCACGCAGTGTCAAAACTGCCGGTGAGGAAGCTATTTCATATTCAGCGAGTGCGCTCCCGCCATACACAGGGCGTGTCACACTCACGGAATCGCTAGATTTCGAAATTTCGATGCAATCGGCTGCAAACCCGGCGTCAATTCTGAACGCCAGTCGCGCACCAACAACCGAACCAAAGTCGGTCTTGCTCAAAATCACAACGTCTGGTGCGGTGGAAGATACAAGCGCAGCAACCTCGTCTGTAACCCGTTCGTATATTCCGTTATCAGCAGCGGATATCGCTGAAATCGTTATGACTTTATTGACTGCCAGAGTCGAGGCAGAACCAGCTGCGTCCCCTACGACTGCAACAGTTACGTTGGCGTTTGTCAGGGTGTTTGCTGCTGTAATTCCTTGGAGGGTTGATTGGCTAATTTCGCCTTGGTCATCGCGCTCAGCGATCAAAAGTACAGATGTCATTAGATCAACTTCTCCTCTCGCAGTCGTAAGGCAAGTTTTCTGCCAGAATCGGCCTCGTCTTCGCCTTCGATCAATTCAACTTGTTGGTTCGACTCAGGAATGTAAAGCTTCTTCAATTCCAGTTTAGGCGTGAGATCTTCGCTTGAAAGACCAAGGTCAGCAAGGGTGAAAACATCAGGTTTTTTACGACTCGCCTGCATGATTCCTCTCAGGTTGGGGTACCGAGGTTCGCCGAGTTCGTTAGTGATAGTCAATACAGAAGGGATAGGTGCGGATACGACCTGGTAGCCGTCAGTAATAACCCTCTGGAGTGAAATCGAATCGTCGTTTAGTTCCAGCTTCTGCACCAGTGACACAAGCGGGAGCCCGAGTATCTCAGCTAGCCCGAGTGTGACGTGCCCCTGATCCCAGTCGGACGCCTGACGTCCACCAAGAATAAGATCGAACGGTCCGTCCTTTTCGATCGCCGCCGCAAGTACTTTAACTGTCGCTGCTGAATCGAGTTTGTCCAAACCAATGTCATCGACAAGCAACAACCTGTCAGCGCCCATGGCAAGAGGTTTCTTCATTGCATCCATAACGAATTCGGAACCGACCGAAAGCACAGTTATCTCAACATCAGCACCGCCATCACGAAGCAGAAGTGCTGCCTCTACCGCATTTAAATCAAATCCGTTTACGACTGGTGGAACACCGTTTGGAGGAACCACGCTGTTCGTAGATTCATCGATTCTGAACTGCGATGGCGGGGTTTCAGGGTCAGGTACTTGCTTGGCAAGAACCACGATTCGAACTGTCAATTAATTATTCCTAATTACTAGCGATCGATACGAAAAAGACTGTGCGTATGTAAATCTTTGCAGACTTCATATATTATGCCGCAAACATACACTCAGTATGTATGGTTAGGCAAGAAAAAAGTCGAACAATAAATCATCGATGGCCGGATAAAATAATGCCCAAGCGCTCAATTTTATTGCCATCGACACCGAAGCCGAGTTAGCGATTAACCAACTCCGAATGTGGGGAAGATAATGAGTGCGAAAAGTCACAGTCTCAGGAGCATCAAGTCATTTGAGCGCTCTGGATCTGCTGTGCGATTCAGTGTCGAGTCAGACGGAGTTTTGGCAACCGTTGAACAGTCGGATATTCGGTCCCGAACGCGGAACTCGCCGCCCACGAGCTTCTCATTCTGCCTATTGTTTGGCAATTTTTCGAGCTTTCAGCGCCTTCTCTGATGCTACTGAGAAAAGTCGTTTTGCCTCCACTATTGGGTCCAGCCGAACTTCAGCAATCCCGAGCATGTTGTAAATAGATTTCCATGGGCTAGGCATCTTTGTTAGCGCGATGCGATCATCGCTTATTTCGTAGCCAGCCTAATATTTTTATCTTCCGGTCGGTGATTTGATCACTGGCTTTTAGCAACAGTCGTTGGTTTTCGAGGATAAATTCTCGTCGTTTTACCGTCAACTGAACTAAGGCTACAGATGGTCTTGTTGAAATCGAAGCCAACCATGGAAAATTGCCAAATGCCACCACATCCCCCGCGTAATCCCATCTAGTTCTGGCTGAATAATCACAGTGAACCGCCCCGGGTTTTATGGAGACTCTATTCGTTGAGAGGATGGAGTGATGACAAGACCGGGCAAGTATCCCCTCGAGGTTCTGTCAGAACTCAGCGTCGGGGCAGAATATGATCACGCCTCATTTGGTGAGGACAGCTGTTGATGGCCTGTCCACATTGCCAATCTACGTCCGTATCCAAGAGAAAACGTCGAACCTCGCTAGGCTATCGAACTTTCTATTGCCGAGACTGCAATAGGCGTTTCAATGAACGTTCAGGCACACCGTTCAATGACCTCCATTCCCTAACGACATCGTTTTGATGGCAGTTCTCTGGCGTCTGAGATATAAGCTCGGATTACGTGATGTTGCCGAACTACTTTTGCAACGAGGTTTCGAAGTTATCTACGAAACCATACGAGTTTGGGAGTTCAGGTTTGCACCACTCGTCAGTGAGAATCTACGGAATAAGCGCCGTGGAATTGCAGGTCGTTCCTGGTATCTGGACGAGACTTACATCAAGGTCGGTGGTCACTGGCGATATCTCTACCGAGCGATAGATCGAGAAGGAAATCTGCTGGATTCGATGTTGAGCGAACATCGAGACAAACATGCAGCCCGGCGTTTCTTACGTCGCCTGATCGATAGTGCAGGGCGTAGCACCTGCGCATGACGACAGACAAGCATCCCGCTTACACGAAGGCGATTCGTTGGATCGTCGGTCGTAAGGTCTTACATCGCTACAACCAGTATCTGAACAACCGAATGGAACAGAATCATCGACCGATCAAGCAGCGTTATTACCCGATGCTCGGCTTTGCCAAGTTTGAGTCGGCGAGTCGATTCTGTAACGCTTTCGACGAGCTACGGAATTATCTGAGAGTCCCGGCACTGGACGGTCAACATGTATCAGCATCTAGTCGGAGAGAGATTTTCACAGACAAGTGGTCGACTCTAATGACCGAGTTGTCAGCTTAATTAGTAGGTATCGATCGTGTATTCAGGTTGGCCAAATCACTAAGTGAGCACTGAGATTTGACAGAGCCACTCGAAAACTACCCACAAGTCAGATGATTAATGGGTCACAATCTATCGAGTACGGTAACCTGTCGCTAGGCAATCCACTAACAGTTGTAATTACCACACTCCGAACTGAGACGAGCAGGTCCGCTTCTTAGCTAGGGACGTCCTTCTGGAAGAAATATGGATAAATTGAAGAATTCGGAAAACCAACCAAATGTCGTTCTGATCCTTGTCGATGACATGGGGTTCTCTGACCTCGGGTGTTTCGGATCAGAGATAGACACGCCAAATATCGACTCGATGGCGAATGATGGTATTCGGTTTAGCCAGATGTACAACATGGCACGATGCTGTCCCACAAGGGCTTCAATGTTGACCGGCTTATACCCGCACCAGGCAGGCGTAGGGCACATGGTTGGTGATTACGGAATTCCTGAGTATCAGGGTTACCTGAACCAGAACTGTGCCACGATCGCAGAGGTACTAAAAGGTAGCGGTTATCGCACGCAGATTTCAGGCAAATGGCACGTGGGCAGCGATTATCAACTACAACAACCTGAAACCTGGTCACCCGGTGATGCCAAGCACCCAACACCAACCCAACGTGGGTTCGATCACTTCTTTGGAACATTGACGGGGGCCGGATCGTTCTTCGCCCCGCCGACACTGATGGACGGTGAAACACCGGTCACAGTGGATCATGACGGGTTTTACTACACGGACGAGATCACAAAGCATGCGGTCAGCATGATCGAAGATTCAGCTGGTAGCGACGCTCCATTTTTCTCATACGTCGCGTACACGGCTCCTCACTGGCCACTTCATGCCCTCGAAGAGGATATCGAGAAATATCGGGGTGTCTACGATGGTGGTTGGGATGAACTGCGTCGCTCTCGATACACGAAGCTCAAAGAACTCGGGATTATTGACAGTTCATGGGATCTCGCCCCGAGAGACCGTGACTCCATACCGTGGGAAGACGCCGAAAATAAAGAGTGGGAATCGCTGAGGATGGCGGTATATGCCGCACAAATCGATAGGGTCGACCAGGGTGTTGGCCGAATTCTGACGGCACTCGAGTCGACTGGCGCTCGCGAAAACACTCTCGTTATGTTCCTATCTGACAACGGAGGTTGTGCTGAGTTCCTTGCAGAGGATTCGAATCGGCCAAATCCAGCGCAGTTCGATACACCGATGTGGAACGGTGAGCATATGAACATGGGCAATACGCACGATATCGACCCTGGTGCTGGCGACACTTTCCAGAGCTACGATTTGCCTTGGGCGAACGCTTCGAACACACCTTTCCGTCTCCACAAACGATGGACTCATGAAGGAGGCATTTCGACGCCGTTCATAATGAATTGGCCTTCGAATTCGAGTGAGGCCCGTTTGCTTCACAAGCCCGCTCATATCGTGGATATTGCCGCGACGATCTACGATGTCGCTGGTGCCGCTTATCCTGACGAGCTTCATGGCAACTCAATCACTCCGCTTGAAGGAGAAAGTTTTCTCGGCGTATTCGACGGTGCCGAATTTACTCGACAGGCACCGATCTGCTGGGAGCACGAAGGTAATAGGGCTGTGCGGATGTGTGATTGGAAGCTGGTCAGCGAAGGTAACACTCGCTGGGAGCTATACAACATGGCTCAGGATAGAACAGAGCTGAACGATCTCTCAGAATCGGAATCTGGTCGTGTTGCAGAAATGACTGCGGTTTACGAAGAGTGGGCAGCTCGTATAGGAGCGTTGCCGTGGCCAGTCGGAACTGGT
>Ga0233439_10005552_pt1 | contig 11649 bp, 6 predicted proteins | sample SI_123_September_6_FD_182713 | JGI IMG/M metagenome (GOLD analysis project Ga0233439, IMG submission 182713) | Seawater microbial communities from Saanich Inlet, British Columbia, Canada - SI_123_September2016_100_MG | ecosystem: Environmental > Aquatic > Marine > Inlet | place: Canada: British... | reverse complement strand
GGCGTCATCAAAGAACGTAAAGGTGGTCGCCTGCGGTCGCTTAAGCTGGATATGACGACCGAAGAAATTCTCAAGGTTCGATCCAAGCTGATCTACCAAACCGCGGAAATTTTTGAGCCTGATATTTTCCTGGTTGATCACCAACCCCTAGGCCTTCGCAACGAAGCCGAAGACGCGCTGCGCATGCTGAAGGCCAAAGGAACGAGATTGGTTTTAGGTTATCGTGACATTCCCAACGTGGACGGTACGGCTGAAACCTGGGAATTCCGTAATGAGGAAATTCCGGTCAAAGAACTTTACGACAATGTGTGGGTCTTCGGCCTCCCCGATATCTATAATCCGATTGCTGAGAAAGGCATGTCGGTGGACGTCTCTCAAAAAACTCGATTTACAGGTTACCTGCGGCGGTCGTTGTCGCCATCGGAAATCTCCCTCTCGCGGACCAACCCAGTTCCCATGATCAGTAACGATCCGTATCTTCTGGCCATTACCGGCGGTGGTGGTGATGGCGAGGGGTTGGTGGATTGGGTGCTTCGAGCCTATGAATATGATTCAGGAATTCCGTATTCCACCTATATCCTGATGGGGCCATTTATGAACACCAACCTTCAGGAAGAATTTATTGAGCGTATCCAACGTATCAATGCGAACCAAGAAAAGATCCACGCCATTTCCTTCCACCCAAATGTGGAAAGCCTATACATGGGGGCGGCTGGGGTTGTCGCCATGGGGGGCTATAACATTTTCTGTGAAATTCTGTCGTTCGATAAGCCGAGTGTTATCATTCCGAGAACGGTCCCTGGTAAGGAACAGTATACTCGAGCAAAACGGGCAGATGATTTGGGACTCGCACGCATGTTACTTGATGACGGCACCCGCGACCCTAAGTTAATGGCGACCCATCTTCGGGGCTTAGCCGCGCAACCGAAGCCTTCGGACGTGAGGCTGCCGGGCTTGTTGGACGGTCTGTCTAATATCAACGCAATGGTCGATACATGGCTCAGCACCCCGGGCTCACCCAAGGCGAAGCTCGCTGTCGTCAAATAATATGCCCCCGCCGGTAGTCTTCGTCCTCAAGGGGTATCCACGCTATACAGAAACCTTCGTTGCTCAGGAAATTCTGGCGCTGGAACGACGCGGCCTGGATATCCGAATTTACTCGCAACGATCAACCGGTCTTGGTCGCCATCCAGTCCACGATGAAATCAAGGCGCCGATAACCTATTTGCCGGAATATATGCATCAAGCCCCAGCGCGAGTCTGGCGCGCTTGGCGATCCGTGCGAACCAAGCCTGGCTATAAATTTGCCCGCCGAGCCCTCCTTAAAGACCTCTTGAAGGACCCCACCCCTGGGCGGTTTAGGAAGTTCGGCCATGCCTTGGTTCTAGCCAGCGAACTTCCCAGCGACGTCAAACATCTGCACGCGCATTTCCTGCATGCACCGGCAACGATTGTTCGGTACGCCGCCATGATGACTGGCCTGCCCTGGAGTTGCTCAGCCCACGCCATCGACATATGGACCTCACCTGAATGGGACAAACGCAACAAATTGGCTGATATGGAGTGGCTCGTAACCTGCACTAAAACAAATGCGGAGCACCTATCAGCACTGGCACCAAAACCCGAAAATGTTGAATTGGTTTATCATGGACTGGACTTTTCTCGGTTCCCTCAACAGGGAAACACCCGCAATAATTCGCCATCTGTGCAGCTTTTTTCCGTTGGTCGAGCCGTTGAAAAAAAGGGTTATGATTGTCTACTCCAGGCGCTTGCGCTCTTACCCAAAGATTTGGATTGGCGACTGGTGCATATCGGGACGGGGCCATTGTTGGAACCTCTCAAGCGCCAAGCTGAAAAGGCCGGCATTGGAGATCGAATTACCTGGTTAGGCGAACAGCCCCAAACAACGGTTCTAGATCACTACCGAACCTGTGACGCATTTGTTCTGGCCTGCCGTGTTGCCGCCAATGGCGACCGGGACGGCCTTCCCAACGTCCTGATGGAAGCACAAAGTCAGGCGGTTCCATGCCTGACAACAACGGCGTCGGATGCATCGGAACTGATCATTGATGGTGAGACCGGACTGTTGGTTCCCCCTGACGATGCAAGTATCTTTGCCGCAAAACTAGAAACATTGATAAGAGACCCGGCACTCCGTGAACGCTTGGGAAAAGCCGGTATGGATCGTGTCCGAAGCGCTTTTTCCCTAGAAGTCGGCATTGACCGATTGGCAATTAAATTTGGAATTAACGCCTAGGAGTGCGCATGCTCCAATTGTTCCAAGCGTTCCTTCATTGCCTTGGAGAGGACGTCTTTCAAATCGGGATCGGCTGACAATAGATGCTCGAAATCCTCCACCAGCAAATACAGCAAGTCACATTCCGTCAGCGATACCACTGTCGCAGTTCGGGTTGAGGCGGTTAGAATCGCAATCTCGCCAAAGAAATCCCCCTTCCCCAATCGGACTGCTCCTCCGGGGGCCTGAACCGCAACTTCGCCATTGGCAATGAAGTACATCGAATCAGCGGGATCGCGTTTTTGCACGATGGTGAAATTGGGCGGTACCGATTTATGGTGCAGAAGATTTGCAACCTCCGAAACATGCAGGGCATCGAGCTTTGAAAATATTGGATTTGCCGCCACCAGTTGCCAGGTGATGATAAATTCCCGCTTCCTGATTTCACGCGCAAAACCGTTGGCTAAAATACCGGCCGGGATAGCGAACACACAGACCCCCAAGAGCATTGTCATCGAGCCAATAACTTTTCCGTAGGGCGTAATCGGGGCTATATCGCCATAGCCAACTGTCGTCAGTGTCGCCAATGCCCACCACATTGCTTTGGGGATATTGCCAAAGGCATCCGGTTGCGCAATGTGCTCTGCCATATAAACCAAACAGGCAAAGACCACGACGAGAATCATAATCAGCATAAAGAGGGCGCCAAGTGCAGACCCTTCTGTCCGAACCACAGCGCCAAAGCTCTCCAACGCAAGATTATAGCGGGTCAATTTCAACAGCCGGAGGATACGGAAAACCCGCATAAAGCGGAGATCAATCGAAAAGAAAATCCCTAAGAAGAAAGGAGCGATCGCCAATAAATCGATAAGCGCCAAGGGCGACATTGCATACTTGATGCGCCCCTTTATGGGATGGGTATAGGCCTCATTATCGTGCTCGGTACAAACCCATAAACGAAAAACATATTCGACTGTAAATATCACAACGGAAATCAGCTCAAAGGTATAAAAAAACTCGCTGAGCTCCTGATTAATCGCCTCTACAGTCTCAAGGACAACGCAGGCGACATTCGTTAAGATCAAAAACACCATAAAACGATTAAACCACCGTCCCCGGCGACGGTCACCGGGGGCACTCGATTCAATAATTTTATAAATCTCTATCTTGAGCGCCTTGATCACCAGCGCCGCGACCCCAAACCTTGCCATCGAACGTGATCCTGTTACCTTGCTTGTTCAACAGGAATCATTCTGACACCCGTCGCTTGCTTCTTATCGGTACTCGCAACCATGACGCTAACACATAAATTCATGTTTTGGGTAATAGGCTTTTCCCGAGCAGGCCAAAAATGACAATCCGGGTACTATTTTATGTCCAGCATCTGATGGGGGTCGGACATCAAATGCGCGCTGCCGCTGTAACCCGAGAGTTGGTAAAGGCCGGTTTTGATATCACCTATGTTTCCGGTGGAATGCCCGTTCCGGGACTCGATCTTGGCGGCGCTTCATTTGAGCAGCTTCCGCCCTGCAAATCCGCCGATTCCAGCTTTCAAACCCTGGTTGATGAAACTGGCCAACCTGTTGATGAGTTGTGGCGGGAGTCGCGCAAAGAACGGCTGCTAAATTTATTCACACGTGTCTGCCCTGATGTTTTGATAACGGAAACATTTCCCTTCGGTCGGCGGTTGATGCGGTTTGAACTGGACCCTCTACTTGAACGCGCAGCCCAAACGACGCCTAAGCCCCTTATTGCGGCTTCGATTCGTGACATCCTGGAACCAAAGTCCAGACCCGAGCGGTATGACGAGATTACCGATAAAATTGAGCGCTGGTATGACGCGATCTTGGTGCACGGTGATCCGACCCTAGTTCCACTGGAAGCCACAGTTCCAGTCACCGAAAAATTCAAATCCAAAATTTATTACACGGGCTACGTGGGAGAACGAGAAATCTTACCCAAGAGCGAGATCGGCCAGGGCGAAGTTATTGTTACAGCTGGCAGCGGTCGGGTCGGCCTAACGTTGCTGGAGATTGCGATGAAAGCTCGTTCGCTGACCAAACTTGCCGACGCACCATGGCGAATTTTAGTTGGCACCGGCATGCCAGAAGATCAATTTCACAATCTAATAGCCCACGCCGAAAAAGGCATCACTGTGGAACGTCACCGTACGGATTATCTATCCCTGCTTCGCAACTGTGCGGTTTCAATCTCCAGGGCCGGCTACAACACGGTGATGGATATACTCATTGAAAGACCCCCAGCAGTGCTGGTTCCCTTTGCAACACCGCAGGAAACAGAACAATTAGTTCGCGCACGTTTGCTTGCAAAGCTTGGTTTGGTTCAGCTTGTTGAAGAAAGTGACGTGACACCTACGACGCTCGCAGTAGCCATAAACAGTGCCTATAAGGCTCCCGCTATGGAAGTTAAAGACTTGGGTGTCACTGGCGCAGCAAAGACTGCCAGCCTTCTGACTGACATTTACAGAATCAGGGACATGGCATCTAATCCAGGAAATTAATAACTTTTTCTCGAACTTTTTTCACTAACACCATGGTACATATAAAAAAATTGCGCTAACCTCTCACTCAACAGGGGAGTTAGGCACGGCAGAACGCCGTCTTTGCACCCAAAATATTAGATACATTTCAGTGGCGCTCGGCCAGACAGGGGGAAGCCGATGGAAAGCGGTATCTTTGGTTATATTCAGAAATTCAGCAAGCCACAGCAGGTTCTGATTCTGCTGTTAACGGCGTGCTCGTTTCCATTTTTGTATCTCTCATATCAGGTTCCAAAAGAAATTATTGATAAAGCCATCGGCGGCAAGGACCCAGGAAAAGTCCAATTCCCTAAAGACATTTTTGGCTTTGAATTTAGTCAGCTAGAATATTTATACACGCTGTGTGCTCTCTTTTTAGCCTTGGTGTTCATCAACGGCGGATTTAAATACTTCATCAATGTCTATCGCGGCATGATCGGTGAACGCTTGTTGCGCCGGTTGCGCTATACCTTGCTGGAACGGGTGACCCGTTTCCCCCTGCTGCATTTTCAAAACGTTTCCCAAGGCGAAGTGGTTTCCATGGTCACTAAGGAGACCGAGCCGCTTGGTGGTTTTATGGGTGACGCCATTTCCATGCCTGCGTTCCAAGGCGGCACAGCGATCACAATTTTATTCTTCATGTTCCTGCAAGATTGGGTATTAGGATTGGCGGCGATCGCCCTATATCCCCTTCAGATGTACGTCATCCCCAAGCTTCAGCGTCAAGTAACCGCGATGAACAAGCAGCGCGTGCTTCGTGTTCGCAAGCTTTCGGACCGGGTTGGTGAATTGGTTTCCGGCGTCCATGAAGTTCATGCTCACGATACCAGTCAATTCGAACTGGCGGATTTTGCAGGTCGCTTGGGTGCGATATTTAATATCCGTTTACAGATCTATCGTAAAAAGTTTTTCATTAAATTTCTAAATAACTTTCTGGATAAGCTAACGCCCTTTTTCTTCTACTCTGTCGGCGGTTACCTAGTGATCAAAGGAGATCTTAGCTTTGGTAGTTTGGTTGCGATTCTGGCTGCCTATAAAGATTTATCGGCACCATGGAAGGAACTTCTGGGTTATTACCAACGCATGGAAGATGCTCGAGTTCGCTACACCGCATTAACCGAACAGTTCCGTCCAGCAGGTATGGTCGAAGCTGAATTATTGGCACCGCTTAAAGAACACCCGGAAACAATTAACGGCACCTTCAGTGCGGCCAATGTCTCGTTAGAGGAAGATGAAGGCTCGAAAGTAGTGGACTCTGCATCGTTCAACATGGATGTGAACGAACACGTCGCCATAATGGGCGGTGGCGGAAGCGGCTTATCTGAGTTGACTCAAATTTTAGCGCGTCAAATTTCCCCGACCAGTGGCAAGGTCTCTATTGATGGACAGAACATAGAGGCCATGCATGAATCTATTTCCGGTCGACACATGGCCTATATCGGCCCGGAAACCTATACCCACGCTGGCACCATAAGAGATAATCTTCTTTATGTATTAAAACACTACCCCCAGCGGGATGAGCCCGACCCCACGTCAGCCGAAACCACCGCTTGGCTGAAAGAAGCAAATAGTTCTGGCAACAGCATGTTGAACATCAACGCTGACTGGATCGACTACACACAGATCGGCATTGAGAACCCGGACGAACTGACACAACGGATGCTTGATGTCCTTCCAGAAGTTGATATGGAAGAAGACGTATTCCAGCTTGGCCTACGGCGAATTATTAATCCTGATGAAAACCCTGAACTCGCGGAAGAAGTTCTTAAGGTACGGAGTGCGGTTAGAGAAAAATTACAAGACCCGGGCCTCGCAGAATTTGTCGAAGTATTCGATGAGAGAAAATTTAACAACAACGCATCCGTTGCCGAAAACATTCTGTTTGGAACGCCGGTCGGCGAGACTTTTGCCATTGAGACTCTGGGTAAGAATGCCTTCGTGCGGGAGATTCTAGAAGATGTGGGACTTGGAGGTAAATTCCTGGAAATGGGCCGTGCCATGGCCGCACTCATGGTGGAATTGTTCCGTGATTTGCCGCCGGGGCACGAATTTTTTGAACGCTTCGGCTTTATTGACGCAGATGACTTGCCGGAATTCCAACAAATACTAAATCACGTCAGCAATTTAGGCTTGGAATTCATAGAAACGGAAGAACGCAACAGGCTCGAAGATCTTCCTTTTAAGCTTATCGTTGCCAGGCATCATCTGGACCTTATTGACGACGCCATGAAGGAAAAAATCCTGGAGGCACGACGCCTCTTTGCAGAAACCATAAGCGAAGAAGATGAAGGCTCCATCGCTTTCTTTCATGACGGTGACTACAACGCAGCCAGCTCAATTCAGGATAATATTTTATTCGGAAAGGTCGCTTACAACAAAGCGGGTAGTGCCAGTCAAATTAGTTCTCTGCTGACGGATGTGGTTAATTCCATGGGCATTAGGCCGCTGGTTCTTGTCGCCGGACTCGACTTCCATGTCGGTAGTGAGGGCAAGCGATTGTCCGTGGTCCAGCGCCAAAAATTATCCATTGCCCGAAATCTTCTCAAACAACCACAATTGATGATCGTCAATCAGGCGACAGCCCCCTTCGATGCACCGACCCAATCTTCGATTTTTGAAACCATCCTCAAACAATTTGAAGGCCGGGGATTGGTTTGGGTTGAAAGCGATATGGAACATGCCAACCGCTTTGACCGAGTGCTGAAGATGGATCATGGCCGGGTTGAAGACACGGCCCCGCAAGCACCAACACCTGGAGAGCCTGCTCCCGTCGAAGGCGCTGGCCAAACGGAGGCCTCGAAATCTACCGAACAAAACCAAGGCCTGGGTGTGGAGACCGATCTGCTGGCAGCCATTCCGTTCTTTGCTGGCATGGACCGTTCCAAACTGAAGCTTTTGGCCTTTACCAGTGAGCGCCAAGAATTCAGCGCCGGGCAAATTTTGTTCTGGCAGGGCAGCCCAGGTAGCGATGCGTGTGTTATCGTCAAGGGTACTGTCGATGTAAATGTGGATACGGAAGCCGGACAAAAAACCGTTGCAAACCCGGGCAGAGGTGACTTGATTGGCGAACTCGCACTGTTGAGCGACGCCCCACGGACCGCGACCGTTCAGGCTAAAACAGATGTCACCGTGCTCAGCATTTCGAAAGACGTCTTCTTGCAGTTAATCCGAGAAAACAGTGGCGTCAGTGCCAATCTGGCCAGAATATTGGCCGGGCGTCTGGTTGGAACGATGCGCACACTGAGTGGCAGCATGTCGCTCTACGACCCGGAAACTGACCTGCCAAAACGCGATTTGTTCGTGGATCGGGTTAAGCATATGGCCCTACAAGAACAACGGGTCGGGCGGTCGTCTGCGCTTATTTTGATTAACTTGGATGAATTGGCGGTCGGGATCAGAGACAATGATACGACCGTTCACTCCCATTTAGCAGCAGAAATTTCCAGCCGATTAATTGAGTGCGTACGGAATTCCGATACTGTATCGCGCCTGACGGAGGGGTATTCTTTTGGGGTTATCGCCGATGGCACCCAGTCAGCTTCCAATGTTTCAATTGTTATAGATCGATTGAAAAAATCATTGGGCCAAAGCTACCTCATTGAAGGCCATGACCTCTCTTTAAAGGGAGGATTGAATTACGACGTGTACCCACTAGAGGAGAAACATCTTGGTGAGGTACAAAACTTGAAAAAACAAGCGCCCACACCAAATAAAAAACCACGAAAATCACTAAATTGGTCACTTACCTTCAAATAAACGGATGATAATTTTAATTATTCACGCTAACGTGTGCTAAAGCGCTTAGAAAGAATTTAATTGTGACGACCTACAACTATTCAGCCCGCCGTATTTTCGCGGATTACGTTAGAACAGGCCTGGGCATGATCCTGACGGCGGTGCCCTTGTCTTTGCCAGATTTGCACGCGTTTTTTCAGATTTTATTTGGTACAGCCTTCATTCTTTTCAGTATTTATGGCATCGCTACCGTAAAACGCCATGTAACGAAAATTCATGTCACAGACCAGGCAGTATCGCTTCAGGGCCTGGGGTCAGCGACCGTAAATTGGTTTGAAATTAGCGGCCTAAAATTATCCTACTTTTCAACCAGCCGTGACGGGAGCGATGGTTGGATGCAGCTTAGCCTTACTGGTGATCGCCAAAACATCAAAATTGATTCGCGACTGAACGGATTTCAGACAATTGCCCGGCTTGCGCTCAACAGTGCCGAAGCCAATCATCTGACCCTAGACCCGGCAACAATCGACAATCTTGTCGCGTTGGGTGTTCCCTCCAAAGTTATGAGCCTCTCTAATGTTACCGGCGAAGGAGCCCTCGCATGACGGACCTCTTACGGGTTAACAATCTTTGCATCGATTTCCAAACTGATGCCGGTCCGATACATGCCTTAAAAGGAATATCATTCCGCATCCGCCAAGGGTCTACCGTCGCACTTGTGGGTGAATCAGGATCGGGAAAATCCGTTACTGGACAGGCGATCATGGGCATTTTGCCGAAAAGCGCCTTGATCAAATCGGGTGAAATTCTATTCACGGACCCGGCACTAAGAGGATTGCCCGGCATCCCGCCGGAAGCCGTTATTTCCGACGCGGGTGATGACTTCACCGTCGACCTCGCCAGGATGAACCCTGACAATCCTGGATACCGGGCCATCCGTGGCGACCGCATTTCAGTTATTTTTCAAGAACCCATGACTTCCATGTCGCCGCTCCATACGATCGGCAATCAAATCAGCGAGGCCCTATTGCTGCACCGCAATGTCAGTGATGCAGAAGGCCGGGAACTCACCACCGATGTTTTACGATTGGTTGGCTTTCCGGACCCAGCGCGCGCGTTTGACACCTACCCACATGAGCTTTCAGGGGGCCTGCGGCAACGTGCAATGATTTCCATGGCCTTGGTTTGCCGTCCCGCATTGCTGATCGCGGACGAGCCCAGCACGGCCTTGGATGTCACTATCCAAGCGCAAATTTTGAAGCTGATCCAAGACCTGCAAAAAGAATTAGGCATGGCTGTATTGATGATTACTCACGACTTGGGTGTAGTTGCCAATGTCGCCGAAGAAGTCGTCGTGGTCTATCATGGCGAGGTCATGGAGAGTGGCTCACTGAACGACATCTTCAACAATCCCGGCCATCCGTATTTGCAGGCCCTGTTGGACGCCGTGCCGCATTTCGACATGAAGCCAGGCGAACGGCTGAAACCGCTGCGTGAGATTGAACACCATACCGGCCACCTGTTGGAGGCCAAGGAGGATTCAGACGATAGCTCGGTTGACGATGGCAAGCCGCTGCTTGAGGTCAAACACCTGATCAAGCGGTTTTCCGGACGCCGTCAAAGTGGCATGTTCGGCTTGGGCGATCCGGCCTCAGTTCTAGCCGTTAACGACATTAGTTTCGATTTGATGCGCGGCGAATGCCTAGGGCTGGTTGGTGAAAGTGGCTGCGGCAAGACCACTGTCAGCAAAATGATTATGCGCGCAGTGGAGGCCAGTGGTGGTGAGATCCTTTACAACAACAATGGCACGACGACGGATCTCCTGAAACTGAGTGCGCCGGAAATGATCCCGATCCGGAGGAAGATACAATATATGTTCCAGGACCCATTCGGGTCGTTGAATCCGCGCATGACAGTCTTGGATATCCTGACCGAACCATTGGTTATTCACGAAATTGGTGACCCGGACTACCGGCGCGAACTCGCCACTGAGTTAATCCATCTGGTCGGCTTGGATGCGCGTCATCTCAACCGCTATCCGCACAGTTTCTCTGGTGGGCAACGCCAACGCATCGGTATTGCGCGGTCGCTGGCGCTAAGGCCCGATTTGCTGATTTGTGATGAGCCGGTTTCAGCGCTGGATGTTTCCATCCAAGCGCAAATTCTAAACTTGCTGAAAGACCTTCAGCAGGAATTGGGGCTGACGTATTTGTTTATCTCCCACAACCTCGCCGTAGTTGATTATATCGCCGAACGCATTGCCGTAATGTGCGCCGGACAGATCGTTGAAATTGCCCCACGCGAAACGCTATTCAATAATCCGACCCATCCTTATACCAAGGCATTGGTTTCAGCTGTGCCCTACCCGGACCCAGAACAGCGCCTGGATTTTTCGGCATTATTGGAAGGAAAAGCATCCGAGCCCGGCGCTTGGCCTGAGCCATTCAATGCGGGCGAGGGCCAGATTTTACCTTTCGTGACGCTGGGCGATGGCCACATGGTGCGGGCCCAAAGCGGTGCGGGCCTAGGAGAAGCAAGCGAATGAACACGATCCTCAAACAGTTGGCTTTATCGGCTGTAATCATCGCAGCCGCCTCAGTGCCCGTCGCAGCCAACACTTATATTGAAACGCCGACACTGGCTCATAAGGTAGCGGCGGGCGACTTGCCGCCGGTTGCAAAACGCTTACCAGAAACTCCCTCTGTTGTTCGGTTGGAAAAATCCGGCGAAAGTTACGGCAAACACGGCGGGCGAATGCGCATACTGATGTCGCGGGCGAAAGACATCCGGATGATGGTGGTCTACGGCTATGCCCGCCTTGTTGGTTATAATAAGAATTTCATCATCGAGCCTGACATCTTGGAAAAAGTCGATGTTGAGGAAGGCCGAATTTTTACCCTGCATATTCGCAAAGGCCATAAATGGTCGGACGGCCACCCCTTCACATCGGAAGATTTCAGGTTTTTCTGGGAAGACGTGGCGAAGCACAGAAAGCTCTCCAAGTCGGGACCCAACAGAATCTTCAAGATTGGTGGAAAGCTACCTAAGTTTGAAGTTCTGGATGCTGAGACCGTGCGCTACACTTGGCAGGCTCCCAATCCCTTCTTCCTACCAGCACTGGCCAAGGCGCGACCGGTCT
>Ga0233439_10005548_pt1 | contig 11653 bp, 17 predicted proteins | sample SI_123_September_6_FD_182713 | JGI IMG/M metagenome (GOLD analysis project Ga0233439, IMG submission 182713) | Seawater microbial communities from Saanich Inlet, British Columbia, Canada - SI_123_September2016_100_MG | ecosystem: Environmental > Aquatic > Marine > Inlet | place: Canada: British... | reverse complement strand
TTTTTTTATCACCACCGATATACTCACCAATAAATTTACCACCTCTCATTCCATCTGGTACCAAGGTGAGGGTCGAACCATCAATTTTTGTGATCCTACCATACTGTTCGACATCAGACTTAAACATAACAACATCCCCCACTTTCAATGAGTTTCCGTCATTATCGACAACAGTCTTTTCTTCTAACTCGATAGACTTTTTACCTTCTATTATAAAATCTTTAAGCGTTTTCATTGTTATCCTTCTTTACTTTATTGTAAAATTCTTTAATTTTAGTGGGGGATTGGAATTCGGAATGAGTCATTCCCTGTACTTTTGCCCATTCTTCGGATGTCATAGTTTGACCGCCCTGTTCCTTTATCCAGGCTTTACGTGCTGTTCTTTCTTTTTTATTCATTATGGTCTCCTCAGAACTTTTGGTTCAGTATCAGTTCTATCCTCTAGTTCCTTTTGAAGCTCCGATTCAGGAATATTATTAACAATCCATTGATATAGCTGTTGCATAATCTGATCTGGGGTCTTATTAGGTTTACCACGTCGTTTGATAGTGATGTAAGTGAAGTCTTTAATAACACCCAGCTTCTCACCATCCTTACTTTTAATATATTTACCGGAGGTTCTATTCTCTGGGGAAACCCCGGCATCATCATCTTTCCAGTGAATTGTATTTTCTAAATTATTAAGAATAACTTTGATTTCACCATTGATAGCTAATTTCTTACCCTTATTCTTAATAAGATCAAACATAGTATTAGCAGCACCAGTGTGAGTTTGAAATAGAATATCATCCTGCACAATTCGGGGTCTAGTTCTATTATTGGTAACAGCAAGTTGATAATCAGTAAGAACCCATACCATGTGGATATCGGCTGGGTTATAACCAGCATTTAATAAGTTCGGCATCATCTTAGCAATCGAATTGATATTCTTTCCGGTGATATCAAACATAATATTAGGCAGTACAGACTTATTTTTCATACCAGATAATAGAGCATTCATTGTATTATCTTTGATACCAAGTTTTTCTATGAAGGCATGGAGTTTAGCTACATCCGCAGGTTTCTTTAGATGGAGTCCTTTAATCTCAGGGTACTTATTTTTGAGAGCACCTATCTTCATGAATGCAGTTTTCCATTCGTCTACATCACGAACTTTAAACTTCTCTTTCTCCATGAAGTTAGTTGATGCGAACCCTTTACCGCTTCCAGCACCACCAGCAAGGAATACTATTTGACCATACTTCTTACCATTGTTAATAAGAAGTAATTTCTCCTCGAGGTATTCCTGTGATTCGTTAAACTCTTTGAATGGTTTCATGCACTATCCTTTTTTGTAAAATATACTGCTAGTCCAGTAACATATAATAACATACTTAGTGGCATCAACAGTATAAGAATTGGGTATTGTTCTATATTAGGAATTCCGAGGACAACAAACAGAATTCCTATGAGGACTACGCTTAGAGGTGCTATGCTAAATGATTCCATTATACTTCCAGTTTAGGATCATCGGACTTAAAGTCTTTCTTACGCATCACTGTCTTGGATATCATATCAAACTCCTGATTCTTAGCATCCCACTTCAATATAAATGGTATATTAACGTGGGAGTTGATATCATGTAGAATTGCTTCTGCGTTCTTACCTAACTTAGATATCTTTGATCCGTGTTTCTTATAAGTCAACTTGAATATCCTTACAAGTTCACCAGATGAAATAGGTTTCTTATTACGAGCATCATTTACTCTATCTAAGAAATGACGAGTAAACTCAACATCAATACCCACTTTAGCAAACAACTTATCTGCCATTCTCTCTACAGCATCTAAGTCTGCTTTACTTAGGTCTTCAGTAATAAACTCTGTAAATGATTTCATTTCCTATCTAACCATTCTTGGGTTTAACAGATAATACTGCGGGTTGAACGCCATTTGTCATATTTAGTCCGCTAAAACCAATATATTTTTCGAATTCAGCTATACTTCTAGATAAACTAAGAGGAGTATTTAGAAAGCCTTTTGAATCTTTAAATATTAAAATCCCTTCCCAGTTATGAGCATTTTGATATACCCCAGTCAATACTACACCAAAGGCGGTTTGTAATTGTTTTGGTGTTAGGGGTTTAGTAAAATCAACTCTTTTAACACAATCTTTTATTCCCCTTTCAACAAAATCATCCGTTGCTCTTGTTGCATAATAAGCTTCTAAAAATCTTTTAACCGAATCCTTATCTTTCCAAGTATTTAATTCCTTAACTAATCCTTTTAAATTATTATCCCTTTGGCTTAATTTAATTTCTTTTTCTTTCCCTGTATAATATTCTCTTAATATAGAATCGGTTTTCTTTGTATCTTTATAAGCAGCAAATGCGGCAATAATTCCATTAGAAGCCTTAACTTCTAGACCTTGCCCAAAAATATTAATATCTCCGCTAGATGTTGGTAATTCCCCACCCTTAGTTAATAATACTATTAAAATCTCACCCTTACCTGTACCGGTATTTCCTTGTCCCGCTTTTGAATCTCCTAATGCCCCAGCAAATTCACAAAAGTCTTCAAATATGGAATTTTTTAAAATAGCTTTGTTTGTTATAAGTTCTTTCACCCCTCTATAATAACCGCTAGAAGGATTAGTTGTAATAATACCGTTTTCTAATGCTTCCAATAAAGATAGTTTATCTTCAATTGAACCCCTATGTGATTCGAAAAATGATTTAATTGATGTTTTGGATTTTCTTGGTAAGTCTTTACCATCAAAAATTAGATCTAATTTTTCTTCAAAAAGCTTAACGCTAAGAACACTATCGATTCTATTAAGTGTTCCTTTATCATCTATTTTTAAAACATCATCAGCAATTTCTTTATTTGTTCTTTCCTCTAAAAATCCTTTAAAACTTTTCATTTAATAATCCCGAATGTGACAACACCATCTTCTTTGGCTTGTATGACTTTAATATTCATCGCCTTCAGAAACGCTATAACTTTCTCTGAACCAATCTTATGAAGGAATTTGGGTAACTCCATTACTTGCTTACCACCACCAAAATGATATAGAACTTCGTCATATAACTTTTGCTGCTTTGAGTTCATTGGTTTAGAGACTGCAGACTTCAGAAGATCGACTACAGTACCTTGAACATTAATCTCTGGTATTATTAATCTAGAACCACGGAGAGAAAAATTAACCTCAGAAACCTCATCACCATAGGTAGATGCTAATTCTTTAGATGGTGTGATCCACGTTATACCCTTTCGATTTGGTTTCCCTGGATCTCTCCCGGGGGAATGACCTCTGTAGTATGTGGTTTCCTCTATGAATTCTTTAAAATCTTTCATTTTAATCTCTCTATCTCTTTAATAGCATGTTCAGTAGCATGCTTTTTAGATATCCATCCATATGATACAGGTTCGAAATTATCACCACTCTTAGACTCAGGGTCAATAATATGCCCCCAATACTTAGAGTTTAAATCCTTTAGTACTAAGAATTCAACCCCTTTATGAGTTCCTATATACCCATGCTTTGGAGCCTTTTGTTTTTTTAGTGTACCTTCTGCTATAAACTCTTTAAATGGCTTCATAGTCGTATGCGCAATCGCCTTTTGAATTAAGGACAGAATGTATTCTGACCACACCAAGGAATTCGTACATATTTCTCATATTATTTGATGAAACAGATTCATCATAATAACAAACCATTTTCTTATTTTTATACTGCGCTTTTAGGTGTGCTTTAACTAGAGAATGGAATAATCCCTCTTCTAATCTGCCTTCATTTAGCACAGTTTTAAATGATTTCATGACCTCATATCACCCTTATCGATAGCCTTTTCGATTTTAGCTAATGCGAGTTTAAATGATGTTACCCCTGCTTTATTGGTTGCTGCAGCTTCGAAGGCTACTGTCATCTTTTTAGTGGCTTTAATCCAGGTATTATATGCTTTATCAAAGTCATCCAACTTACCTTCAGAGATTATTGTTTTAATTTCTTTAAATGATTTCATCGATTATATGTCCTTTTTTAAATTCTTTAACATTCTTTTTCCTAAGGTTATTATAACATATAATCTCAGGGATTACAAAGTATTTTATGGGTTTAATATATTTATAATTTTTAATTGCGTCTATTATCATATCTCAAGTGTATTATAGCTCTTCTAACCCATGGGACTGTTGAATATGGGTATGGTTTCTGTTTCTTTTCTTCCTTTACTTCAGGCTCTTTAGTTTTCTTCTTTTCTTCAGGTTCTACCGCATATACATTTCCAAGTATTAATAAACCTAATATAAACCTATGAGTGTTCGTACCTCGCCTTTTTCTTCTCATCGTCCTTGATGTGTTCTGTTAGACTATCTGTATTATTTAATATTTCTGAAGCATTCATATCAATACGTTGTCTATTCTCTTTAGATTCTGCATCATATATAACCTTCTCAAGCTTGAGTGAAGATATCATTTCATTAGGTACATATCTCCAAACATAGTCACCATCTTCTTTAATGATAGAGAATACGGTTTGTCTTAATCCAATCTTTACAATGATGGCATCAGCATCATCTATCTTTACTCTGTCACCCTCTCCAAATGCACGATTCGTATAGAATACAATACCCTTTGAAACGGATGTTATAAAATCCTTTATCCATATTGCTATAATACCAGTCGCAAGTACCTTGATTATTGGCATCATATCGGATGTTAAGTTTTCTGCGAGGTGAATCTCGTCAATCATATTATTCTTACCTTGGTGAAAGGAACATGGGGAGCGCACCAAAGAGAGCTCCACCCACAATGGCAAATCCAATGACCCATCCAAATACTGTGATGATGAGATCTGTTCTCTTAGCTCTTCTTTTAGCTTCTAGAATTTTTTGTCTTGCTCGTTCTTTGGCTTGATCGCCTTCGAAGCGTAGGAAATCGTCCCACATCATATGACGCGTTCGAATCATGAGTTCCTTGAGTTGTTCCCTCTTATTCCTTATAGCTTCCTGAGCCATAAATAATTCAAGATCAGATTCTTGTTCAGAACCTTTTCTTGCAAGTTTTGCTTTTTGATCTATTGCTCTACCAGCATCTGAGAATGTTGCAAGATGTTCTCCCATCTCAAACAATTCCTTCCCGTGGGCTAAACTTTCCTGTATAACCCTAAACGCGGCGTTAGCCATCGCCAATTCTGCCAGCATATAAACTCCATTTTATATTACAAATTAAAAATAAATTCAGAAATTAGTAATCCTGTGAATAACCAAATTCCGAATAATATTACGGTTCCTACTACTTTAAATATATTCATTGATATATCCTCTATATATTTATAATGAATGGCAATAAGAATATTACCGTGGTTTGGACTAGAAATCCAAATAAAACAATTAGCGTAAGATCTACGAATATTTTAAAATATTTCATATCATTCCTCTGTGTCCTCAAAATATTGCGAATAATGATTGTTTAATTTAGGATTGAACCAATTATCATTTATTTTATGTTCAACATGACCGCATTGCTTACATTTATCTGAAGTATGTTTCGGTAATTTCGGTACTGGGGTTGGTACCTTGGTAATAGGATCAACCCCAACCATAAGAAATTGTGCTGTAACACATCTTATTTGAGCGGAGGTTTTAACATCCTCTTTAACCCCTACCACATCAACTACCATTGACGTTCTTCCAACCTTTGTAATTTCCCCCCTCACAGATAACAGACATCCTATATCAATAGGTTCTAGAAATTGTACATCCGATATTTTAGCTGTAATACAGTATAATCTACTGAATCTTCGGCTTGTGACCGAAGCAGTTTGATCTAATACTTTAAGTAACTCACCACCATGAAACTTATTATCAAAATTTGACTGTTCTGGACTTGGTGAAATAACAATGGTTGTTGATATTGGATTATCCATATTCTCCTCTTGTATTAGTTGCCATACCCTTGTGGTTCTCTAATAACATCTCTTCTCTCTAATAAATCGTCGAGTTGATATTTGTCAATTGTTTCATATTTCATAAGGCATTCTGTCATGGAATGTAATATATCCATATTATCTTCGAGTATTTTCTTAGCCTTATCATAATTTTTGGTTGTCAATTTAATAACTTCCTCATCCAATAATTTAGATACTTCGGGGGAAACGGTTTGAGCGGGTTGCCCCATACTTCTACCCATGAACGGATCACCTTGTTCATCTTCATAGCAAAGTGGACCTACCGCATCACATAACCCCCATCTCTTCACCATATTCCTAGCAATAGAGGTTGCTCTCTCAATATCATTAGATGCACCAGTTGTGACTTTATCTTTCCCGTAAATTAATTCTTCTGCAATACGACCTCCATATAACGATTGAAGTTGCGATTCTAATTTTTCTTTTGATGCGGAATACGAATCCTTTTCTGGTAGGAACATAGTAACCCCAAGAGCTCTACCTCTCGGCATAATAGATACCTTATAAACAGGATCGTGAGTTTCGGTTAATCTACCTACAATGGCATGACCTGCCTCATGATATGCTGTCATTCTCTTCTCATCCTCACCCATTATCATGGTTTTCTTTTCTACACCCATTATGAGTTTATCTTTTGCCCTTTCGAGATCCGCCATGCAGACGTTTTCTTTATTCTCTTTTGCGGCAAAAAGAGCCGCTTCATTAATAAGATTTGCAAGTTCAGCACCGCTGAATCCTGTAGTACCCTGTGCAATATATTCAAGTTTAATATCATCGGATATCGGCACCTTTCTCATATGCACTTGAAGTATTTGACCACGACCCTTGACATCAGGGAGTCCAACATTAATTTCTCTATCGAATCTTCCAGGTCTTAATAATGCCTTATCTAGGACATCTGCTCTATTGGTTGCACCGAGTATAACGATTCCATCAGAATCATCAAACCCATCCATTTCAACTAATAATTGGTTTAGGGTTTGTTCTCTCTCATCATTACCCCCACCATGACCTGCTCCACGTTGTCTTCCTACTGCATCAATTTCATCTATGAATATAATACAGGGAGAAGATTTTCTTGCTTCGTTGAACATATCTCTAACTCTTGAAGCACCAACACCAACAAACATTTCTACAAAATCGGAACCGCTTATTGAAAAGAATGGAACATCTGCTTCACCAGCAATAGCACGAGCAAGTAAGGTTTTACCTGTGCCTGGTGGACCAACCATCAATGCACCCTTCGGTATTTTTGCACCGAGTCTCACATATTTCGGTGGGTTTCGCAGGAAGTCTACCATCTCAGAAACTTCATCAAGAGCTTCTTCCACCCCTGCAACATCAGAGAAAGTAACTTTCCCCTTTGACTGTTCAAGTTTTTTGGCTTTATTTCCGTTTCCGGTCATTCCCCCAATTCCACCTCTTCGTTTCATATACCATATCCATACCCCTATCAATAATAATATAGGAAACCAAGAAATGAATATAGAACCAAGAAGAGAAGATTCCTTTGGTGGATTTGCAATAACATCTACACCGTTTTCCAATAGATCATCTACCATGTGAGGATCATTCGGAGCATATGTTATAAATTTTCCACCATCATAATATTCTCCTACAACAGTTTTATCATCTACTACAACTTTTTTTACAACTTTATCATTGACTAAATCTATAAATTTAGCATATGATACTTCTGTATTAATCGGTCCCTTTTTAGCATTCCCCAAGAAAGAGATAATAACTAATCCCATAATTAGCCAAATTATTAGTCTTTTCATAAATTACATCCTATAATTCTAATATTTCTGATTCTACGGAATGAACAACGTTGTTCATTGTCAAAATAGAATCGTAGTTAAGTGATAGCGAATCAATCCCCTGATTAACCAACCATGATGTTATTTCTGGGAAATCTGATGGTGCTTGACCACAGATCCCAATATATTTACCATGCTCTTTGCATGATGTTATTGCCATTTCCATTAATTTGAGCACTGCTCCATTCCTCTCGTCGCATCCGTTAATATTAGACGAATCTCTATCAACGCCAAGAGTTAATTGAGTTAAGTCGTTAGATCCTATAGAAAATCCATCACAATATTCTAAGAATTCATCTGCTAATAGTGCGTTTGCTGGTATTTCACACATAAAGATGATTTTAATCCCATTCTCACCAGATTTTATTCCATTCTCTTCTAATAATTGTATTACATTTTTTGCTTCATTGAGAGTTCTAATAAAAGGAACCATGACTTGTATATTATTTAATCCATATTCAAGAATAACTTTTCTTATCGCGGAACATTCTAACTCAAATGCAAGTTCAAATTCTTTTGAATTGTACCTATATGCACCTCTAAATCCGAGCATAGGATTTTCTTCTTCTGGTTCGTATAGACTTCCCCCGTAGAGGTGAGCATATTCGTTAGTTTTAAAATCTGATAATCTAAATATAACAGGCTTAGGATATACTGAAGCTGCGATGGTAGCAATACCATCTGCTAATCTACTTCTATAAAAATGTTTTGGAGATGGATATCCAACAGTTTTTTCCGTTATATGATCGTGCATCTCCTCAGATAATAGTGCATGATCTAGTATGGCGTTAGGATGTATACCTATACGAGAATTGATTATAAATTCAAGTCTTGCAAGTCCAATACCATCATTGGGATACTTAGCAATTTTAAATGCCATATCAGGATTACCTAGATTTAGCATTAATTTAGTTTTAGTTTTCTGGTATGTTGAAAAGTCTATCTTCTCGGTGGAGTATGGTAGGATTCCATCGTAAATATATCCGATTTCTCCTTGAGCACAAGATACTGTTATTTCCTGACCATTTTCTATAACTGAAGTAGCATCATCACATCCTACTACTGCAGGTATACCAAGTTCCCTTGCTATAATTGCGGCATGGCAAGTCCTACCCCCCCGATTGGTGATAATACCAGAGGATTTTTTCATTATCGGTTCCCAATCGGGATCGGTTATATCAGTTACGAGTATATCCCCCTCATTGAATTGATTCATATCACTGACATCATTAATTATAGACGCCTTCCCCGAACCAATTTTAGATCCAATGGGTTTACCTATAGTAATCCTAAAAGGGGGAGTACGCTCAAGCCTAAACATTTCATCAGCGCATTCCGAATCTGCAGAATGTACTGTTTCTGGTCGAGATTGAACTATAAAGATTTCATTGGTGATACCATCAATTGCCCACTCTATATCCATGTGGGTCTTTTTACCATATTTCTTAGAATAATGGTTTTCAATAATTACTGCTGACTTAGCTAATGATATAACTTCCTCATCACTTAAACAAAATTCTTGTTGAAGGGATTTATCGACTTCAATGTTATTCGTTCTATTAGACTCCGAATAAATCATTTTGACTAATTTGGTACCAAGCTGTCTTTGTATAATAGATTTATATCCCTCCTTGAGTGTTGGTTTAAATACATAAAATTCATCTGGATTAACATTACCCGAGACTACATTCTCACCAAGACCATAAGCACCTGTAATAAATACCACGTCTTCAAATCCGGATTCGGTATCGAGGGTGAACATAACCCCTGCAGTACCCCTATCAGAACGAACCATTTTCTGAATGCCAATTGAAACTTTTACATCCCTATGAGAATATCCATTACATATTCTATATGATATAATCCTGTCTGTAAATAATGAAGCGAATACCAGTTTACATGCATGTATAACATCAACCGCACCAAATACATTGAGATATGTATCTAACTGACCAGCAAACGAATTTGATAGCGAATCTTCTGTAGTTGCTGAAGATCTAATGGCAACAGAACCGCCAAGCTCATGATATGCTTGAAGTATTTCAGATTCCAAGGATGGTGGCATTTCCCCATTAATAAACCATGCCCTAATAGTTTTACCTATTTCGGATAGAGAGTCAATATCATCAATATCAATGTTCTCTAATATATCTTCAATTTTATTCTCAAGTTGATTGTGTTCAATAAAGTCACAATACCCATCTACTATAATAGCAAACCCATTCGGTACGTTAATACCAGAGTCAGTGAGTTCAGAATACATTTCACCGAGTGAAGCGTTTTTGCCTCCAACCAGTGAAACATCCGAGATACTTAACTCGGAATATTCTCGAATATAAGATAAATCATGAGTAACTACAGACATGGTATTCCCCGATTATTACATACGCAGTTCGAAATGCGGTGCGTCAATGAAAGGTCTTCGCCCCTGATTTCTACGAAGATCTATGTATGATGTCATTAGGGATTCCATTGGAGCATTCCATGCTCTGATATCATTGAGGTGCCATGCTGCACCCCATCTGAGTGGTATACCAACTTCAATTGCAGATTCTTTCATAGCTTCTGCAATATCATCATAGACCTTTAGTTCCCAAGAAACTTGAGACCCAATATAAGCTACAAGATCCACAGCTTTCCCCGTAAGGTGATTTGATTTCATAGTTTTTGATGCGCCCTTATTGAAAAGTTCTTCTTGCCTAGCAAGAGATCGAACCCCCTCAGATACACCAAAATCAATTTTAGTTAAGGTAATAGCTCTGTGAACACATGATACCAATTGTTCATCAACACCCTCTAATCTACCTAAACTTCTCGATGATAATCTAAAATTTGACATAGTATTCCCCTTAGTGTCTAATTCCACAGTGTTGCCACTACAAAACCAATTATTATACCTTCAATCCAAAACGCCCACCTATGTAGCCCAGCGGCTGTATGTTTCATTATAAACTCTTTTGTCCATTCGCCCATAGTATTCCTCTAAAATTGTTCCTCTTCGGTTGAACCAGCCATAGCAGTAGTAGATGATTTTCCCCCTTGTATAGTATTGGTAATTAAATCAAAATATCCAGCACCAACTTCCTCCTGGTGTCTTGCAAACGTATATCCATCTTTAAGAGATGCAAATTCTGGTTCTTGAACTCCCTCAACATAAGCAGTCATACCTCTCTCAACATAATCTTTCGAAAGTTCGAACATCGAATGCCACATATCATGAATACCAGCAAGGGTAATGAATTGCCATTTAAATCCCATTTCGCCCAACCGTTTCTGATAGTGTGCAATCTCTTCGTCTGATAAATTCTTTTTCCAATTGAATGATGGTGAACAGTTGTAAGCCAGCAACTTGCCAGGATATTGCTGATGTATTGCAGTTGCAAATTTCTGTGCTTCTTCAAGATTGGGTACAGCAGTTTCACACCAGAGCATATCAGAATACTGTGCATATGCTAATCCTCTTGAAATAGCTTGATCAATCCCAGATTTAACTCTATAAAATCCCTCCTCAGTACGTTCCCCTGTGACAAATTCCTTATCGCGAACATCTATATCAGAGGTCAGTAGGGTTGCAGCATTAGCATCAGTTCTAGCAACGATAATAGTTGGTACACCCATAACATCAGATGCTAGTCTTGCGGATACGAGTTTTTGAATTGCTTCCTGAGTTGGAACCAAAACCTTACCACCCATGTGACCACATTTTTTAGCAGATGACAATTGATCTTCAAGATGTATACCACTTACACCATTCTCGATCATTGATTTAGTCAATTCATATGAATTAAGAACCCCACCAAATCCAGCTTCAGCATCAGCAATAATAGGAGCAAAATAATCTACTTCCTTCGATCCCTTTGACCATTGAATTTCATCTGCTCGG
>Ga0233439_10005544_pt1 | contig 11656 bp, 12 predicted proteins | sample SI_123_September_6_FD_182713 | JGI IMG/M metagenome (GOLD analysis project Ga0233439, IMG submission 182713) | Seawater microbial communities from Saanich Inlet, British Columbia, Canada - SI_123_September2016_100_MG | ecosystem: Environmental > Aquatic > Marine > Inlet | place: Canada: British... | reverse complement strand
CTCACAAAGCGGACGATCAAATTTCCGAGAACTTCGAACGCTGGCCTTCCCACAGGAGTAAATTTTATCATTCTGCATTGGGGGTATGGGCATTACCCAATCTCCCCACAGAGCGATTCTAAGAACTCTCAGGACATATCCACAAAGTCCCAAGATCAAGTCTCTGTTTGTCGGAACTAATTGTTTTCACCTTGACCCAGATCATGGCAGCCACGTTCAGCCTTCCCTATAGTTTAGGTGGTCTTGAGGCGGAAGTTCGGAGGGTGCCAAACCGTAGAATAGCAAGCCGAAACATACTTGATGCGAACTCGCCGGTTCCATGACAGTGTTGTCAGAGGCTTATTCTCTCAACCCCAGACACTCTCACATTCCGCTTCGAGGCCGCTTCATCTTAACAATCCCCAATTTAGCAATCTCAATGATCTTGGTCGCTCAGACCTCATTGACCAAGTCTACATTCAGGAAGTATTGCCGCCGGAGGGGTGAGTTCTGCCATTTGACCACCTAACCATCCAGTGCGTTCTGGTATAGGGTGGAACCAAACAATATAGGATGTCTTTAAAAGCCCAACAGAACAGCACGTTAAGAGTTTCATTGGGACTGGAAGAAATGGAATAGGGCAGTTTTCGAGATCGCCCCGATCGACCACTCCGGCACCTCTCCGCGTGTTTGAGGCCCCTTATATAATGTACAGGTCGACTGGGTCTCCTTAGACGGGCGGAGACTAGTCCAAAGCTTGAGTGATCGCAAGACGTCGAAATTCCTTAAATTCCTTTCGTAATCGGCGTTGACAATGGCTTCGGAAGGGCTATATTGCGGCCTCTTTCCGGCGGGTCTCGGTCGTTCCGTGTGCCCGCTTGAATTATTTGAATTTACTCAAGAGCTTAAGTGAGGCTGATATGTTCGCTGTCATCAAGACCGGCGGGAAGCAATACAAAGTCGCCAAGGACGATCAAATCGTCGTGGAGACACTCGCCGGTGAACCGGGCGATACCCTTGAACTTAAAGACGTCCTGATGATTGGTGGTGCAGATAACGCGCCCAGCGTCGGCACACCGGCTTTGGATAAAGCTGCTGTCTTTGCTGAAGTGGTCGAACAGACCCGCAGCGCCAAGGTCATCGTATTTAAGAAAAAACGCCGCCAGAACTACCGTCGCAAGCATGGTCACCGCCAGCATCAGACGGTTCTGCGCATCATGGAAATTAGTCCAACGGGGACCAAGCCTAAGGCCGCCAAAGCGGCTACTAAGCCCAAAGCGGAACCCAAAGCCGACGCCAAGCCTGCTGCAAAAGAAGCAGCAAAAGATAAAACGGCTAAAGCTGAAACTAAGGCTAAGCCTAAAGCGGCAGCCAAGCCTGCGGCTAAGAAACCTGCGGCGAAAAAGCCCGCAGCGAAGAAGAAGCCGGCGGCAAAGAAGAAGTCAGAGGAGTAGACAACAATGGCACATAAAAAAGCAGGTGGTAGTTCCCGCAACGGTCGCGACTCCGCTGGTCGTCGCTTAGGGCTCAAAAAGTCCGGTGGCCAAGCAGTTGTCCCCGGTAACATCATCATTCGCCAACGGGGCACTCAGTATCACCCGGGTGCCGGCGTTGGCATGGGCAAGGACCACACGATCTTCGCGACAATCGAAGGCAACGTGAAGTTTGAGCACAAAAAAGCCGGACGGGTCTTCGTTGGTGTGGAGCCAGCGTCCTGATATAAGCGATCCAGCCACTTTGTTATTTGATAAGGGGAATGGCTGGCCATTCCCCTTTTTAATTATATCCACTAAATTTTAAGCGTCTTGCTATAGGTGCTTGGCCATGAAATTTCTCGACGAAGCAAAAGTTTTTATACAGAGCGGTAAGGGCGGCGACGGCTGTATTGCCTTCCGGCGGGAAAAGTACATCGAATTCGGTGGCCCTGCCGGTGCAGACGGCGGGCGCGGCGGCAGCGTGGTGATTCGCTGCGTCGATGGTTTAAACACGTTGATCGACTACCGCTATCGCCAACATTTTAAAGCCAAAAAGGGCCAGAATGGTTCTGGCCGGGACCGCACCGGGGCCAAAGGCGAAGACCAGATCATGCAGGTGCCGGTCGGCACGCAGATCCTCGACGAAGACAAAGAAACCCTAATTGCCGACATGACAATCATCGGCCAAGAGATTGTTTTGGCGAAAGGCGGCGATGGTGGTTACGGCAATACTCATTTCAAAACGTCAACGAATCAGGCCCCGCGCCGAGCTGATCCCGGTTGGCCTGGCGAAGAACGCTGGGTATGGCTGCGCTTAAAATTGATCGCCGATGTCGGATTGGTCGGGCTGCCCAATGCGGGTAAGTCCACATTCTTGGCCGCCGTGTCCCAGGCACGGCCAAAGATTGCTGATTATCCATTTACAACGCTGCATCCTAATTTGGGTGTCGCCGGTGTTGATGATGACGAACTCGTCGTCGCTGACATTCCCGGACTTATTGAGGGTGCCAGCGAAGGCATAGGCCTTGGCACGCGCTTTTTGGGCCATGTTGAGCGCTGCGAGGTGCTTCTGCATTTGGTTGATGGTACGTCAGAAAACATCGTCGACGACTACCAAACAATTTGTGCGGAGCTGAAAACCTACGGTGCCGGATTGGCGGAGAAGGCCCGCATTGTGGCGCTTAATAAATGCGATGCGCTTTCTGAAGATGACATCGCTGAGAAGAAAGCCGAACTGGCGGCGGCATCAGGGGGTGAGGTCATGACTTTATCCGGCGTTTCGCGCATGGGAACGATTGATATCCTACGTGAAGCCAGGGCCATCGTCGAAGAATGCCGGCGACCGCCCGAGGATGAAAACAAGGCTTTCGCGCCATGAGCTCCTTTGTAGGTAAAGGCCGACCCCGCTTGGAGGCCGCGAAACGCATTGTCATCAAGATCGGATCGGCGCTGCTTGTGGAAGCGGCGCGCGGCACCTTGCACCGCGAGTGGCTGAGTTCCCTTGCCGCTGATATCGCCCACTGCCGGTCGCGCAATCAAGACGTGATTGTGGTGTCGTCTGGCGCCATTGCGATTGGACGCCGGATCTTAAATTTGAATGATGGCGCGTTGAAATTGGAAGAGAAACAAGCCGCCGCTGCGGTCGGCATGGTTCATCTGGCGCACGCGTATCAGGAAATTCTCGGTCACCAGGGTTTATCTGTCGCGCAAGTATTGTTGACCATTGGTGATACGGAAAACCGACGGCGCTATATCAATGCGCGGAATACCTTGGAGCAATTGCTCAGTCTCGGCGTCGTACCGCTGATTAATGAGAACGATACAGTGGCGACAGATGAAATTCGATTCGGTGATAATGATCGCTTGGCCGGGCGGGTCGCGGCCATGGTTGGCGCCGATGTCTTGCTGCTGCTTTCCGATATCGATGGACTTTATTCGGCGGACCCCCGGGTGGATGAAACGGCGGGACATGTTCACGAAGTAGCTGAAATTACCCCCAAGATCGAAGCCATGGCCGGCAGCATCGTGCGCGGCGATGGCTCCGGTGGGATGATCACTAAAATCGCTGCGGCCAAAGTCGCGGTCCAGGCGGGCTGCCATATGGTGATATTCGATGGCACGGTTGAGCGGCCCTTAACCCAGTTGGAAGATGGTGCCCGATGCACTTGGTTTTTATCATCCGCAACACCACAGACCGCACGCAAGCGTTGGATCGGCGGCGCGCTTCAGGCAATGGGAACACTCATTGTTGATGACGGCGCGCTGAATGCTCTGAAACAAGGCCGCAGCCTTTTGCCTGCGGGTGTGATTGGCGTCGAAGAAAAATTCGAACGCGGCGATGCCGTGATCGTCAAATCCAGCGATGGACGTGAGGTGGCGCGAGGCTTGGTGGCTTATTCAGTGGAAGACGCGAGAGCGATCATGGGTCATAAAAGCGGTGAAATCGAAGAACTTCTCGGCTACCGTGGTAGAGACGAGATGATTCACCGCGATGACTTGGTACTAACGTGATGACAATGACGAACGAAAACATACCTGAGTTGATGGAAGCTATGGGCAGTGCTGCAAAACAGGCTGCGCGCGAATTGGCAACGGCATCAACGGAAGCGAAGAATACAGCGCTGCTGGAAAGTGCAAGAATTCTGCGCGAGTCTAAGGATCAAATCCTAAAAGCCAACGGCGATGATTTAGCCGCCGGCAAGGACAAGGGCCTGACGAACGCGATGCTGGATCGTTTGGCGCTGGACGACGGTCGCATTGAGGGCATTGCGAAAAGCCTGGAAGAAGTCGCCGCATTGCCTGATCCGGTCGGCGAAGTCATGTCTGCTTGGGACCGGCCCAGCGGATTAAACATCTCCCGCGTTCGTGTGCCCTTGGGCGTGATCGGCGTGATCTACGAATCCCGGCCCAATGTCACGGCTGATGCTGGGGCGCTGTGCCTCAAGGCTGGAAACGCGGCGATCTTACGCTCCGGCTCTGAAAGTTTTCATTCGTCCATGGCGATTATGGAATGTCTGCAGGGCGGGCTTGAAAAAGGCGGCTTGCCTGCGGCATCTATCCAATTGGTACCGACCAAAGACCGGGCGGCGGTGGGCGAAATGCTGACCATGGTCGATAGTATTGATGTTATCGTTCCCCGCGGCGGAAAATCGCTGATTGAGCGAGTCACGGCGGATAGCAAAGTCCCCCTGTTCAAACACTTGGAAGGCATTTGCCACACCTACGTTGATGCGGCTGCCGATGAGGACAAGGCTCGTAAGATTGTGCTGAACGCAAAGATGCGGCGCACAGGTATTTGCGGTGCGACGGAAACTCTGTTGGTGGATCGCTCAGTCGCTGACAAAATGCTGCCCCATCTGGTGCAGGACCTGATCGATGCCGGCTGTGAAGTCCGCGGCGATGACGCGACCCGGGCTGTGGACACCCGCGTGACGGCGGCGACAGACGAAGACTGGAACACGGAATATCTGGAATCCATCATTTCGGTTAAAACAGTCGACGGCGTTGATGGGGCCATCAACCACATTGCCGAACACAGTTCCGAACATACCGAAGCGATTATTACAGAAGACGCCGCGACAGCTGAGAAATTCCTCAACCAAGTCGGCAGTGCCATCGTCATGGTCAACGCCTCCACTCAATACGCGGATGGCGGCGAATTCGGCATGGGTGCAGAGATTGGTATTTCCACCGGCAAGCTTCATGCGCGGGGGCCGGTCGGCGTGGAACAATTGACCAGTTTCAAATACATGGTCCGCGGAACCGGTCAGTGTCGGCCTTAATTTCCAAACGCGTTGGAATTCTGGGCGGCTCCTTCAATCCGGCGCATGAAGGACACGTGCATGTTTCCGAACTCGCGCTTGATTCCCTTGGGCTTGATGAAGTGTGGTGGTTGGTTTCGCCTCAGAACCCGCTCAAATCAACCGAAGGCATGGCCCCCTTTGAGGATCGCCTGGAGCAGGCTAAGTCTGTGACCGCAGCGGAACCTCGAATCGTCATTTCGGATTTCGAAAAAATATACGGTTCCAGGCGCACACTCATGACCCTTCGAAAACTTAAACGCAATCACCCGGCGCATCGATTTGTCTGGCTGATGGGGGCGGATAACCTAATTCAAGCGCACCGCTGGAACCAATGGGCGGAGATATTTAAGATCGTCCCCATTGCGGTTTTTGCCCGACCCACTTATTCTTTGCGGGCATTGTCTGCGTGCGCGGCGAAGTTTTTCGCGAGCGCCCGGGTTAAAGAGAGGGAAGCGGACACATTGGCGGACTTGATGCCGCCAGCGTGGGTCTACCTGGAAATCCCCCTTCATCCGGCGTCTTCGACGGAAATTCGCTCTTCAGCGGAAACAGACAATGGGTAGACTATTTAAACTTGATCGAGAACCAGTAGGAGAAAACGCCATAGCTCGACGCAAACCAACGCAGCCAGTAAACAAAAAATTGCTAAAACTGGTGGAAGCGACACTTGATGACGACAAGGCAATCGACGTCGTGGTCATCAATTTGACTGGAAAAACGGAAATCGCGGACTTCATGGTTGTTGCCAGTGGCACATCCAACCGCCAAGTCGGTGCCATGGCCGACCACCTCCGGGACACAATTAAACAATCAGGCCACGATAGCGTCGCTGTTGAGGGGAATTCCCAATGCGATTGGGTGCTGATTGACGCGGGTGACATTATCATTCACCTATTCCGACCGGAAGTACGTGAATTCTATGGCCTGGAAAAGATGTGGGAAGTCGCGGCACCAAGTTCTGATGCTGGACAATCGGATGTCGGCCTAACGGCTTAATCGCACTTCTGTTTTAGGATAGGAGCAGGCTGGGCCATGATGCGCATTACCATTGCCGCTGTCGGAAAATTTGGCGGCGGCAAGAACGTTCCTGAACGCGCTCTCTTTGAACATTACGCCGGACGCATTAGCGGATCGTTTGATCTTAAAGAGGTCGAAGAGAAACGCCGCCTGCCCGACAAAGAAAGAAAACGCAGTGAAGGCAGTCTTCTGTTAAAGACGATCCCTGATGGTGCCTTCGTTGTCGCCTTGGACGAACGCGGCAAATCCCTCACGAGCATCGAGTTTTCAAAAAAGATCGGGTCCTGGCAAGACGATGGCGTGCGCGATTTGTTTTTCGTTATTGGTGGTGCTAATGGACACAGCGACGAAGTCCTGAAACGCGCCAACTTCAAACTCTCGCTTAGTTCCCTCACCTGGCCACATTTATTGGTCCGCGGCATGTTAGCCGAGCAAATTTTTCGGGCACAAAGTATTTTAAGCGGACATCCGTATCATCGGGAGTGAGAGGTTCTTTTATTCCTTTAATTCCCACTGTGCCATGTCTTCCAACGTATCTAATCGTTTTTGGATGTAGCCCCAAAGCAGGATCGGTTGAACCGTGTCGTAATCATGACGAAGGACGTTGCCGAACTGACGTAGGGCTGGCAAATCTAGGTCTGGGTATTTTGCATCGAATTCACTTCCCAACTTACGAACCGCTTCGGCAATGCGTTCAAAACATCGCTCAACGGCATCGATTGTCTTTAGATCATCGATAAAGTCAGCCTGGGTCATTGCCGCCGTATACTGTCTGATTCGCTTGCTGTTCTCAAGAATGTCTTCAAACCGCTGAGCGGGATCCTTAGAAGGCATAGATCGCGTCCCGGTCAACTTCTGGTCGGATGCGAGACTTTAAGCTGGCACGGTTCGCAATTTCAACGCGGTGTCCTGGACACTTTTCTCCGACAGCATCTTCAATTAATCCACAGACGCTCACGTAGTCGACTAGGTCGCACACCTTCTTGGTATCGATATCAATAATAATATCGATGTCGCTGCTGTCGTCATGGTCCCCCCGTGCCGTACTGCCAAATACGCCCGCATGAAGTATACCCTGCCTCTTGAGCAAAGGACGCACTGATTTTAAGGCTCCTATAACCTCAAAGAACCGGTCTAACGCTTTGGGCTGTTGATCTCCGTTGACCAACGCCTTGGCGTACGAACGCAAGGCAGGTGCTTGAGCTTGAGGCACAGTCACGGTTACATCGACAATTCCTTTTTGCCGCAGACGTGCTCGACGATTTCGTTGGCGTTCCGCATTGGTCGCCATGGTTCAAGCTTTCGATTATGTTACATGTTAATTTTTGTTACATGTAACATAATATAAGATGACGAAATTGTCAACAAGTACGCTAAAAAAGAAGATCATTCGCCCTTTGGCGTTCCGCCAATTTCGACTATATATAAGCGAGCTTTTTTAAGACCGGATTCGAATATGGAAACATCCTCCCAAGACCGGCCAAAACCTGTTGTTCTCTGTATCCTTGATGGCTGGGGAGATCGAGCGGCAGCCGCGGATAATGCTGTGTCGCTTGGCAAGACGCCGAATTGGGACCGCATGGTGGCGGAACTGCCGCGCGCACAGTTGCTGACGTCTGGTGATGAGGTTGGCTTGCCTGACGGGCAGATGGGAAATTCGGAAGTCGGGCACACGAACCTCGGCGCGGGTCGGGTCGTGTTGCAAGACCTGCCCAAGATCGATCAGGCGGTAGCGGACGGCTCGCTGGCGAAGAAAGCTCCGCTTCAAGACCTGATTACAAAGTTGAAAAATTCTGGTGGCACCTGTCACCTGATGGGGCTTCTATCCCCCGGCGGTGTTCATTCGCACCAGGACCATATGGTTTCCCTGGCCAAAACCGTTGCGGGTCAAGGTGTGCCTGTTGCCATCCATGCATTTTTGGACGGCCGCGACACGCCTCCCAAAAGCGCCCAGGGATTTATGGAGACCTTCGCGGCTAATCTCACAGAAACGGAAGGTGTCTCCATCGCAACGGTTTCTGGCCGCTATTACGCGATGGACCGGGATACCCGCTGGGACCGCGTGTCCAAGGCTTTTTCTGGGCTGATGGTGGGGGAAGGCGAAACAGCGTCTCATCCTGTAGTAGCGATTTCCACAAGCTATGATGCAGACGTTACCGACGAATTCATGCTGCCAACAGTCATCGGCGACTACGCAGGCATGAAGGACGGCGACGGTCTGTTGATGGCAAATTTCCGGGCGGATCGTGCCCGAGAAATTTTGACAGCACTTGTAGACCCAGACTTCGATGGGTTTGAGCGCACCCGAATCTGCAACTTCGCAGCACGGATTGGATTGTCGGAATATTCGACGGACCTCAACCGGTTTTTCGAAACTCTGTTCCCGCCATTGGCACTCGAAAATATTTTAGGACAGATTGTCGCGGATGCGGGCTTGAAACAACTTCGCATTGCCGAGACCGAAAAGTACGCCCACGTTACGTTCTTCTTCAATGGCGGACGAGAAGAAGTGTTCCCGGGCGAAGAGCGTATTCTCGTACCCTCACCCGATGTCGCGACCTATGACTTAAAACCGGAAATGTCAGCCGGCGAGGTTACCGATAAACTAACCGCCGCAATTGAAGACGGCCGCTTCGACCTAATCATCGTCAACTACGCGAACGGCGACATGGTGGGTCATACCGGCATGATTGATGCCGCGGTCAGGGCGGCGGAAACCTTGGATACTTGCCTTGGTCGGGTAGGCGAATCGGTAGAGAAAGCCGGTGGCGTGATGATGATTACCGCCGATCATGGCAATTGCGAAATGATGATCGATCCGAAGACTGGTGAGCCGCATACGGCGCACACCGTAAATCCAGTTCCCCTCGTCATGGTTGGTGCACCCGATTGGGTCCATCGCATCGAGAACGGTCGTTTGGCCGATATGGCACCGACTCTCCTGCGCTTGCTCGGGCTACCGCAACCCGCCGAAATGACCGGGCGATCGCTTATCGTGGAAGACGGCACGCAAGTCGCCGCGGCACAATAGGGCACAATAGAGTGACGCACCTTCATAGAATTAAGATCTGCGCCTGTTTAATAGGAGCCTTGTTGTGGGGGGCGGCAGCTTCCGCCCAAGCCAAAGAAGCCACCCCTGATAAACAGTTAAATGATGTTCAAAGGGCGTTGAAAAAGAGCCTCAAAGAAGACCGTCGCCTCAGACGTGAAGCCGCTCTTCTCGCACAAGAACTGGTTAAATTCCGCCGCGAATCGATTACGCAGGCTAAGGCTATTCAAGACCACGAACAGCGTGTGACGTGGTTAGAAGCTAAACTGACCGACCTCAATCGCCAACAACTGGAAAAAAAAGAAAAATTAAAACGCCAGCGTCGGCAGTTCGCATCGGTATTAATTGCCTTGCAGCGGCTGGCAAATAATCCCCCTGAGGCCCTCATCGCACAACCGATTGCACCCGGCGATATGGTGCGAAGTGCCATCCTTTTGCGGGCTGCTGTGCCGAAGTTGGAAACCCATGCATCGCGGCTTCGCCATGACCTGGCAACGCTTAACACAGCCCGCGAAGAAACCTTGGCGCGGCGGGTAGAACTGGAGTCTGCATCGACGGAACTGCGCCATGAAAGGGCGAATCTAAAGCGACTCTTATTAGATACAACCCGACTGAAAAATCAAATCTCCACCCGAAGCAACCGCGCGTCGCGTCGCGTTAAGTCACTGACAAAGAAGGAAAAATCCTTACAAGGTTTGATGGCGAGGCTGACCCGGGAACGCAAGCTGAGGGCGGAAAAAGATAATCTGCGGCGAAAGAAAATCAAACTAAAAGCACCCAAACCTGCAGCGAAAAATTCCATCTTAAAGAAGCCACAAAAGACCGCTAAACCACCTCAAGGTGGGACCCCGGAAAAGCCTTTTAGTCAGGCCCGTGGACGACTGCCCCTCCCGGCGGTGGGTCGCCTTGTCGGTCTCTATGGACAGGCCAAAAAATCCGGTCTGACCCGCAAGGGAATAACGATTAGAACCCGCCCCGGTGCACAAGTGGTGGCACCTTATGGGGGAACAGTTGTATTCTCAGGACCGTTTCGACGATACGGGCAACTCTTGATCATCGAACACAGCGAGGGATATCATAGTCTACTTGCCGGAATGGTGCGTATCGACAGTAAGACGGGAAATAAAGTTTTCGCGGGTGAACCCGTGGGGTCAATGGGGGGCGCTAACGATGGTGTTCCTTCTCTCTATCTCGAGTTGCGCCGTAATGGCCAACCGATTAATCCTCTGCCGTGGCTCGCGGCTCGGAAAGGTAAGGCAAACGGATGAAATATCGTATTCTGATCATTGCGGTTATGGCGGGATTTTTGTTCTCGGGGACGACATTCGCCCAAGAGAAGAAAAAACCGGAAAATAATGCAGAAACCTATCGGCTCCTTGATCTTTTCGGGGAAGTTTTCGAGAGGGTGCGCTCTGGCTATGTGGAAGCACCCACCGATCAGGAACTGATTGAATCTGCCATTTCAGGCATGCTGACGTCGTTGGATCCGCATTCCAGCTATATGTCCGCCAAAAGCTTCCGCGATATGCAAGTTCAAACCCGAGGCGCATTTGGCGGACTCGGCATTGAAGTCACCATGGAAGCCGGATTGGTTAAAGTTGTCTCCCCCATTGATGGGACCCCGGCACATAGAGCCGGATTGAAGCCGGGTGACTATATCTCTCACTTAGATGGCAAGCCGATCTTGGGCCTGGCCCTCGCCGAAGCTGTCGAAAAAATGCGCGGCAAAGTCGGCACAGATTTACGCCTGACAGTCCGTCGTAAGGGCAAGAAGCCGTTTGACGTCACAGTGACTCGAGCTGTCATAAAAATCCGTTCCGTGCGTTCCCGTATGGAGGGCAAAACCGGCTACCTTCGCATCACCTCGTTCAATGAACAGGCTGATAAAGGCTCGATCAAGGCGCTCGCAAAATTCAAAAAAGAGGCGGGCGATGATTTACAAGGCCTGGTTCTGGACCTTCGCAACAACCCGGGCGGTCTGTTGGATCAATCGGTGAAGATATCGGATTTGTTCCTGGATAAAGGCGAAATCGTCTCCACCCGGTCGCGTCGGCCGGAAGACACCCAGCGGTTTAACGCGCATTCAGGCGACCTGATGAATGGCCTGCCGATTGTTGTGTTAATCAATGGCGGATCGGCCTCTGCATCTGAAATTGTCGCCGGGGCGCTTCAAGATCACGGACGCGCCATCCTGTTGGGAACAAAGACATTCGGCAAGGGCTCAGTTCAAACCATTGTTCCGCTATCTGGGCATGGTGCCATGCGCCTGACGACGGCGCGGTACTATACGCCGTCCGGACGCTCCATTCAGGCGGTCGGCATTGAACCTGATA
>Ga0233439_10005541_pt1 | contig 11664 bp, 10 predicted proteins | sample SI_123_September_6_FD_182713 | JGI IMG/M metagenome (GOLD analysis project Ga0233439, IMG submission 182713) | Seawater microbial communities from Saanich Inlet, British Columbia, Canada - SI_123_September2016_100_MG | ecosystem: Environmental > Aquatic > Marine > Inlet | place: Canada: British... | reverse complement strand
CGATCATGAATAATGTGGGCTAGTAACAACTCGCTTAGCTCGAAAAGCCCTGCGTTATGCGTGCTGGTACTTCTTATTGTCAGTGGCGCCAGCTATTTACAAAATCGATCGATACGCGGTAATGGTGCTGATAAAAAGGGTTCCCAGTCCTTGCCCCGGGGTTTTCGAAGCCAGCAAACTGCCGGTACGCGCCGTCCACGATCAAACCCAAATCTTCGACCTACTTCCTAGATCATATTCAATGCTGATCCGCCAGACGTTGACCTATTTGCCAGGTGCAGCTGCTGCGCCTCTATTTGCTTTTCTTACACTGATAGTATTTTCCCGTATCTTGACGCCAGAACAGTATGGCCGTTTTGCACTTGTGATTGTTACTGTCGAACTATTCAAGGGCGGCTTCTTTCTTTGGATCAAAATTTCCTTATTGCGACTATTTACAGCCGCGTGCGAAGAGAACGCGCTCCCCGACCTTTTGCGCACTGGATATATTGCATTGGCCGTCAGCGGCATTGCTGCCAGCATAGCGTACCTGGCAACGGTATATTCAGGTGTTTTTGATACGGAATATCGCTTCGCGCTGCTGCTCGGGCTACCGCTGTTAATAGCGAAAGCAGGTGCGGAACAGCAACTCGTTTTGCGGAGCGCGGATACGCGCCCGGGCGTACATAGCCTCATGCAAATCATCCAGGGATCTACAGGTTTCTTTAGTGCGATAGTTTTGGTGCAATTTGTTGTTATGGATGAACGCGGCCTTTTGCTTGGCACACTTCTTGGTTTTACCACGATTTGGTTAGGTGATATGGCAAATTGGCGGCGTCGTGCCCGAGACGGGATCCTGCGCCCTGCGATATTGACCAATATGGCGTCATTTGGATTGCCTCTATCAATAGCGACGCTACTGACCTTCGTCGTGTCATTTTCGGATCGATACATGCTGGAATATTTCATGGGCCCGGAAGCCGTCGGGCTTTATTCCGTAGGCTACAATTTGGCCGATCGGTCTATCGTTTCATTATTCATGCTGGTGTCTCTCGCCGGGCTACCCCTGACCCTAAAAGTACTGGAAATTGACGGCATTGACGCTGCCAAAGTGCAATTGAGAAGCAATTTTAATCTGATTATTGCGTTGGGATGCCCCGCAGTCGTCGGGATCGCAATGCTGGCGCAGCCAATCGCGAACGTTTTCCTGGGCGAGGATTACCGCCAGGCCGCCACCAGCATCATGCCCTTAATCGCCGTATCAGCATTCTTGGCTGGGTTTAAGACATTCTACCTTGATCATGCTTTTCATCTCGGTAAACGGTCGGGTCTATTATTTCTATCTGCCCTACCACCGGCCATTATTAATGTTCTGGCAAATATCATTTTTATACCCATCTACGGCATTCATGGTGCCGTCTATGCAACAATCCTTGCCTATGTCATTGCAGCTCTTTTGAGCCTGTTTTTAGGCCGGCGCATATTCACATTGCCCATCTCTTTTCCGACCTTCCTCAAAAGCGCATTTGCATCAGCAGTCATGGCGGCGGCGTTGGCTGCCATCACTATGCCAGACAATGGCTTCGGGCTTTTAATGGCTGTCGCATGTGGATCTATTGTCTTTGCCGCCATGGCATTTGCCGTTGACCTTGGCGGCGTCCGCCGGAAGATTTTTCAATGATGGAAATAACCTAGATGCCACAAAAGGCCATCGCCATTTATCTACCCGGCCTGCACGGAGGTGGCATCGAACGTGTAAGCCTAAACTTGGCGGAGATGTGGCAAAAGAATGACGATGTCCAGGTAACCTTGGTCGTCAACCAATTGGTGGGTGCACTGACCAGCCAAATACCAGAATCGGTAAAGGTGTTTGAATTGGGCGCGAGGCGCAGCCTAACTGCGTTTCCAGGTCTGGCACGCTATCTGAGTGCCAACACACCAGATGTGTTACTGTGCGGCCATGATCACAACGGCATCATAGCAATTTGGGCCCGCGCCATTGCCAGTTCGCGAACCCGCTTGGCAATCTGTCATCACGCCCCTTTGTCCACTCATTCGAAGAAAGTGAGGCACTGGCAATATAGAATTATGCCATTTCTAGCCCGTCTGTTTATACGATTTGCCGATTACCACTTCGCTGTATCAAAGGGCGTCGCCAACGACATCGCTGCGATTACACAATTGCCGATTGAAGCTTTTCAGGTGATCCATAATCCGGTTGTCCCCAGCGATGTCGCAACAAAGTCAGCGCAGGTATGCGCTCACCCCTGGCTGCAGCATGAAAATAAAAGCGACGTTGTCAATAAAAGCGACGTTGTCATGGGCGTTGGCCGGTTGATGCCTGAGAAAGATTTTCCAACCCTGCTGCGCGCATTTGGACATATGCGAAAGTTACGCAAAGGTCGCTTAATTATACTGGGTGAAGGTGCTGAGAGATCATCATTAATGGCATTAGCAGCAGAATTGGGCATTAGCGCCGATATTGATTTTTTAGGCTTTCAGGACAACCCGTTCCGTTATCTGGCGAAAGCGGATTTGTTTGTCCTGTCTTCCGCCTGGGAAGGTTTTGGGAACGTATTGGTTGAAGCGATGTCCTGTGGCACACCTGTAATTAGCACTGATTGCCCTTTCGGGCCGCGAGAGATATTGGTCGATGGTAAATTCGGTACCCTTGTCCCCGTCGGGGATGATCAGGCGTTGGCAAGCGCTATGGAAGCAATGCTTGAACAACCTACACCAGCGAATGTTCTGAAAGACCGCGCTGCCGATTTTGATATCGAAACCATCGCAGCCCAGTACCTCAAACATCTGTTACCCGAACGGTAAGCAGCAGCCTGGAAATCCTGGCCCAATTGGTGTACGCGATAGATTACGTGCAGGGCAAAGCGAGACACAATGAACGACAGTTCGGCGATGATACGGTTATTGGATGAATTCCACCTCGGGCGGATCACCTGTCTGGGTGATTTGATGCTGGATAAATACGTCCATGGCCGGGTCGATAGAATATCGGCAGAGGCGCCCATTCCCATTGTCCGGGTCGGTCGTAGCGATGCCATGCTGGGCGGTGTCGGCAATGTGGTGCGCAATATTGCCGCCGCCGGCGGCCAGGCGCAATTACTGGCTGTGCACGGTGATGATGACGCAGGCGCGGACGTCGCGGCCTTGGTTGACGCCATGAAAAATGTTCAGGCGGGCCTGTTGCTCGCAAAGGGGCGGCCAACAACGGTCAAAACACGCTATATCGCAGACGGCCAACAATTGTTGCGGGCAGATCATGAAACCACGGATGCCATCAATACTGCCGATGGCGCAACCCTGTTGGACCAACTGGATCGGGCCCTGGCACAGACGGACGTGCTGGTCCTCTCTGACTATGACAAGGGCGTTTTGAATGATGATGTTCTGGCTGCGGCCATTCAAAGGGCCCGCGCTGCCAATATCCCTATTGTTGCAGACCCCAAGCGCACTGATCTAAGCGCCTATGCCGGCGTCGATTTTCTCAAGCCGAACCGGGCGGAACTGGCCGCTGCCACGGGCTTGCCCTGTGACGATGACGAGCAAATCACCACAGCCGCCCGCTGGGTGATGGAAAAATGCGATATTGGGGCCATGCTGGTCAGCCGCTCGGAACAGGGGATTAGTCTGGTGCCCCGGGACGGTGCGCCGGTGCATTTACCGACCCGGGCACCGGAAGTTTTCGATGTATCGGGTGCCGGTGACACGGTGGTCGCCATTTTCGCCTTGGCCCTGGCAGTTGGTGCGGAACCCGGTCTGGCCGCGCACCTGGCTAATCTGGCAGCGGCCATCGTGGTCGGGAAAGTTGGCACAGCAGCCGTGACAGGGGATGAACTGGCCAACGGCATCCTGTCCGCCGATCTGATCCGGTCCGAGGACAAAATGGTCTCCGCCGCCTTTGCCACCGCAGATACGGAGCGTTGGCGGGCCCGCGGTCTAAAGGTCGGTTTTACCAACGGCTGTTTCGATCTATTGCATCCGGGCCATATATCCTTGTTGAACGAAGCAAAAAGCCACTGCGACCGTCTGATTGTCGCCATCAACGATGATGCCTCTGTGCGACGCCTGGAAAAAGGCGACGGCCGGCCTGTACAGTCCGAAGCCGCCCGCGCCCTGGTGCTGGCGTCCCTGGCAATGGTCGACCGGGTCTTGATATTTTCCGACGACACGCCCATTCCCTTGCTGGAACAATTGCGCCCGGATGTGCTGATCAAAGGCGGGGATTACGACATCGCCGGCGTCGTCGGCGGCGATATTGTGCAGGCCTATGGCGGCGAGGTAAAGCTGGCCAGGTTTCTTGACGGACATAGCTCCACCGCCGTCATCGCCCGCATGGGGAACCACTCCAACGATGGCGATTAGCCGTGATGGCTGAAAATAGCCATGCCGACGTTCGAATAGAGGTTGACGTCGTCATCCTTGGTGGCGGCATCGCGGGTCTGTGGTTGTTGGACAGACTGCGAAAGCTGGGCTTCGCGGTCCTGCTATTGAACAAGGGCGACCTGGGCCAGGGACAAAGCATCGCCGCACAGGGCATCATTCACAGCGGCACAAAATATTTCGGCGGGGAATCCTCCGTCGCCGATCTGGAGTTTATGCCGGCCCGCTGGCGGGCCAGCCTATCGGGCCGTGCCCAGATGAACGACCCGGATCTAAGTGCCGCCGCGCCGTTGTCGGAGGCAATGCAAATGTGGCTGCCGCCGCAACTGGGCGGTGCTCTTTTGGCAGGTTTTTCGCAAAAGATCATGCGCAGTCAAATGCTGGAATGCGACCCGAATGACCGCCCCGGCGTTTTGCCCGATGTAAGGGGGGGCAAGCTGTTCTTAACGGATGAGTTGGTGGTCGATGTTCCAAAAATTTTATCCGCCCTGCAAAATCTCAACGACGACTATATTCGGGCCCTGCCCGATGGCATGAATATGGCGTTTACAGATACCGCAAAGGCTCCTGTGACGATCACAGCCGGCGCGCTTTCGGTTAGGGCCCAACGGATCATCTGTACGGCTGGTGCGGGAAACGAAGCATTGCTGGCACAAGCCGGATTGCGCACCATCTCTGGCCAGCGCCGGCCGCTTCACCAGGTCATCATCGGGGGCATGAAACAGTCCCTGTTTCTCCATTGCATCGGCAAGAACCCGAAACCCCTGGCCACAATAACTTCCCACCCCGACGGCAGGGGCGAATATTTTTGGTATGTCGGCGGACTTATTGCCGAACAAGGTGCAGCGCAGGATGCAGACAAATTAGTGGCCACTGCCAAGGCAAAATTACAACAGCTGTTGCCTCGTGCGGATTTCGCCCGGGCGCGTTGGGCCACCCACCGGGTTGATCGGGCGGAACCAGCCGGACATGGGGGTTTGCGCCCCGGATCCGTCACCGCACATGGCCATGGTGCATTCATCGTTGCCTGGCCGACCAAGCTGGCCCTGGCACCTATCCTGTCGGATCACATTGTAGCCCTATTGGAAAAAGACAGTGTCCGGCCCACGGGTACGAAGATCACCGGACTGGTTGCCCTGCCCCGCGCCGCCATCGCCAAGACGCCATGGGAAGCGGTCGAAACATGGAATTAAGATCCCTCGGCAGCAACGGACCTATGGTCAGCCCCCTTAGTTTGGGCAGCACCAAATTCGGCCGTCGCGAAGGGGTGAAATATCCGACCGACTTTGCCCTGCCCAGCGATGGGCAATTGGCGGAATTACTGGCTTTGGCAAAAGACACCGGCATCAACCTTGTGGATACGGCACCGGCCTATGGTACTGCCGAGGCCCGCATCGGCGATTTAATCGGCAATGACGATCATTGGCGTTTTGCGACGAAGGTAGGTGAGGAATTCGTTGATGGCCGTTCCTATTATGACTTTTCCCCCAAAGCCATACGCACCAGCGTGGAACGCAGCCGGCAGCGGCTGCGCCGGGATATTCTCGACATCGTCTTGCTGCATCTATCCGACGATGAAACCGCCATTTTGAACGAAGGCGCTGCCATGGCGACACTGATGGAGCTTCAGGAAAAGGGCTTGATCGGTTCTGTCGGGGCATCAACCAAGACAGTTTTTGCGGGTTTACTGGCAGTATCGCAATGCGACCTTGTCATGGTGACCCTGAACCCGGCGGATCAAAGTCAGCTGCCCGTAATAGCCGCAGCCCGGACCTCGCGAAAGGGTATATTAATAAAAAAGCCATTGGATAGCGGTCATCACAGTGATATCGGTGCCGCTCTGGGCGCTTCTGTGTTGCAACCGGGTGTTACCAGTGTGGTCATAGGCACCATAGACAAAGACCATCTGGCGCAAAATTGTACCGCTGTAGGACAGGCACTAGCAAGTATCGACGGGCGTTGACGATTAGAGCAATTTTCAATTTACTTGAGTCGCTTTCGCGACCTAAGTGTTTGGTTCAATTGCTCGATTCTTAGGAGTCTGAACGCATTTAGAATAAATGCGTTCTGGTTGAGGGCCGCAACGGTTTAGTCGAAAGGGCGAAAATAAAGGCACTATGGCGCAGCATTCAGGCGACAATGATGAGATTACCGGCGGTCTGGCCAAAGTGACCTGGCTAGCCAATCGCTTGGCATCAATGAGCCCCAGCGAAATCGCCTTCCGTTGTAACGAACAGTTCAAACGAAGTGTTTCCCGTCGCGTCCTGCCTAATTTCGCCCGCGCGGTCACCGGCCCATTGGATGCCATGCCGGAAATTCCAGGCATGCTCGAACGCTTGCATTCATTTGCAGAACACGGGACAGGGATTGAGCCGCTACATCGTGACTGGCGTCGGATCGGGGAGCAGATGCGTCGTGGTCGTTTTAAGGCTCTCGGCATCACCTGGCCGGATCGGGCCGGACCACCCTTATGGCATTTGGACCCCAGCACGAAAACGTCCTGGCCGGATCAAACCTATTGTTTTGATATTGCCTATCGCTACGCGCCGGAGCGCGGCGACGTCAAACTGGTCTTTGAGCTAAACCGGCTGCAGTATTTACAACCCATAGCGGCTGCGGCCGCCCTGGGAAATGACAAGGATTTGGCCAGCGTTGTCGTGCGTCATATCGATTCCTGGATTTCCGCCAACCCACCCTTTCGCGGCGTCAATTGGGTCTCCGGCATTGAACTGGCTTTGCGTGTTGTCAGCCTTCTCGTGGTTGTTACGCTGATCGGCGACAAGACAAAATTATCGGCTTTTACAGCGGAATTTCGCCAACGTCTGCATTCATGTCTGGCGGCCCACGGTTATTGGCTAGCGCGCTTTCCATCGCGCTTTTCATCCGCCAACAATCATCGTATCGCCGAGGCCGGGGCGCTGTATATGCTCGGCCGTCTGGTACCTTCATTGCGCAATGCAAAAGCCTGGGCCCGAAATGGCAAACGGGTGCTGGAGGAGGAACTTTCCCTGCAATTTCATAACGACGGTGTCGGGGCAGAACAATCCCCAACCTATAGCGCATTTACGCTGGAATGGCTGCTGTTAGGTGCCGTGATCGGTGACCGGGTTGGCGACAAATGGTCCAATGCCTCATGGCATCGGATGGTGCAAGCCGGCAATCATCTGCGCGCACTGACCGATTGCAATGGCCATCAACCTCTTATTGGTGATGATGATGAAAGCCGGGTTCTCTATTCCCGCCCGGGCCCGGAACCTTATGTGAATACTGTGATGGGCTATCTCTCCACTGCGGCCCGGCGGCCTGATCTGGCCCCTCCCAAAGTCGAACCTCATTTAGGGCATGCATTTTTCGGCAAGCCCGAACCTAGCCCGCGTTCGACATATGACTATGCCGCCTTCCCCGCCGGCGGCTACACATCCGTGCGCGACTGGCGTGAGGGTGTGGAGAATTTGTGGGTCATGGATCATGGACCCTTGGGCTATCTTTCCATTGCGGCCCACGGCCATGCGGACGCCTTGGCCATTTGGTTACATATTGCCGGTCGCCCTGTTTTAGTAGATGGCGGAACTTATACTTATTCTTCCGATGTTACATGGCGTGAACATTTCCGCTCTACCGTAGCCCACAATACGCTGACCATCGGTGGTGTAAGCTCCTCCCTCTCCACAGGTGCGTTCAATTGGTCTGAAAGGGCCGAATGCTATTTGTTAAACAGTGTCGAAGACAAGGAGCATTGGCTGATCGAGGCGGAACATGACGGTTATGAAGCGCATTTTGGCTACCGCCATCGCCGTCGCCTTGAACGGATCGGCGATGACGGCGTGCAACTGACTGACAGCCTGCATGGAGAGGGCGTGCCGGAGCAGATCGAAATCGGGTTCTTGGTCGCACCGGATCTGGACATTCACCGCACCGCCGACGGCTGGCAAATCATGGAGCAGGACAAACGCCTGCTTTCGATCGCCCATACAGGCCGCCTCCATGGTTGGGTGGAGCAGGCGTTGGAGAAACCAAAGCGCGGCTGGCATTCACCCATTTTCGGAGAACGCCTCCCGGCCCAGCGTTTGATCTTCACGGGCCGTATGGGCGCGGGCGACGAGGCGATCTTTAATCTGAGCACGCGGTTCTGAGCATGACTGATGATGAATTAGCCGCACGGCGTATCACCATGATGGGCACACCATTGGACCTGCTGAGCATGGCGGAGACGGTCGCCCTGGCGGAGGGGGCCATGAGGTCCCGCCAACGCCTGCAGCAAGTCGTGATCAATGTGGCGAAGCTGGTCAGCATGCGCGCCAACCCCGACCTGCAGATGGATGTGGCGGAAAGCGATGTCATTTCCATCGATGGCATGGGCGTTTTATGGGCGGCACGCTTGCTGGGGTTCGATGCGAAGGAACGGGTAACAGGCATTGACCTGATGCATGCCTTGATCGCCCGTTGTGCCCACAATGGGTTCAAACCCTATTTTCTGGGCGCACGGGAAGACATTCTGCAAAAGGCAATGGCAAAGCTGCGCCAGGCGCACCCCGGGCTTGAAATAGCCGGCTATCGAAATGGCTATTTCAGCCAGGAGGAAGAAGAACAAGTGGTCACCGATATTCGAAATTCCGGTGCTGATTGCCTGTTCGTCGCAATTTCAACCCCTATGAAAGAGCGATTCTTGCATCAACACCGGGATCAATTGGGCGTGCCTTATTTGATGGGCGTGGGCGGTTCCCTCGATGTGGTCGCGGGCCTGGTAAGCCGGGCCCCCCAATGGATGCAAAAACGCGGCCTGGAATGGCTTTACCGTCTGCTCCAGGAACCGCGGCGCATGTGGCGGCGCTATTTGGTGACCAACACGAAATTCGCAATTCTGCTCATATTCGAATTGATCCGGATGCGTCGGCCCGGCGCAAAGTCATAAACATGGGCCCGCTGCAAACACGCATGATCGTGATGGTCGTCCTGACTGGTATTACCCTGGCGCTGTTCGGTTTGATGGAACGATATCAAGCGCTGGCACCCCAAGTCCTGGAAAACGCAAACTTTAGCAGTGGCTTGAATGGCTTGAATGGCTGGCGGACTGCAGGCGACGCGACACAGTTGCAGTCTGACAATGGCGTATTACGGATCCAGGCATCCGCGGGGGATCGTGCCATCGGGGTACGTCAGAAAATTGCCCGCAGCCCACAGATGAATAAGGTCAGGCTTTCCGCCTGGGTGAAGTACGAAGGCGTGAGTAAGGGACAGTACGGTTGGAACGGGGCGCGGCTGATTTTAGTGCAACAGGATGAGGCAGGGAAAAATCAGTGGGAGCTGCCCCATACGATTATGCTGGAAACAGGCAATGGGCCATGGCAACCGTTCAGCCGCATAATCTGGCTACCGCGGGGGAGCAAATCCATAGAAGTTGTTGCGGTGTTAAACCAGGTCGCGGGCGAGATGCAGGTGCGTGATCTAACCTTGGAAATCGTCGAGGAAAATGCCGGTTTCGAGACTGCCCGTCAGACCCTGACATTGATCTGGTTGCTGTTGCTACCTTGGTTGTTTTGGCCCCTGTACCGACCAGGTGGGAACCGCAGGGGCCGCCTGGCCATTGCCTTCATCGCGTCAGTCATACTGTTCGGTGCCTTAACCCCCCACGAGGCGAAAAGCCAACTGCGCCAGATCGCATACAAGGCGGTGCATGTTGTGCTGGAGAATGAAGCTCAAACCCCGACGGCTCCTCCCGTACCCGCTGTCGTTTCGACGGATACTGACGTGATTGATGGTTCCTTTGTCGAAGACTTCTGGCGCTACAGTCACAAGTTGGGCCATGTGATTTTATTCTTTGTGCTTGCACTGGGCGTTACATTGAACTGGCGCAGACCATCCTGGCAGCGGTTGGCTCTTGCTATCGGTGCCTTCGCTGTGACGGCAGAGAGCCTGCAATTATTGTCCATTGATCGCACGGCGGACATCAGGGATGCCGGCTTAAATCTTTTCGGTGTCGGCGTGGGTTTGCTGCTTGGCCGTTACGTGATCCAGCGGCAGTCAATTGTAAATATCGCCCCGCCAATTAAGGACGGGGATCCTCCAGCCGCCTAAGGCGTTTGGCAGCCGTGCGGGCGAAGCGCAAGGTCACTTCCCGCCGCCGGCTGGCATGCAGGGGCTTTGGGTTGGCTGGCGCAGGGCGGGCAATGTCGCCCGAATAGGCATCCGCCAGGATTAACCCGGCATCCTCGGGCAGGATTTCAACAGGAAAATCCATGGGCACGGCAAAATAGAACAGATCACAGTAATCCCTATATTCCGGCCATTTCTGATCGGCGCGAAAATCCGCCGTACTGCTTTTAATCTCGATAATCGCAATCCGTCCCTTGCGATCGATCCCGGCCAGGTCAGCACGGCGGCCTGATCGCAGAGTGAATTCCGCCAAACTGTCATAACCCAAATCCCGCAACAGCCGCCCCACACCACGGGCCAGTTTCTGCGCCGTATCATCCCGTGCCGTCGCCATTGCCGTCCTTATACCACCTTGCAATGATAGGGACCCATAGAGATCACCTCAGCAGTCCCTCGGGTAGGAGTGATGGTGCAGTCGATGTGGGATATCGTCAAGCCTTCACGACGCCCTCCGAGGGGCTGCTGAGGTGACCCGAAGGGCGCATATTGGGAGCTTTCGGATGGCGTCGCGCGCACCTAACGATACACCGCATCGCGTCGGCGCACGCTCCTACCCGAAAACTCCCAATATGCGTCTCTATGGGTTCCTATCATTGCAAGGTGGTATTAACCCCGTGGCGTCAAATAACGTGGATTAGCCAGGGCAATTTTGTCCGCTGCGGTCAGACGCAAATGCGCCAACAACTCCGCACGCTGATCATCCATCTCGCCCGCGCGGATGGCCCGTGCCAGAGCAGCGTTCATTTCTTCCAGATTACCGTCCTGATGCAATAATTCTTTCAGCCGCAACAATTCGGCCTCGTCCATGGCACCACCCTGTGCCAGTGTGCGTTCCACGATAGCCAGGGCATTGACGGCAACCCGGGTATGAAAGGCCAATTGGCCCTCGACGTTCGGGCCTACATGATCGGTTAGAAACTCGCGCACCGCCTCCACCAGTTCTGCCACATTTGGTCTGTCCGTCGGCATCTCCGCTTCCTTTCCCGGCTAATCCAACAACTGCAATAAATCATATTCGGTCTCCGCCGCGCGCCGGCCAATGACCGCGTATTCCACCGTGCGCTGTTCCCCATCAAGATGAGTAAAGCCCAGGATCATACACAACACGCCCCAGCGCAGGGTGCCAAAGACCTG